>Ga0307517_10009535_pt1 | contig 13748 bp, 4 predicted proteins | sample 23_EM_MG_FD_194515 | JGI IMG/M metagenome (GOLD analysis project Ga0307517, IMG submission 194515) | Populus trichocarpa ectomycorrhiza microbial communities from riparian zone in the Pacific Northwest, United States - 23_EM | ecosystem: Host-associated > Plants > Roots > Unclassified | place...
CTAACAAATTATTTATTTAAATAGAAATATATTCATTATTTATTTACAAATAAATAATTAAAAAGCAAATTTGTAAATTTTATATCTAACAAAACTTTAGGAATCTATTATAGTAAACTCAAGAACCATGTGATTATTAGAAGGTCAAACCAAAACTTGAGGGGACACCATATCTAACAAAATTTTAGGAATTTATTAATATAATATTTTTTTATTTTTTAAAATTTATTTTTAACATCAATACATTAAAATAATTTAAAAATAATAAAAATATAATACTCTTTAATACAGAAAAACTCCACCGAGGGATCATTAAATGTTCTTGATGCAGTGTTATTTCATCCATATAAAAATTGGAACAATTCATCAGAAGTATCTAATAATTATTCTTCATTTGTTTTTCCCTTTTAAATAAATTTTATCATATCGATATGTGGCAAATTTGAAACGCCATAGAACTTTGAATTCTGTTTAAGACATTATTTATAAGGATTAAAAAAGTATTTACAAATATATATTAGAAGAGTTTATTTATAAAAATATTTTAAAGGTATAACTTAATATAAATCATATCCCGGAACGGACCTCACCTAACAGTTTAAGTTATTTGGTTGAGATGGTTCTTTGACATGGTATTAGAGCCTTGATGACTAAGCGGTCATGGGTTCGAGTCTCACCATCTCTATCTATTTGATAAAAATTAAGCATAAGATAAAGTGAACATGTGTAAGTTTCAAACCCAAAGAGTTTTTATTTGAGGGGGTGTGTTAGAGAATAATATAAATCATATCATGAGACCTCACCTAATAACTTAAACTATTGGGTTAAGATGATTTTTTGACATAATTAAGATGACATATTAAATGATATGATCTTTTCATGTTAATTTCATTAAGAATAATATTTTCTTATTTGAAAATAAAGAATAAAAATTTAGAGGAGTAATATATAAACTGATGAAAAGATTGAGAATGTGAATTAGGTAAGGATTGTTATGATCATTACAATAAGACATTTTCTATAATAACTTTGCTATATCACGAATATTTTCAAAACTCAACAATATTTAAATACTTTTTTTTAATGTTTAGAAACATAAATACAAAATATAAACTTTTTATTAAAAAAGAAAAATACTAATTTTACATGATGATTGAGGGTATTACACGGCTTCTCATTTTCTAAAACTTAAACTGAATTTAACTCTAAAAACACACTCTGCCTTTCCAAATATATACATACATATATATAGTTAAGCACTCAGACTTGAAATAAAATTAGAAATTGCTTGAATTCTAAAGTTGTTATAAATGATAATTGTTGTCCAAGACTTTTATTGCTAGGTTGAAGAGGGAAACATTGCATATGAAAATTATTAAAGTTTGTCAAAGAATCATCTCAACCCAATAGCTTAAACTATTAGGTGAGGTCTCAGGATATGATTTATATTATTCTCTAACACATCCCCTCAAGTGAAAGTTCTTTGGACTTGAAACTTGCACAGACCCACATTACCTTGTGCTTGATTTTTATCAAATAAATGAGGATGATGAGATTCGAACTCGTGACCACTTGGTCATCAAGGCTTTGATACCATGTCAAAGAACTAACTCAATCCAATAGCTTAAGCTATTAGGTGAGGTCCCAGGATATGATTTATATTATTCTCTAACAAAGTTGATTTTGATGGTTGTCTGCCACATTAATATTATTTTGTCTTATGAGGAAATGATTCTTAAAATTATTATTAAGGTCTTGTTGGTTTGTTAAGGTGAATGAGGAAATCATGAGTGATCTCATAAATGAATTTGAAACAAAATCTGGATCTTTATTGACTAGTGTAAGATTTTCTACTTCATTAGAAAAACTTGAAATCTATGATAGGGCTTTTTAAAGTTTCTTTTTATATTCAGATTTAGAACTTGAAGATGCAATGTTAGCTTGAATTTTGCTTTTTAAAAAATGTATATTGGGAAGGAGATGAGGATGATGATGCTATTAGGGCTTGGGAAGACTGCATCCATGATTAAATTGCTTGAAAGTAGGTTTGGTCTATATTGAATTGTGGCCACTATTTTGCTTTGATATATCTCATGAGATCTGGGTAGCAGCTAATTTCTTCATCTACATCATGCATTATTATGAAGTCCCAACATATGATCCAAGGGACCCTAAGGTAGAGATGAAGTGTAAGGATGCATGAACATATTTTGAAAGTTTTTTTAATGCAAATAGATCCAAGGTTTCTAAAATATTTTGAGGTAGAATTTCATATGTTAAAGAAAAGTATTGCCACCATTTGTTTGAAAACCATGTTGGAAAATTCTTGAACAACTTTTATCAAAATGAATAAACCAAGAATGATCATAATTTTTTAGGTAAAGAGTATTGAACCATGCTTGTTAATAGTCAAGATAATTAAATCTGGAAGGTTGAAAGTTTTGAGAAAATCTCTTGGGTATAAGGATTTTGATTTCAATATTGATAGGTTAAGACCTTTAAAATCTTTATTTTGGAATATGCAATTCTGGAAGAATTAGTTGTATTATGATTATAAGTTATCTCAAGTGAGTCAATGTCAGTCAAGATAAATTTATTAAATTGTTTGGTCTTTTGCAATTTTTTTTAGGGGAAATTGAAATTGATGAGGAAAAATATGAAGGATGATTTTATTAGGATCTTAATTATAAGGTTTTTTTTTATAAGGAAAATATACATATGATAGTTCCTTGATTTATATGTGTTGACAAGTTTCTTTTGAGAAAATCTTGATGATGTGTTTGAAATGAGTCTTTGTGTCAGGGTTTGCAAAGCTTGAAAAAAGTTTGAAGATGAGGTAGTATGACTAGGGAAATTTGACAGGATTGAAAACCTGTTGGTTGAGGTAAAAACTAGTCTTATGGAGGGAGGCTTGACTTGGGTTGAATTAACAGGACTTGGGTCAAATTAACAGGACTTGGGTCTTAAAGGGATTATGATATATGACTCTTTAATTTTTTTGATTGGTGTGCTCATCCTGAATATGTAAAAATTCCCTAAAAAGAATTAGTGTCACCTTTGATAAATTCAATTTCAAAATCAAAGTTAGAAAGTATAGCTTGCTATTTAATAAAATTTTATTTTGAGACAATATTTATATCTTTTTCAATGATATATTTCGCTGATTGACAATTAATTCTTAATTTTTTTTTAAGAAATAAATCATCTTGAAAATACACTATGCATAAAACAATTGATAAAATCTTTTGAATATCTTTTTCAGTGACATATTTCATTGATTGACAATCAATTCTTAAAAGAAATATTTTAAGGAATATATTATCTTAAAAAGATGGTATGCATAAAACAATTAATAAAATCTTGTTTTTAATGGTTGAGTATTTTGTTTGAGGACTCGATCATATATTAGAATGGTACCAAACAACATGTTCATGATTTTGAACTTTCTGTTTGACGATTCCTCCATAACCTATATTTGAAGCATCAATTTCAATAATGAGGAAAGCCTTAGGATTAGGAATACCTAGATAAGAAAGACTTTTGATTAACTTTTGAGAGACTTGATGATTTCGATCATTTGAGGACTCCAGACGAGAGGATTTTTCTTGAGTCTCTTATAGAAAGGTTGACAAATTGTTCTAAGATTTGGAAAAAAAATCTAAGATGTAATTAACATATCCAAGAAACCTTCTAAGTTGAGTCTTATCCTTTTATTTAATTAGGGGATTTTTCAGCAAACTCAATTGCTATGCTAATTGGAGTTATAGATCCTTGATAAATATTACATCCTAAAAATCTAATTCTTGTTTGATAAAATTTGATTTTTAAAGCTGAGACAACTAATTCATTTTGTTTAATCTAATTAATAACATACTCTTCAAAAATGCTTTAGTTGGTAATCTATCAACTAAAAATAATTTATCAACTACTAATGAGTATAACTTAGTGAATGATTAGATCAATGAGAATGGAAAACTTCACAAGTTTTTAACATTTAGTCCTAACATCATATTGACATAACATTTGCATAAGTATATCATGTATGGAAATTCAATGTTCATATCTCATATCCATATATGACCTCAATAGTAGCATATGTAGCATAGTAACTATAATTTCATGTAAATTAAGCTTTTCTCTTTTCACATTTCACATATCATGTGCTATTATATCAACATAACATTTGAGCTAAATCACATCTTTTACTTTAATATAACAAATTATAATTCATTCTTTCATAAACATACTTTTAACTAGTAATTATCATGTGAAGTCTCCATTCGAAACTTAGGTTAGGATTCATATATGAATTCTGAGAACTTAGCAAGCATTGAAGGGAATTTTTGATATAAAAAATCTAAAACAATAGAATTTATGCATAATTATTAGTTTAATCACTCGCTTTAATTAAGTTATAGCCCATTTTCCATTACTTTATTTCTTTTCTTTTCTAACCTCACAAGTTTTCTTTGGTTTCCTTTCTAACAATTATATTGAATTTAAGCTCTAATACTCCATAATTTATTTTTAAAATAAATGGTTTGCTAGTGTTGGTTTGTAGAATGGTGTCTAGATTTCTTTTAGGTTAATTTTTTTTGGGAAAAGATGAGTAGGTACTATTGAAAATTTTGTAGGAGAGCACATTCCTCCCTTTCCATTGACACCTTACAGCATGACAATGCCAAAAAGTTGTCCTAGTTCACTTATATGACTTACTCAAGAGTTTCATTATGAATTTTACAATATATAAAATCTTTTTCATCCTAATTCCTTAAGGTAAAATGTTTTTTGCCCATTCGATGATACTATCATAACTGACTTCAATCAACCTATAATCTGACTTGATGATAAATATTTATGCAATGGTCGATAATTTGCTATGATTTATATACCCATCTTATAATAGTTCATCATAATATTTCAAAAGTTAAAAAAACTAATTGCATCTATATTTGGTTCTTCATCTACACGTGAATTGTTACATCCATCACCATACTCCTTTCTAACATGGTTTTATAAGGAACATATAGTTTTTATGTATATTGTTAGAACTAGATGTTGAGTCAATAGTCCTTTCTAACATGGTTTTATAAGGAACATATAGTTTTCTTTGTGCAAACCAACATTTCTTTGTGCAAACCAACATAAGTATTTCCATACAAACATTTTTTTTTTTAAAAGATGCATCATCAGAACATCTGACTGGTGAAATTTTTTATTTTTACATTTTGTACATGGACATCTAATTTCACCTCCACTAATATTATTTAAATTTAAAAGTGTAAAATTAATAAAACCTTCAACTCTTTTACAATAATTTTTCATATACAAACCTTTGGGTGAATCTCGATACATCCAAGAACAATCATCCATTACTTAGAAAACTATATAAAATATTAATGACAACATTTATTAATAATATAACAATCAATTCAAAATTCAACTTTGATAATTAAAAATGAATTCAAAATCTAAAAACCAATTATTATTTGTACAAAAAATTAATGTTGTATAAAAATATGAACTAAATAAATCTAATTAATAACAAGTAATCGGTACCCAACTAAATATCTATCATTTATTTAATTTAAACTTATTCAATCTAAACTAATATCATTTAATTATTATCAATTCCATAAAAAAAATCAAATTTTCCAAAATATCCAACTTAACAATAAAATTAACAAAATATGTTCGATACCCATTAAATAACCCATCATTTCTTCTAATATAATATACCTAAGTTATAAAATCAAACTCAGTTTCATCAAATTACAAACAAATTCATTTTTTCACAAATCCTAAACAAATTCTAACATCCAAATCATACTTTAATACAACAAAATTATCTATGAAATGGTTGTAAAACACTTAAATGTACGAGAAAACTATATATACTACATAAAGATATTACTTGGTATAGAGAATATTTAGAAAACAATAAATCAAGATAGTGATGCTGACACTCTCGAGTGTAGGGGTGGCCGAATTTATGAGGATGAGGCTTAGATTTATGAAAAAATATGGGGGGTTGCTATTTTGATTTGCAGTTAAAGAAAAAAAGAAAGAAGAAAAAAAGGGATGAAGTTTCTGTCGGTTATAACACTTTTAAATCTGTCAATGAAATTTTTGATGAAAATTGAAGACAAATATTTTTGTTAGTAAGTCCATTGACAAATTATGACAAGCCAAATACCGATGGAATCATCGACATAATATTTATTTATTTTTTAAATTATTTTTATTATGTTGGCATAATTACCGGGGGAACATATTCCATCGCTAATTACATTGAAAATTTCAGACGGATATTTTCCATCGCTATTGTCATCAAATCGCTAATTACATTGAAAATTTCAGACGGATATTTTCCATCGCTATTGTCATCAAATATTATCAACGTAATATTTTTAATCAGTAATTTCATTGTTATTTGATAATTTTTTAGAAGTGATATATTAGTTTTTTTTAACCCTTAAAAGTGTCAAAATACATAAAAAGTAAAAAAATTATAAAAAAAATCGATGCCTCAATGATAATATTAATTTTTCTATTAAAACTTATTAAATTACAACTCATAGTTTTTTTTAGAAGTATTTATATAATTAAAAATCAAAACTTAAACTTACACTAAAATTAATTTTTAAAAAAATTTCTTCATTTCTGATGGCTTAAAATTTTAAATAATTTCTCAATATTAATTAATTTTGTAATTATTTATCAATTCAATATGAATAGTTTAAAATTTATTTGGGTTTTATTAAAAATTACATGTGGGATTCAATTTGAAATAGATCTTAATATTACATATTTAGAAATTAATTATTCATCAATCTCATAATTGTGATTCAAAAAATATTTTAACCTAGTCAAATTTAGAGTGCATATTTATCCTCTAATATGAAGCTTATAATTTATTTATTTGTCAACTTAATGTGCAATTGTTTTTTTTTCTTACAATGTAATCAATAATTTTTTAATTTAGTTTTAATTCATTTAAAGTTAATTAAATATAAAAACATAATTTATGAGTAGACTCATGTAAGTCTTTTTCCATTCCATTCCATTATGTTTTATTTTTATTACATTATATATATATTATATCAAACATGTCATTGTTCACTAATTGTGGGTGTCATCATCCTTAGGAAAAGGCCTGCAAATTTTAGGTTTTGTTTGATAGAATTTGTTCTGGTCGAACTTACTCTAGTGGTTCCTTTTGTAGTCTTATTGAAACAAGCGACACAAGATTTTGTTATTTTATTTCATTTTTTCATGAAACCTGTTATTTTCTTGACGAATATAATTAATCTCAGTTCTTAAGAAAAACAAAAAACTAAGAAACTCAATTTTTGGAGGAAAATAACCTACAAAAATACAGTTATATATACATGGAGAGGTGTGAGGCCCCTTATTTGATGGTCAAAGTAAGAAAATAACCTCTCTCGTAGTAGCTCTCTCACTTTGGTTAAGTGCCTGACACCCTCATTTCTGCTACACAGTCCCCTGCGTAACTCTCTCTCGCTCTCTCTCTCGATTTATTAAGATCTGGAGTCGCTTTCCTGCTTGACTTTTATGACGAAAATGACCCATCATTTTTCCCATGAATAAACATCAACGTCTCTTCCTTTTTTGTGCAAGTCTCCATTTTTTCTTCCTTGTTTTCCTATAAAAATCAAGGCATTGACGAGGGAATTATAGTTTTTGAGACACAAACAAAAATGACCCATCATTTTTCCTACGAATAAAAATCAACTTCTCTCGAGTTTTCTGTGCCGTTCTCCCTTTTGCAGTGGACTGAGAGTTATAGTAATATATAGATACATGGGAGGATTAGATTTCCCTAGAGCATCATGTTAACATCAGATTTAGGGTTTCGGTTCTTATGGAGTACAGCAGTGAAGTTACTTTTCGAAACACACACACACACACACACACACGCAGTCCCTGATAATTAGATCATGTATTTATCTTCTCTCTACTTTTTCTGCTGAGCAAAACCTTTTTCCTGTGATTTTCCCGTGGATTCCATGGTAAGTTCCTACTTTCTTTACATGGTCTTGATGTAGTCAATCATATAACGGATAGTGCTCGATCTGTTCTCTCTTCTATTTAGTTTCCTGGTATATGTTTTCAGTATTATTCTAGGCTGATGAACAGAGCTGATTTAACTTCTATAGTGATTCATCACTTGCATTCTTCTTTTTCTTTGTCTTTTCTTTTTGGTGTTAATGTCATTTGCCTATTTTAAGAACAAAAATGATGGTAATGTTTTGAGTTTCTTTTTTCTTTTTCCCTGCTATGATAGATTTACTTTTCTACTACAAATTCTATGCACTTATATATATAAAAATTATAAATATATATGTTTTTGTTAGTCTTTCGCCAAACTCGATTCTTTTATGTAATAATGGGATGACTTAAGATCAGGGTTTCATGGGACATTTCTCTTATTGTAGGTTTTGTAGATGTTTGAAATCTCTTTTCATTTAAACAGGAATGACAAAACTAGAAGGCCCCTGTGGGTGGTTTTGCAAGGCTGCTAGATGGGGAATATTGTCCAAAACCACTCTACTGTTAGCTTTGTTAAGTAGTTGCTTTCCGTTTTATCTGTACACTGTTGACAGTGATATGGCCCGTAATCCAGATACGTGAAACCTTTCTTAATTACATTGTATTTATTATTATCAATGTCTTTTTCTTTCGTGATATAGCATGTCACATTCTTTGATAATGCTGATTTAATGGCTAGATTGTCTAGAGCTTGATATGAAAGTTGCTAGCAGCTAAACTTTGCCCCTTGTACTTGCCTTCTTCATTAACAAGTCGCCAGTCACATCCACCCAGTATACCTAGGTGTGTCTTATTATATATCTTGATGAACCGTGCCGATCACTTCCTAAAAGCACATACTGTGCTATTTAATGCGTGAATTTGAAGTGGGGTGCGTGTGCTAGCTAGAAGTTTATACTGTAGTGGTCCGTATTACTTAGTTGTGAGAGAATTAATCGTGGGAGAGAGCTTCTTTCAGCCCACTCGTGGATAGGACAAAGGGGTTGAACTAGCTGCCGACTCATTCATTCAAGCACTAGTAGAAAAAAAGGCGAACGGTGTTTCTTTTGCTACTGTGATTGTGTGAATGATGCGGGAGATAATTTTCCATCCTCTCCTTTTCTGTGCTTGGACTGAAGGGAGCTCCTTCCTTCTCTTGCTTTCATTCATTGAAGAAACAGTCTAATACTGTTTGTTCGCTGGTTAAATTTCTACTTTTTTACCATCACCATCATCTGCCAGCTGATACTTTGGCTTGTACTGTTCTGTCATATCATGATCAACTAATTAATGCTCTTAATTTTCTTGTTATAAATCTCTTCCACTATTAGTACTGTCATCCTGCCAATACGTAGAAAGAATTGTACATTTTCTTACACATAACTGTTTAATGCTAATTACCCACTGGCATACCTGTTTTACTTTGCAGGGAAACAACACATGTTGAACTGGTAGCCAACCAGTCGATTTACTATTCAATTTCCTTGAAGAGAAAAACACCCCTCCTCCTCACTATTTTGGGCAGACAAAGAGGCATTCTCTCTGAATTTTCCATGTCAAATGAATTTATAAGATCATTTGTTACTTGTCTTCCCTTTTCTCCTTAATTTGTGACTTTTTTTGGAATTGTTTTTGGACAATATTGAGACTTCCTTTGGATAATTTAAATTCTGGCTAGCAACATATGATATGGTCTCCCAGATGTCAAAACCTGGAACTGTTTGAATTAATCTTCGCCTATGCTCCCTCTTTCGTTTCTTGGTTAGAAAGTACTTCGCAAGTTCGCATTGTTTCTCTTTGTCAGTTCAATTATCTCTTCATCCCAGGTTTATGAAATAATGGATTTATTTTTCTTATTTTCATTTCATAATCCACACAGGAAAAGTAAATGAAACTGGCCTAGTTGAGTGACTTATAGGGATGTTTATATATATATATATAGACACACACACACAATAGGTAGATGTTCTTCCTACGCAGCAGGAGGTTGGCCTAGTTGAGTGACTTATAGGGATGTTTATATATATACACACACACACACAATAGGTAGATGTTCTTCCTACGCAGCAGGAGGTTGAGTTAATTTTTTTTAACATAGAAAATTATATTTTTGTGACACATCAATGTTTTTAAACAAGCCAAAAAAATTTAAGACTTAAATAATTTACTTGACTGAATTTAATAAGTTTAGTTAATTTAATAATATGATTAAAAAAATATTGATAGGAAATTAAGTGAATTTGTTTTTTACAATAATTAACTATAAAAAATAAGCTGTCAATATTATACTCGGGAGGAGAAAAAAGAAAAACTCGTTGAAGGCTTGTAGTTACTCCACCATGGACACCATTCCTTTGTTAGAAAAAGCTTAACGAGACAATTATATTGTCATTGCAAAAGGTTGCATAATGACATCAAAAGAGACCACATGAGCCGTCATAGCAATAATTCGGAAAGCAAACCAAATAAAATATCATAGATCCAAGTTAATCTTTCAAACTCGTAACTCGTGAAACCCTACACTCAAGGTTAATCAGGAAGCTCAATATCTAATCAATTTAATGTTGAAAGATGAAATAAAAAAATATTAGTCTAAAAAAATTTTCAAAGTAAAAAAAAAGAAATCGAAAGAATGAGAATTAAATCTGATAGAAAAAAAACTGAAGGAAGGAGGATGAAATCTTTTAAAAAAATTCAATTTATAATTTATCTCATATAAAGCAAATAACAAGAAAAAGAAGGAGGACCACATATGATAGATGAAAAAATTGGAGGATGAAATTAAAAAACTCTAATTTTATAAATTATTCCAAATAAAGCAAATAGCAACCAAAAGAATGAGGACCAAATATGATAGACAAAATTAAAATTGAAGGATGAAATTGAAAAAAAATTGATTTTATAAAATATTTCAAATAAAACAAATAATAATAAAAAGAACAGGGACCAAATTTGAAAGAAAAACAAATTGAATGACTTCTTTGAAAAATTAAAGTGTTAGACACATATATTAACGAGGAGAGAAAAAAGAATTCGACGCCAAACTAAAGGTCCGTTGGCTACATGCGCTGCTTGGGAAGCCACCGTTTGGTAGCTGGATAACGCTGCACACGTGCTGCTTGAATGATGTTATTGCCTCTCATACGCTAGCGCGTGTATTGCACGCGCCAATCATATTTTTTTAAAAATAATAATAATAATAATTTATATTTAATAAAATACCAAATTGCTTTTTAGTCTACTTGATTATAACAAAAAAGCCATGTTAAAAATACAAAAAAATCCCCAAACATCATTTTAATAATTTATGTTTTTAAGGATAGTTGAGTCATTTTATAATGCTAAAAATTATAAAAAAAATTTATTTATTCAAATCAATGAATAATGAATCATGTGGAAAAGAATGTTTACCTCCTTCTACAAATAAATTATTTGATTTTATTTGAGAATTAAAAAATAATCATTTCATGTAACCATAAAAATAAAAAGAAACTTTTTACTGATTTTTTTTTGAACATCACGTCCCTCTTGATTTTCTAATTAAGAGCACCATTAGGGTACAAGCTCACCTTTTTGCCTTAATAAAAGGGAGATTGGTGGGTGTTTCAAGTCAAGATATAGCTCACATGAATTAAAAGATGCCTTCAAATTTTTATCTTGCTGTTCTTAGAGGGGGAAAGTACAGTTGCCATCACTTATCTATTCATTTGAAACTGTGCTATGAGGTCCATTTACCATTATCGAAACCTTAGCTTCCACTTTATAGCACATATTTTAATATATATGCCTTTCTTTCCTTGTAACCATGCTTGAACAATATGTCTAGGGTTTGCTTTCTTGGAAATAGACATGCTGGGCGCTAATATTTTTATGCTGGTGGCTGGTTTCCAATGCTGGAGAGATCGTGCGGTGAGTGTTGAAACCTGTGACATCTTTTGCCAAATATGGACGAGGCTACAGCTCCCTAGACTAGCCTTCTTCCTGTTATGGAAATTCAAACTTTTCTCTTGGCACAGAATCATGTTTCTTTCTGGAGCTCTTCAGCTTGGTGCCCATTGACGTTGCATGCAGACTGCAATGTGGTCCTCGATCGTCTCTCTTCATGGAGGAGGGTTATCATCACAAGACATTTGCGGCCAGATTTGGGCACAGGATATCGGATCACTTCTATATATATTTGTTTTTGGTAATTATGGATGTTTGATCAACTTACATGCACCACGACTAATCTTCCGATGTTCTGAAATATTAATTTAATGACCATGTAAGCTTTCAGTGATCCTGAAATTTGTGACACTCGAACTGATAACCTTTAGGGAGTAAACTCATGCCTGATCAGTTGAGCTATATTTCTCAAGGTTGGATCGTTTCTATACTTGATTTAAAGACTTATTGTTTCTTGATAAATTAAAGAGGATAATGAAATATATAGACTAAGAAAGTTTTGTGATTGAGAGATTTTTTATAAGATCCTACCACTAATTTATTATGCTTATTTGGTCTTGTTTATAACGAATTATTTATTTTCTTGATCCATTCATATATTATAAATTATTATGAATGAGGATTTTCTAGCAAGGAATTGAATTCTATATTAATTTTTTATTTATATCTTGTAAGACAAGTAGATTTAGGTCAAAGAGTCTTGTTTGTTGTAATTCCTTGTCCTATTCCAAAGAATCTCAATACAAGTTTTGTTTCTAAAGCCTTTTGCTTTGCAATTTATCTTTTAATCTTGTCAATAAAATTTTTATAATTTTATTATTTTCAGCTTTATACTCTATATTTACATGTAAGTATTAATTTAAACTTGTTTGTTTGATGCTTAATATAAATTAAATGAAAATATTTATATTAATAATTAACACATGTATTTTTGCTAAAATACTATATTTGCATGTAAGAATTTTCATTGCTAAGTACTAATGGCGAAAACACGCATGTGAAAGTCTAGGTTTTTTCAAAGAGTTGGTTCAAACCCTTTCTGTTTTTCTTCATGAATAATTAACAAGGGATATTGGCAGTTTCAAATTTGAATCTGTCAAGAGATAAGATGTTATGCAACCATGGCTTTTTTGCATGGGGTTTAAGGTTGACTTTTACACCGTTTGAAAACGCGGTGCAAACAATCACATATTTGCGTTTTGTTTTGTAACATAACAAAAAACAAGAAACAAATCCTTGCATTTATTTTAAAGTTCATGTATGTCTTGTTAATTATTGATATCATTTTAGCATTTTCATTTCTATATCCTTGTTTTTAATATAAAAAGAAAAATAAAAATATTTGTCATATCGCATGCATTTTTTTTTCTATAGTTTGTTTATAAAACCTATTCAAGCTTGACCCACATTAAAATGTGTTTGAAAGGATGGAATTCCAAAATCCTTTTAATTTTTTTTCCTTTTATTACATTGCATTGAAAATAAATATTTTGTTGCTCCCTCATAGTTTTTTAGAAAAATAGACTCATGACAAGCTATTATCTTAAATTTTAAGGAGTAACACCTTGGTCCATTTTATGTTTGAAACATATCTTCTTTTCAAAATTTCAAGCTTTTTGGTTTAATATTCATTAATGACACTTGAGTGTTAATCGAGAGTATTAATTTTCTTAGTAAGTTCAAAGCATTCATGTCACTAAATCCTACCTTTAACTAGATCAACTCATAATAATTACTGCTTGGATATTTAT
>Ga0307517_10009536_pt1 | contig 13747 bp, 11 predicted proteins | sample 23_EM_MG_FD_194515 | JGI IMG/M metagenome (GOLD analysis project Ga0307517, IMG submission 194515) | Populus trichocarpa ectomycorrhiza microbial communities from riparian zone in the Pacific Northwest, United States - 23_EM | ecosystem: Host-associated > Plants > Roots > Unclassified | place...
CGCGCCGCCCCCCCCCCGCGGGCCGGGCGGGGTTTGGGGCTTTTAGCTTCAAAAAAATCATCTGGATTTCATTCAGAACTTCTTGTCAGTATTTTTATAGAATTCTGATTGATCACATTTAATTGACCTTTTGAAGACTGTACCAGTTTAGTTTCTACTTTCTCCTTGCATCCGTGTTATTTGCTGTTTTCAGTTTGGCTATATGACCTTTTTTTCTTCTTGTGTTCAGAGTGATGAATCATACATCTTACCAGTTCTTCTACGGTTTGATGGAAAGCCAGAAATTGATGAAGAGGTATCAAAACTAATGTGATCATTAATGAAATAGGAGAGTTCATTGCTGAGTTTTTTTCATATTTGCATAGCAATGAATAAGACAACAATGAAAGTTCTTGTTTTACTTGTATGCATTATAATTGGCATCCATGTTCAAAGAATGTCTTGTTATAAAGGGTGGGATTTTTGTACCTGGTTGTGCTAGTGTGAGAAGATTCCACTTACACTTTTATCCAAACTGCTCATCATGTAGGGAAATATTCTGTATCAATTCCCTTCACTTCAGCGTACAGCTTCTTCTAAAAGGAGTGGGAGGAAGGAATATGTGGGTAAACGATGGGCAGATTGGGTTGGAGGGGTTGGGAAGTTTTTCAGAGAGAAAACATGGCAATTCAGGTTCCTCCTTTGCTAGTTCTTGCCACATAAATGTCGTCTGTGTTATTAAGTTCCTTGATCTGGGAAGTTTCCTTTTGCAGTAAGACAAGTTCATCAGAGAGAGCAATGGCCATTGGGTTGGGCGGGCTTAATCTATTTGGAGTGATCATTCTTGGAACAATGTTACAGTATGGTTTCTTGCGAATTGATGTTTCTTGGTGTATTTATGTTTCATCTCTCTAAAGTCTCCACTTATCTCTTGATTTGAAGGGACATGGCCATTACACAAAATGGAGGATTCATTAAATTTGTTTCTAGCATATTTCCTCTACTTCAGGTATTTTTTAATGTTTCTTTGCAAATAAATAAATTGCAGTCAATTACAGATTAGTTATGTATTGTTAGAGAGTAACATAAAATTATTATTGGGACCTTACCTAACAGCTTAAACTTTTGGGTTAAGATGATTATTTAACATGGTATCAGAGCCTTGATGACTAAACGGTCATGAGTTCAAATCTCATCATCCCATTCTCTCTTCTAACTAGCTTGTGCAAGTTTCAAGCCCAAAAAGTTTTCATTTGAGGCAGTGTGTTAGAAAGTAGAATAAAACTATTCGTGAAACAATTTCACAATTTAAGCGTTTGGGTTGAGATGGTTCTTTGACATATATTTTATCAAAAACTATAATAGGGATGCTGACTAGCATCATTGTGAAGCTGCTACATGAACTTGATAAACCTAAGACCTAGTTAGGGTCACAAAGCATGCCTGGTAGATGAAAAAAATGCATGTTCAGTTTATCTTACACTCTAAGTATTTATGGATTGTTTTCTCATGGATTGATTTTTTAAGCCATAATTTCTGTGCTATTCAGTCCTCTTATTATTTTGCACACCTCTAAACAAAATGATTTTGTTGGCTGTAAATTGAAGAGTATTGGTAAAGAAAGATGCAGTGTTGTAAATTCTCTCAATCCCATTATAAGAACTCATCAATGTTTCTGGGCTTCAGTATTTTTTTTGGTCTGCTTGCTAACTTATTTTCCAAAGACTTGCAAAAACTAAGCTTTATCATCCTGATGATTTCTAGATCTATCTTTTTGAGTGTCAACTGTATTCTGATATAAGCTGGAAACATTAGGCTCTTGGTACTTTCAATACTTAATGATAATGATTCTAGTTTTTTAAAGTTCTTTATTTACTCTATCCAATATAAGTTAGAAAGATTAGGTACTTGGTGCTTCAATATTATTGATTTCATCTAGCAGCTTTTGTCTAAATAGTTACCAATAATAAAACTTGCAGCTTTTGTCTAAATAGTAACCAATAATAAAACTTGCAGATATATGCTGGTTCTTTCTTTGCAATTCCATTGATCCGCTGGTTCCTCGTTCTCCAAAGGAATGCTGAAATAGAAAATAGAAACAGAGCAAGGGAGCAATGTGCTCAAATGCTTGAGTTACCTGATATTTCACTGAGGCGGAAGGTAGCCACTTGAAATGCTTTTTGTACGTTGCACTTTTGCATTTATAGTTGATTGTGAATGTTATTTCAAACTTAAAACTCGTGCTTTGTCATTGGGTGATTTAACAATTTTCTGTTGTGAATACTAGAAAGACCAAATGACTAGAGACCCTAGTTTCTAATCCTTTGTCATGACTTGGCTTTAGTCTTCATGGCATCAATCCTCAACTTGCCCGACTGTAAGAACCCTTTGGGCTTGCAAGGTGTCAGCTGGTTGCTGAAGCATCCAATCTAGTGGCATGTTTTTATTTTACATCCTCCCTCCTTTTCTAGTGCCTTCAATGTTATGGTATCTTTTGGGTCAACATTATTATTAAAACAATGTCATTTTTGGTTAGCAAATACATAGCAGAAGCTCTTTTTGGTAACAAATGGTAGTTCTGCAGTTTAGTTCTTCTTGCATGGTATATAGTGGTTCATCAAATTCAAATTAATCAAATATTGGTTACTTTTCTCAACATGAATTTGTTTATGAAATATTATATTTAGATTTATGCAAGCGAAAGGAAAATGGCCCGAAAGTCTCTAGCATCATATCTTCAAAATACATGAGTTGGAAAAATTGCTTGTGATCATTTGACCTTGATATTTAGGTTTCTCATCCTTTGGCAATTATTGCCACTTTCTATGATATCTTGTGATTTCACTACATTCTCGCAGGAGCTTGTTTATTCAACTTGCTCCCAATAATCTAGTGTTGGATCTCTCTGATGATGTTGTTACAAAATTCTTGAGGACAGATTCGCTGCTATTAGGAAATAATTCTTTTCATCTTTTTGCCTGCCAGATTCTAAGTGCTCGGGATATGGCCCAAAAAACAGTCATAGGGCAGGATCGCATTGTCTATACCACTGACAAGGACATAATTGAGCAAGATGTTGAGGCCCGAGAATGGGATCAGAGATTCCGAGAGATCGAGAAGTCAGATTGAGAATGGGCTATTGTTTGGTAAATTTTCACATGATTCTACATTTGGTCTCAAGGAATTTAATAACATTTTTATTTTCAAGTTTGTTAAATCTAATCAGGTCAACATACAAAGTATAAATAGCATGTTTCACTAACAATTTGGATGGGATTTAACTGAAGAGGCTAAATAACAAAGCGAGTGGTGGTGTCTGGAAATCAAGCTTCTAAAATCAAAGGGAGGGCACATCTAATCATGCATTTTTAAGTCTGATTTTGTAATTTAGTCCTTTTGGATAATTTAAGTGCATGGATTTGAGCATCTTCAGGAATCTCCTTAATATGAAAAATACTCAACTATCCTAACATAACAAATTGGTTACTCGGCATGCGTTTTATTACCAGGGCACTGAGTCTATATGTTGCTAACGATATTATGAAATAGATCTTGGAGAAAAATGCCAGTTGATAGTGCTTTGTATGCTTTTTTCGAAGTACTGAAAGTACTCATGTTTCCAGGGCTCGAGCCTGTATTAATAATCTCAGAGTGCATCAAAGTGTCTCTGCTTTGCATAGCCTCCCAAGTGGAAGTCATTTTTTGGTATTGACAGTTGAAGTCAATTGGAAGCCCTATGCTGTCGTGGTGACGTTTGCATTTGTATGAGCAAGGATCAACAGTCTCCTGGCATTGCAGCAGGATGGCAATGACTTCGTACAATAGTTGCAGTTTTCTTCAGTAACATTTTTACCAAGATAAAATTCTTGGATAACGAAGCTCAAGCTTACTTCCTTGTACATATATTATTGTTTTGAATTAAAGATGATATTACGAGAAAGGGGAAAATAAGTAAAATACAAATTGACACGCAATGAATCCTCTATGGAGACATGGAATACAGAATGTTTTGAAAATTTGTGTCGCAGGTATCAGAAAGCAATCAAATCCAACCATAATTGCTGTGAAAGGGAGCAGTTTCTAGGATTTGTTTATTGTGTGTTTGGTAGTGTGGTAGCTGTTGTGGTTGTGGTTTGAAAAAAATAGTTTTATAAAAAACATTTTTAGTCGAGGTTGATTTGATATTTATGCATGTTTGGTTAAAACTGTGGTTGAAATTGAGGTTGAATAAAAAGTAGTTTAATGTGTTTGGTTAATAATGCTTTTTGAATAGAGGTTATAAAATAATTTTTTAAAAAATATATATTAATATTGATGGTTTTTAATTTAAATATTGTTATTGCATTATGAAATAAATAATACTTTATATAAAATAATTTTTATTGTTCCATTAAATTATCAACAATTTCATCACGTATGAAATACATCCGACAAGGACTTCAGTTTTTTTGGTTTCTTAAAAGTGCAACAACATCAGGTAAAATATAATCAGGAACAAAATTGGGATTGCGATCAAGTTCTGCAAATGCTATGTCATCAAGCGATCTTTGTCTAATTTATGTAGTGTCATTGAATAATGTTAAACACTAGTTTTTCAAATAAAACAAAATTAAAAATTAAAAAATAATTTTTATTTTTTATTTTACTGGGTCAGACCTGGTTCAATGCATTTTAAGTTTTGAACCAGAACTGGTCCGGCCAGAAGAATATAGCTTACTACACTGTTCATACTAATTAATTAGCGTGAATAGTATGCAAGAGCAGCATTTTACTGCCTTTTCTTTTTATGCATCTCGAACGCAAAACATGTAAGACACATATTCACAGTAAAATATGTTTTTTTTTTTATCAAACAAATTATATCTATATTTTAAATAAAATACAGACGTAATCTCCTTACCAAACAGAGTCTAAAATAACGTCTCCATAAGACATTTTAATCCTTAACAGTACTGCTATCTATGAAGTGAAAGTTGGTTTTCAACTTGCTTATGATCAGTACAGCTCCCTCCAATAGCCAAGGAGTCTGCGCGTGCACAGCCTTACCCTTTTAGGTGGATTGAGGACATGCGTGCTCGCACGTTGTGTAGATCTTTTTTTTTTTTAAAAAAAAAAAATAGATATTTAACATTTTATTTTTAGAAAGAAAATGTCTGTGTAGAAATTATATGACAACATACTAATTATGCTAAAAAAATATTATTATAACCTCTAAAGCATTTACCGCATTGCTAATTTTGTTTTACATTACTATATATTATTGTATTTCTAGTTTTGTTTTAAATTAATAATTTATAATATTTTTAATTCTATCGTCAATAAATATTAGAATTGATATTTTTAATATTAGGATTGATATTTTTTAACTTGATGTCTATAAATACCAAAAACTGACATTAATAAATACTGAAATTAATACTTATCAGGAATCCACTTATATAAAACATACTTATATAAAACATTCTTTAAGTTGAGTTTTAAAATAAACATTAGATGCAAAAGAATAAACATTGGGCCCTCATAAAAATGTCTCGGCTATTTTATTCTAAGATCTTATCACTATTTATTTAAAATATTTTTTTTTAAAATATAGGTACACTGAGCCAATTTTTTTAGATTAAGTTTTTAACAGGCTTGTTATCAAGCCCACAAAATATATGCAATAAAAACATTTTTTTAATGCTAAGAACACAAGCAATTTCTTACAACACTAAAACATGCAAAAAAAAAAAAAAAAAGAGGTGGATTTTTTTGTTTATTTTTCCATGTTAAACATGGGAATTAAAAAAAGCTTGGTCACGATCCAAGTATTTTTAAGAAAAATAAATGGTTGAAATATTTTATGGTATTTTCCTTTTTTTATTTATTTTAACAAATGCTAAAAATAAAACCATGCAACACACACCCATCTCTTTTACTAATAAACTCACACACACACAAATTACACAAGTTTACACATGACAAAATCATCCCAAAATTTGCAGAACACCATTTAGCTGTGGTCCAAGTAGTCAGAGAAGCTGCTGGAATTCAATGACGTTGTGTAGGTCTCACATGCCACCGTCACCGGTGAAATGGAAAAATGTGTGGATCTGAAATGCCTTCTTGTTCTTTCTTCCTGTGCTGGAGGTGAAAGCTACCGCCACCTACAAACAAGAAAATCAACACCAAACAATTGTTTTTATTTCTCTCCAGATTTGCCTCTCTTTCTTCCTCACGAGTTCGTTTCTTTTTCTTGGTTTCGTCTCTCTCTACTGATTTTGCGACTGTTCATCACGTGGTGGTTAGGAGGTCGGTTGAAATCAGTGGTTGGTCACGAGAGGAAGAATGGCGGTGCTGGGTTAAGGTTGAGTTTGTTTGTGGGCTGTTGTGATGCTGATTCTGTTATGGAGGCTGTCACGGGGAAGAGGGAAGAAGATGGTCTTGGCTGTCAATGGTAGTCCCGGTGGGATTGAGGAGAAAAGGAGATGGACAAATGGAGGAGTGGCTGGACTGATGGTCACAATTACTGTACTGGTGTAGATTACAGTTGGAAGGTGGTTTATGGTGGTGAAAACCGTGGCTGGGAGAGGAAGATAAATGACCTTTGGCGTGGTAAAGAGGCCGAACCGTGGCTGTTGAGAGGCTAATGGAAGGAGCAATTGGTGGTGTTGGTTTCAGTAGCTGCTATGGCTATTGCTAGAGAAGTTCAGGGAGGGCTATCTTATGGTGGCTGTCATGGGTGGAAGATGGAGCTACTGTGGGCTAATGGAGGAGTTTGACAGTGAAAGGAGGCGGCTTGATAGCATGAGTGACTTTTGTTTCAGAGGAAAAAAATTGAGGGAAAGAAAGAGCAGCTGTTCTAGGTGGCAGCTAAAAAAAAAATAAAACCCTGAAAATTCATAATTATCATCATAATTATTGTGAAGAAACATTCACAATAATTAACCTAAATCAGTTTATTTGTGAAAATATATGTATGACAAAAAAATAAACCATGCCTAAAATGAGGTCAAGATCTAATTCTTCATGCCGACTCTAGAATACTACGATTGGTCAAGCAAGTACAAAAAAAAAAGTTTAGTAAGAAAAAAAAGAAAGGGGGGTATTTTCATCTATTTTTTATTTCAATTGCCTTGGCGACATGGCCGAGTGGTGAGGCAGGTCTACAAATCCTTTTTCCCTAGTTCAAATCCGGGTGTCACCTAATCAACAAAAGATGCAATATGGGCTTTTTCCAGTGTTTTATTGTTAAGTATAGTTATGGTTTTTTCCGACCTTTCTATTTATTCATCAAATAAATAGCAGTTCTATTTATCAATATGTATGGTCTTGGACCATCAACAATGATTTTTCCTTAGAGTTCAGGCACTTGATTGACCCACTTACTTCTATTTTGTTAATATTAATTACTACGGTTGGAATTTTGGTTCTTGTTTATAGTGACAATTATGTCTCATGATCAAGGCTATTTGAGATTTTTTGTTTATATGAGTTTTTTCAATACTTCAATGCTCGGATTAGTTACCAGTACTCAATAAAGCCTTCCCTTCCTGATATAATTGTTGGGTTTTTCGAATATCATACACGCAACAGAAACAATAAAATAAAATTATTCATGAATCCCTAAGATCCTATTAAACAAATCTAGAGTTGTTTAGAAATTTATTACCTGAAGATCTGTTCTTCTTCGACTTTGAATAATTCTTTAAAGGCTGGGTTGTCGCAAACAACAAGCTGTACAGTTGTCCGGGCTCCAACAGAAATCTACACGAACCATCAATGAAAAATCTCATAAATCTTTATTTAGAAGTAAAGGATTGTCATGCCTAGAATGCTAGCTCTAATTTTGTATTTACGTAGTCTCTCTGTCTAACAGATAACCACCTAACAATACCAGACACGACTTACTATTTATAGAAAAATCTGAAAAACCCTATAAATTAATAAAATATCAATTTGTCCAAATTAAAAAAAAAAAACAAGTGGAAACCAATTGTCATGACATGACCAGCAAATTCACCTTTTCAACAATCATTACCAGTTGCACATTTCGGTCAGCAAGACATAAAATTGTATTTGCGACCATGCAATATTTGATGGTCAGGACATTCAACTGTTCGCAGACTTTTAGCAGCAAATGACTGTCTTCAAGCAATTCTGGACACCAATATACCTGCATCAAGAGCATAATTCCAAGTAAATTAATTTCACAAGAATCCTGTCATATTCAAAGATTGTCTATCCTCCCAATTGTTTGTGTAGAACAGTTGTACTAAATGTCTATAATAATGTGCTACAATAGAAAGCGAATGTTCCAACATAGTAATCGTTATGTAGTTTGAGTTTCCACTATTTCGGGTAGAAGCCATCCCCTGTTCAAGGAAACTCAAGCAACTCGTGCTAGAGAAGGCAGAAGTTAAGATTAAAAGAAAAGATTTCAGGCATTACCTTTCTCAAGTTGATATGGTAAATAATTAAAAGTTCAGATTGAATATTACAAACACCAAGAAGAGGAAAAAAAAGGTAACAGAAATTCACAGTGCAAAGTTGACTTACCCAAAAATATGAGGGTAAGAATTGTTGTCAATATAATTTTCATTGAATGTCCATTAAACTCGAAATTAAAGGGAAATCTTTGATATCTTGCACCAAGGTAGCTGCCCAGGAGCATTACTTCTGATTGCAACCTAAAGCATATTCCCTGGAAGCTTCTGTATCCAGATCCTAACATTAGTCCTAGACGCTGGACCTGCAAAAGAAAAGCAAACTGATAAGCATCTATAGCTTGTACATGACTGATAGGGAAGAGACATTGTCACTAGCATACCAAGTTCTCCAATCATGCTTAAATATATTCTTGTAAATATAGGATATCAGACTTTGTTGTGTAGCATGTGGTAAATCCTCTGGACATGCATGTAATTTCTAACTCTTAAAAGACTAAGAAACAATAAAAAGTTGCATGCTCTGTGAATAAGAAAAAAAAATGAAAAATCCTTGATTGGGAGTTGGGACAGCTTTTCATATAGGTGTCATGCTTCAATTCCAGAGGATTTATAAATACACTTTCTGGAAACAAATTTTAGAGCAGCATTAACATGGATCATCCAAGTACCTGTGCAGAATGAGAAGGTTCAGTGTAAGTAGGCGAATGCCTATTTTCTTCTCCATCTTTCAACCTCTTTGTATAGTTCCTTGCAATTCTGTTCCTATGGGTAGACCATAGATTGATCAAGAAACCAAAGAACATAATGCTGTATGTCCCTCTTGACTTGATCTCATGGAAGAAGCTCCTAGATTTGGCTTCATTGGCTTTTAGGTCCCAGTGATCACCACCACCATGCCTTTCATGAGAGTTCTCTGGCAGAGAGTTCATCATATCTGAGCCTAATCTGGTGGTGTAATGCGAACCAATATTTCTTTTATCTTCATTTGCAGAGTCAAGATAATGCTCAGCATGCCCAACTCCATTAATTCTTACCCTCTCAAATTCTCTGCTGTCATGTTCAACAATTTCATTATCTGTTAAACTAGAACCCAAGTTTGGATCAAGGAATCTTCTCAAATAGCCACTTTCTTCCATTTCATAATGATTTAAATGTTCTTTGGGATTTCCTCCTGTAAGAAATGATGCTAATAAATCTCTTTCATGGTCATTTAAATTAACCCATTCAGAGTTTCTCATGGAATCACCCATTGAAGGGCCCTTTACACCTTTCTCCACTTCATTTATATGTTCCCTAATGGCCATAATAAACTGCCTATGTCTGGAAATGACATCTTCTCTGGTTTGAGATTTGTTTGCTATGATCGATGAGTTAGCAGCTCTTTCAAAATCTTCCAACTGTCAGGGCAAAAACCAGAATCAGACAAAGAAAACCAGAAAATGAAAAGCAAGAAGCTTCTACAACAGCAAATACCTGCCATTTCGCAGTTCCAAGTATGGTTGCAAGATCACGCTTATGATATTCTATCGATGAAAGGAATCTTGGGTCAGGATGTTCGCTTTGAACGAGACTTTGCTGATGCAATACAAGACGAAAAAGTGATTCCATCCTAAATATTAAACATCAATCTTAAGTTCAAAGCAACATTAAACTCTGCACCACTAATTAACCTTCCCATGTTAATACAAAATAACTCGAACCGAACTAGAGCCTAACACTAGCAGTACCTCAATTAGATTTTATACTCAATGAAATGCCACCAAAAAGTTCATTCTAATTTTTCTAGACATTAGTAACATTACCACAATGAGTTTTGAAATAGGAATAAAAGTAAATAGCCAAATCTAACCTTGGAGAACATAATGTACTAGGAATTAAAGTAAACAAGAAAATTCACGCTAAAAAACACAAACCAGCCAATAAAAGATGAATTTTACAAAGAACCCAGAAACCAAATCTTCAAAAGCAGCTTAATAATTAATAAAAATGAAATCTTTTCGTTCGCCAACCAATCAAGCGCATACAAAATCAAACAAAAGTTCTCAGCTTTAAATAGAAACAGAAAAAAAGTGGCAAATTACTGTGAAATCTAACCTGTCAGAAGAGTCTTGAACTACTTCAGCAGCTGAGAATAAAGGGTCGGATTCCCATTCATGAAAACTTGATGCCATTTTATCGAGCCTAAAAAAACCCAACAAAAAAGTTTACATAAAAAAGCTTAAAGGTTGCACCTTTAAACAATGATAAGCTTGAATAAACGGCTTTAATGGAAGCTAACGAGTGAAGAAAGTGGAAGACATGATACAGATGGAAAGTAGAAATGGCTTTTTGCAAACTTATCCTCCTCGCTCTTTCTCTTTGAAGTTAAAATAGAAATGGGTTTTTCAGAGGATGAAGATGATGCAAAAAGGTAGAGGAGAAGGAAGGAAAGGGAAAACATGGATTGAGGTTTTTTGGTAAAAAATCATAAGCTTTAAGTACCTCGTATTTATCAAGAAGCACTATTTAACAGAAAAAAGTATCACAAAATCTCAATGATATTTAATTTGATATCATAGATTTTATGGCTGTGTTGTAAGTAAAATAAGTTTTTAAAAAATATTTTTAATTATAATTTTAAAAAATAAATTTAAAATAATATACATTTAATTAAAAATGTTATAAAAGAGTTTTTTACATGCATAATAAATAAAAAATCAATTTATATTAATAAAAAAATATTATTTTAATTTTTATAAAATCAAAATTTAAAACCGATATCAAACAAAGTATTAGTGAAACTATATGTGAAAATGTGGCTATGTGATATTGAATTCAAAGCCTCTCAATTAAAGCACTAGTATGATATCAATATTGATTATGTGAGGCTAATTAAATTAGACAATGATTATTAGAAGAGTGCAAAAAGGTGACATCCAACTGTAGCTGTGCTTGAATGTGGAAACAAGAATGTATGTGGCCTGCGGCGTTTGGAATCGCGGCCAATTTTATTATTATTATTTATTTTTAAAAAATTAATTTTTTTTTATATTTTGAATCTGATTTTAAAAATAATTTTTAAAAAATAAAAAATTATTATTTTAATATATATCAACATAAAAAACAGTATTTAAATCACATTTCCTAACAAGCACGATCGAATAGCCTTGACAAAGTAATTTTATACCATTCAAACTCGTAACATGGATTGCGCGACCACAGGAAGGCAGCTAGTGATCTTTTAATTTACTGGTATTTTTTTATGTAGTTATTAAACTGTCATGATTCTACAGGTTAATCTAGTGACATCAATTCGAGTCAATTGAACATTGTTTCAATTATTTTAGGAAAAATCTGTTTTGATTCTGATCAACCGGTGAACCGAGCAAGAGTATGGTGGTATTTTCAACCTATAACTTAGGAAGCAAGAAACATTTGAGAACAAAGCTTGATCAAGGTTTCAAATATCAAGAACTTCAATGGTAATTCTTGGTAAGACGTTGATAATTAAAATCTAATTACAACTACGCAGAGCAATAACAGAAACGGTACTGTTATCCATGTGTTCAGGCAAAAGGTCTCGCTTTGATCTCTTCTCCATCTACTAAAACGCTTTCGAATTCTGCAACCAAATCTTGTAAACTGCGAAGAAGATCAACCATGTCACAATTGATATCATGCTTGCTCTTGTGCCCTTCTCTATACAGTTTGAATTCATGGAGAAAAACTCTTAAGCTTTTCTTATAGAGTCTGACGAACAAAAGAGCATCTTCCATGTGTTCCGGCAAAGGTAGTCGACTCGCTTTCTCTTCATCATCTTTTAACATGATTTCGAACTCTTCAACCAGATCTTGATAGCCATGAAGAAGATTGACCATGTCACAGTTGAGGTCATGTTTGCTCTTGTGCCCTTCTTCGTACAATTTGAATCCAGGGAGAAAATCTTGTAAGCGTTTCTTGAAAATACTGACAAACAATGGAGCCGCTAATTCCATGTTCCCTAGAATCCAAGAATCAAGACCTAATTGTGCTCTCTTGATATAATCTTGCTTCAATATACCTTTTGTTATCTAATATATATATATTGTTCCTTTGGTTCATAAATACAGGAGAGGGATCGAGATGTTGTGCAAATAGGATCCTGATAGGAGAGGGAATTTTACCACTCACAATGTAAGTAATCCTGGTTAAGCACAAATTCTATTCAATAATGCAAACACTATCTTAAAATCGGGCTGAGTTTAAAGTTCAATCCGAAAATACATTACGCTAATTTCAAGTTAATTTTCTGAATTACTCGTGACCTCTCCTTAATTAGTCCTTTACAAGATAGAGATTAATTGAAGCAAAAAATTAAACAAGGGCGGTCTTAAAATTGTACTGATCAACAGCTTGAAATCTCCATACAAGAAATTGAGAAAGATTAACACCTCAAAGATATATCCTAAATAAGATAATTTGAGGAGCAAACTGGAGGCAACGGACATTATTAATTAGGACAATAAAAGAGATGGGAAAAGAAAAGGTTAAACATTCGTGTCCTATGCTAATCATAATTCTAAGCAGTAGCAGCATCAACGTTCATGTCTTCTGGCATAGGATTTGAGGTTGACTCTACGAGTACTTTTCGGAGTTCTGTAAGCAAATCCTTGTTTTGATGAACAAGAACAACCATGTCACAGAAGAGGTCATGTTTGCTCTTGTGCCCTCTTTTGTACAGGTCGAATTCATGGAGGAAAGCTTGATACACATATCCATGGTTCTTCAAGAGATCTGTAAAGAGATTCATGGATGACGAGGCTTCCATACTCCTTATCAGCACAGAAAAGCTGAATCACCTTCAAGAATAAAAGATCCTGTGCCCTGAATATTTCAAAGACTTTGTAAGAGTGTCCGTCTCTAGCTAGGAATGCATGCGGCAGTGGGTGTTTAGGGTTGATGTTAGAGCCCTGAAGCAGTCAAACAACTTGGGTTAGGTATAAATATATATAGTGATGTTTGTTTTTGTGTTTTATAAGTATTTTTGATAAAATTTAAATTTTTTTTATTTTTTTATAAACTTTAAATTAATATGTTTTTAGTGTTTTCAAATTATTTTGATATGCTGATATCAAAAATGATTTTTAAAAAATAAAAAATATTATTGACATATATTTTGGTACGAAAAGTTATTTAAAAAGCAACCGCAACTACATTGTCAAATAAACCGAAATAGTATCCAAATATTTCCCTGAGAGGGAAGGAAATTTCTTGTTTTGCAGGGGAAGTCACCGAGCCAAGTATCTTCTCCAAATCTCACTTCACTGATTTTGATACAAATTTTCCTTTTTTAAGTCCAAACTTAGCTATCGTGAAAGAAT
>Ga0307517_10009537_pt1 | contig 13746 bp, 14 predicted proteins | sample 23_EM_MG_FD_194515 | JGI IMG/M metagenome (GOLD analysis project Ga0307517, IMG submission 194515) | Populus trichocarpa ectomycorrhiza microbial communities from riparian zone in the Pacific Northwest, United States - 23_EM | ecosystem: Host-associated > Plants > Roots > Unclassified | place...
AATGCATGGCAAATGCCTTCTTTTATAGGCCAAAATTTGGAACTATTGATTTGATGACTAATTGTTGAGTGGGTGGCCACATCTTGACTTGGTGACAATTCTTATCTTCTTGTCTGAAGAAAACGTCATTGATAACGTTAGAATTTGAACAGACTTAAATCATGAAAGTTTTAGGTCTATGTCTTAGCTTTCCATCCATATAGAGCATACCTAAATCCAAGATCTACAGCTCCAGTATGACCCAATGACTGAACAGTGTTCCTGTTTGGACTGAACCAGCATCTCTTTTCTAAGTTTGGCCCTCTCCTTGTCTTCTCAATTTCAGTAGTTAAACTCATCAATCAATCCTTTCATTTTATGTGATAGGCATGCATTTAAGATGAACATTTACCATAAATTAAAGGTATCTTATGGTATCAGACTTGTTATTATAAAACATGCTCTGGTTAAGGAGTTATTGATACTTCAAGTGCAAAATGATGATATAAAACCTTGATAAAAATGCACTTTTAAGTACTAATCACACCCCCCAACAAGCTTATTACTAGTCCCTAGTAATCAAAGCGTTAAAATAGAAAAACAATTTACAAATTCCACAAATCAAGGCATTCATCATTCAACTTCCATTAATCTATCCAGATAAACAAACTCTCATTAAATTTATATATCTGCTCAATACCTCTTTACCAAGATATTAATAAACCTTTCTTCTGTGCTCAATATATCAACACATAATTATGGGGCTTTACTTGGACAAAAACACCATTTTGTTCTAATGTTTAAGGTTAACTTCCTTGGATTGGGATTATTATCTTTTTTTTTCTGAATATATATACATATAACTTAAAACACAATGCATCTTTAACTCATGTAACAAGCTTTCGGCTAATGACTCCCAGACGAGTTGATCTTAGGGCATTAGGTGTTGAGACATCCCTACGAGCTTAGTAACTCGGGTTGCAGATACTGATACATAGATAGTGCAATGTTTGATTCCCTTAAGCTTTTCTCCTCAACCCATGTAACAAGCACTGACCAATAGCTCCCAAGTCAGTTGACTTTAGGGTATTAGGTGTTAAAACACCCCTTCGGGCTTAATTGCTTAGATTAGGGAGGCTACGAAACCAAACTTATCTACGTTTTTATTATCATCATTTTTTTGTTTTTTGTTTTTTTATTGGTTTGTTTTTTCAAATTATATATTGTCCCTTTCCCTTAGTTGTTACCTTTAACAAAAGAACATAAATACTGTAATAATCCAATGTGCAACTCACAATCATATGTTAAAGTGTGTCTGTGAAAATGAAGGTTTAAGAATACTTGTTAAATGAGTATATGAGCAGAATTAAGTGATAATAATGCGAGAGTTTGTAAACTTGAATTTTCAAGAAGTATTCTGATAAACCTTGCTAAGAATATTTACTAAGATGCGTCTCAAGAGTCAATAAAATTCCTCCTTACTCTGCCATCCTAATAACAGTTTTGTCAAATGGTTTTATTAAAAATAAAAGTAGTTAGTTGCTTAGTTTTTTTTTAATGTCAACTACTACCCCCCCCCAACCAAAACGAGACATTGTCCTCAATGTCCTAAGGTAGAAAGATAGAGTATAGAAGTCATCACCTGAAGCAGCGAACACTGACAATCCTGAAACACACTAAAACAAATATAAGAGATAACAAAATAGAAAAATATTATGCTATTAATAAAACCAAAAGACACAAATTTTTACAAACTAAGACTCAAATCGTAGTTGCGATTGTGGCTCACATCTTCCCTTGGTTTTACGTTTAAGAACGACTTAAACGCCCTCTATGGGTCCAGGATAGGCTTCCCATCCAGTTTTCTTAAAAACTGGCAAACAAGGTCTTTTATAGTCAGATTCCCAAGACTAAGTTGATCATGTTCTTTATGAAAATAGGGCCATAAATCATGAATTGCACGATGTACATCTCCACTAGGATGTGTCTCAAGAGTCAATAGAAGATTATCTAAAGACCCCTTACTCATGCCATCCTTAATGAATTGTATTTTATCTTCATGGTTTATAGATACCATTCCTAAAGAATGACATTGTGCATTACAAGTCCATCTAGCACATCGATGACAGACTTTCAGTCCTTTTGCATGACGTTTCTTTGCAAAAGTGCTTTTACCTGTCCCAGACATGTATGAAATAAAAGAATTAGAAGACTCACCTGATAATCAGACCTTTGCCTCAATCATCCAGCGAATATCTTCAAGAATTCCATGATTCATTTACAACCTCAATCTTGCACACCTAGCTCGGTAAATTTTTGTAATCGCATTTTGAGAGCGGGAAAATACTTTTTCAATTTTTCAAGAGTGGTGTCCATTTTTTTTAATGATAAGTGGAAAGAGATGCAAAGAGAAGGAGCAAGAAATTAAACAAATATATACACAGATATCAATTATCATGTGAAACTGAAAGAACTGACTTGAGAGTCACGGAGTACCGTTATCCGCCATTTGACCGGGGTAAGAGAGATTAGCAAAACAAGAGTCACACAAAAAAGAAACACAAAAACAATGTGAGAAAAACAAAATAATCAACCTTTATCTACAGGATCATTCAAACCAATGGATTCATTTTCATTAGGAAAATTATCAAAGTAAGCTTTCAAGCGATGTTCATTTACCTTAAAAACATTGTCATTCTTTGGATTCTCAATATCAAAGGCCCTATAAGGATACACATGTTTCACAATAAATGGACCACTCCATCTTGATCTTAGCTTTTCAGGAAATAAATGGAGTCGAGAATTATAAAGCAAAACTTTTTTACCAGTATCAACTTTTTGACAATTTTCACAAGTTTTGCAGAATGCACGCGTGTCCTTGAACATGGTAGGCCAATAAAATCTATTTTGTAAGATTTTGCAATCGTCTTTTTTGACGAGAAATGACTCCCACATGCCTCAGAATGACAAAGTTTAATGTCACTACTTACCTCATTGTCTGCAATGCATCTTTGAAATATTTGATCAGGACAATATTTGAATAAGTAGGGGTCATCCCAATAAAAGTTCTTCACTTCGTTCAAAAACTTTTTTTTGTTTTGGGTACTCCAATGAGCTGACAAATCTCCTGAAGCAAGAAAATTGATATTTTTAGCAAACTAAGGCATTGAACTAAGAGAAAGTAAGGATTCGTCAGGAAGTAAGCATCGATTGGTGTGATCTCAAATGTCGAATCTATTATCAATATTGACAAATGATCCGTATCAACATTTTCGGTGCCTTTCTTGTCCTTGATTTCTTCTTGAGAATAAATCATTTGCAATTCTTCAGATTCATCAAACTCAGTTTTACTCAAGGTAGATTCAAATTGATCATAAACTAATTCTTCAATAAAATCTACTTCTTTTGAATCATTATCATTTCCAGGTTGCTTGCAAATGTTGAAAATATTCATCTCCAATGTCATGTTTCCAAATGATAGCTTCATCAGTCCATTCCTACAATTAATCAATGCATTAGAAGTTGCAAGAAAGGGACGTCCTAAAATAACAGGAAATGAATTACATGCTTCAACAGGTTGTGTGTCCAAGACAATAAAATCCACAAGATTAAGGAAGGAGAACGCCTATCAAGCCTAGGAAAGGCAAAAGAAGTTTCAATAAAGGAAAGGGATAGCAAACGCCAAAAGTCAATACCAGAAAAAATACCGATTTACAAACATTGTCTTTTGGTATCAATGATAAAGCCTCTAATGATTAGATTGGTTATTCATCAAGGAAGAAGTTGGATTTGCTTTATGACCTATGTTAAGAGAATTCTGATATTTGAGGTTAACAAGGTTATATGTCACTTTCTCTACAAAGACAACAAGAGAAAGAGAATTGATGAATAGTTAATGTTGATCCTAAGTCTTTGAAACCCTCAAACACATTTTTGAGCTTGTGAATTTCCCTTTCTTTCATAGCCATGAACCATAGCCTGCATTACGTGCTTTTAAAAGCCCTTTTCGATCAAGTAAGTAATCTGAACTGATAAATGGCGCTCTCAAAACTGGAAGAGCTTTTCTATAAGGGTCGTGACTTCATGAATTAAGCTACTGGTTATTATGCATGTTGATAAAATAAATGCTAAGAAAAGAAGCAACCTTTCTTGATAAAGCTTAAGCATCTTGTTTTTGAAATTCATAAAAATGTCACCTCATCACAGACCATCAAAAAGATATACCCAAAATTAGAGTTTAAAATGGATACAAAGAACCATGAAAAAAAAGCCATTTTAATCTTGCAACGGGTCAAGTTCTGTTTTCAAAATACAAGACAATGAAAGGATTACATTTTTTGAATAACGTGTGTTGGGTCTTTGACCAAAAAGCTTGATTTTCAAAATATCTTTTCCAAAACTAATACCTCATTTCATTTCAACAATTAGACTTGAATAGACATGACCTTTGAAATATGAGATTTGATTCCAAAACAAGAAAGATTGTCAAACAAAGAAGAACATCGATTGAGTCTGTGAAATCCTCGACAGAAATGACATCAACTCTTCTCAACACTCCTTGAAAAGTTAAGACACCTTGGGGCAATACAGTGGACCCCGAGAAGGAAAACAAACAATATTCATATCAGCTGGGGGGCAAAGAAAGATGATTAAATAAAGAATCGGTGAACGGAGGACAATGTAGTTCAAAGAAAGATAATCAATGAACGAGCACATTCAGATCACACCAGGGGCAATATTGTTCAAAGATAGTCAAGATCTAGTGAACTCTAGCAGCAAATGAGAGTGGTGCTGCACTTGAAGGACATCTGTATCTGGGTTTAACCTTTTAAACATGATTATCGACCGATGTGGACACACGATTGAATGTAAATGAATGTTGAAAAGATGCATACCACCAATACTGATTGGGGAACAATGTTGCACTTGAAGGACATCTTTATATCTTCATCTTGGGTTACCCTCTAAAACATGGCTATGACTCCTGATAGATGTTATCGTGTGAGTGCATTTGAATGAACATTGAAAGGATGCACACCATCAAGACTGACTGTGAGACCATCTGTTTTGAAGATCAAAGGCGTACTTCACTGCATGAATATGAGTGATAAATTGAACATCATTGATTATGCCAATGCATTTCTTTTCACGATATGATTTGACAAGTTGAGAGAAATCCCTTGAGAAGAACATTGAGTATTCAACAAAGAGCCTTGTATTGCAAGCTATGAGATGCATGTCTGGATGACTAGATAGTTTCCAAGAAGACTAGTGATAACATATACTTGAAGAGTATTGTTTCAACTTAAGGCAAGTTCAGGACTGATTGACAATCTTGATGGGTGTTGGCACGATGCGCACAATCAATGAGACAACAATTGTCAGGATAATCCAGAAGATCGGTTAAGCTCATTCATGATGAATCAAGCAACATCGCACTTGGGGGCACACTCATGTTTGATAAACAACGAGAGGAGTAATCATCACAGACAGCTCAGGATAGGCACGACACTTACAGCTGAGTGGATGGCTAGCACACGGATAAGCCGGTAAATCAGAAGGACAAAGAAGGCTTTGGAATGCAAACAAAGGCACCTTATGATGATGGAACATCAAAGAAGGGGGAACTATATTCCAAATCAGGTAAGAATGCATGCATGTCATTTAACCTCAAAACATTTCACAATTGTTTTTGAATTGTTACAAGAAAAATCCTCAATGAGGTCCAGCAAGATTGTGGAAAAAGAAAGAAGCATTGCGTTGATGATAACAAAGAATCGGTTTTGATCATGGAATAAAAAGAAGATGAGATGAACCCTACCATTAGAAAAATCTCAAAGAAATGAAAAGATCAACCTTCTAATCAGGAAGCCCCGAGTTTTCAAACCCTGCGATCGAGAATTATCAAGAAGCACCAAGTTTTCCAGCCCTTCTCCTGTCATCTCTTTAGGACTTCGCTAGGTAAGTCCTATTTTTTTTCACACTTGTCACTTCACATTCTTTTCATCTGGGTAGGTCAACCATTACAATGAAACCATACTTCACATTCTTGCCATCTGGGTAGGTCACCCATTACAATGAGACCGCACTTCATATTTTTTCCATCTAGGTAGGTCACCCATTACAAAGAGACCGCTTTTCACATTCTTTCCACCTGGGTAGGTCACCCATTACAATGAGATCACTTTTTACACATTTTCTTTGGTTTTGGTTAAAGGAGGTCGCTAGAAGGAATCTCAGGTAGCTTTGGTTAAAGGGAATCGCCAGATGGGATTTCAGGTTGACCGAGCTACACACATTTTCTTTGGTTTTGGTTAAAGGAGGTCGCCAGAAGGGATCTCAGGTAGCTTTGATTAAAGGGAATCGCCAGATGGGATTTCAGGTTGATCGAGCGACACACATTCTTTGGTTTTGGTTAAAGGAGGTTGCCAGAAGGGATCTCAGGTAGCTTTGGTTAAAGGGAATCACCAGATGGGATTTCAGGTTGACCGAGCTACACACATTCTTTGGTTTTGGTTAAAAGAGGTCGCCAGAAGGGATCTCAGGTAACTTTAGTTAAAGGGAATCGCTAGATGGGATTTCAGGTTGACCGAGTTACACATTTTCTTTGGTTTTGGTTATGGTTAAAAGAGATCGCCAGATGGGATCTCAGGTGGCTTTGGTTAAAGGGAATCGCCATATGGGATTTCAGGTTGACCGAGCTACACACATTCTTTGGTTTTGGTTAAAGGAGGTCGCTAGATGGGATCTCAGGTTAACGGAAAAGAAAAGGAGAGAAAAAAGAAAACGAGAAAAAAAGAGAGAGAGAGAAAGAAGAGAAAGAAAAGAGAAGGAAAAGATAAAGAAACAAAAATAAAGTAAGGTCTTTAGATGAGTGGTTATTCAGCAAGTTCGGAAGACAAGAAGACAAGTTTTCTTTACAAAGCTTCCTATGCAAAACATTGAGGAGTTTTGCTTCGTAAGCATTGTAAAGAGGGGGCATCTGTTGCTATCCAATTTTTGACCCATGTTTTGATAAATTTTCAGAAAAATCCAAAAATAGCGAAAAATAACGAAAATCCAAAAAATATGTTTTTTAATATATTTGCATCATTTTTAGCATCGTCTCAAAAGAATTTAAATTTTCAAAGGTTTTTAGAACGCGTTCAACTTTTAACGCGTTATTTTTAAAATCACCGATTTTCCTCATTCGAGTTGATGTTGATAAGAAAAATCCAAAAAAATAAGAAAAATCAAATTTATAAAAAAAGAAAGAAGTTGAGGGACAAGTTTGGAAACCTAACAATATTTTTGCCTATAAATAGTAGCCTTCAATACACACAAAAAGGGGGGGTAATTTTGCACATTTGGGGAGGCAACACAAACAAAACCCTAAACCTAAATCCATCACTACCCAACCAGCCGCCCCCCACCCATCCGGCGGCCTGTTCCTCTTCTTCCCTTTCAGCCGTCCCCTCAACTCTCACCCAAGCAATCGCTCCCTTCCCCAGCCAAAACCAGAGAAACAAAGCCAGCCCTGGCCATCTCTCTCCTCCCATATTTCCCCCTGCCTAGCGCCATTTCCCCTTAACCCTCAGCCTAAACACAGCCATCCCCCTCACCAAGCTGCCCTCTCCCAGCCGCATCTCACTCTTCTCCTTCCCCCATCCCCCAAAACCAGCCAAACCTCTCCCCTTCATTTAACCCGAGCAGACCCAGCTCCTCCATCCAACAGCCCCGCAGCCATCACCAAATTCCCCCTCACAGAACCACAACATCCCAGCCGTTCCCTTCCATCACCAATCGTTCCCCACGACACCAGCACACCACAGAACCGTTTTCCACGTCTCCATCGACCAGCCTTCTAGAGGCAGCCGGACCATAGCAGCAAGGCCAACCACCGCTGCCACCAACAAGAGTGAAGACCATCTAGCAGCACGCCCACAAAGCCATCAGCGTTGTCCACACCGTCAGCCACAGCAGCGCCGTCCACACCTGGCCATAAATTCACCGTCGCCCTCTGCACACCGCAGATCCGCCCGTCAACAACAACCCAGCAGCGTCCGCAGAAGACCACCACTGCTAGATCTGCCATCGGCAAAAGAAAAACAAACCGGGAGGAAAAAAGAACATAAGGTTTTGAACAGATCTAAAAAAATAACCAAATAAAATCGACTGCCTGTGTTTTTATTCTTCTTTTGTAGGTGACGGTGGGTGTCACCACCGGTAGGGAAGGGAAAAGGAGAAGAAGTTGAGCCAGACCAACCCATTTTTCAGCATTTCTCGCAGCAGCGCGTGAACCCACGCGCCGCCAGTGGCGGTGGCACGTGGCGCCACTATTCCTGCTGTCCCTGAGGTTTCACAGAACCGTTCCCGGCAATTCCAAGATTTTTTAGGAGCTGTTTTTGTAATTTTTAAATTGTTTAATGTAATTTTTGTTTAGTTTTTGAATTTTTATAATTTGTAGTGTGTATGTAAAAAAAGAAAAAAATATTGTAAAAGTGAATGTGTGTGTTTGTATTTGTTTTATGGATGTTTTTTTTATTTATTCTTATTTTATTTTATGATAAAATCGCAAAGGCAAAAAGAAGAATTTAATATTTTGATTTGTTCACGATAAAGGATTACGAACTTATACGTAAGTCCTATTTCTAATATTCGATGAAAATACAAAATTTTAAAAACTTCTTTAACACATCAAAGCCACGAAGCAGCTTACCTCAGGTAGGGTGCGTTAGGGGTGCTAATACCTTTCCTAACCACAACCAGTCCCTTACCCATGAATCTTTGACAAGACCAGTATACTCGGGTTTCCTAGTAACCCTTTAATGAAATACTAGGTGGCGACTCCCAAGAACAAATCAATCAACGAAACGGAAAATCATCACATGACGCCACGCGGGTGATGTGCGACAATGATAATTGTTGTGCAATGTATATCATAAACATTATGATTGATATGAATGATGATGTTTGTGGGATTGAGACCCAGGATGATTGGGTTGAATTGAGTTAGGAGATACGGTATATTAGAAGTGTAAACAGGTCGTATGTCGATAACTTGGGACCTCCCGGTATAGGGGAGACTCCGTCGAAATTTTGTAGACTTTAATACAAACACCATGAATAGATATAGAAAAAAAATTTTAATCACTATGTTCATCAGTTAACATGAAATCGTTGCTTTATCCCGGATATAGGGATGTTACATCCTCGTCATTGAGTAGCGATTTCATAGGTACTCCAAGGAAAACAGCCTCCGGAAACTCCTGTAAAAATTTAAGAGCGATCCAACAATCAGATCAAAAGTTATGGCCCCTTTGAGCCATTATTCAAGTTTGGCTAGACCAGCCTCCTCATCACCGAGCAGCTATTCCACAACTACTACAAGGAAAATGGCCTCCAAAAACTACTGTAAATATTTTTGTGCGATCCAACGGACGGATCAAAAGGTATGGTCCTTTGGAGTAGTTACTCTTGTTTGGCCCAACCGGACCTCCTTGTTATCAAGTAGCGTTTCAATAGCTACTCCAAAAAAAATGGCTTGCAGAAACTCCTCTTAAAATTTGAGCGCAATCAAACGGTCGGATGAAAAGTTATGTCCCTTTTGAGTCGTTACTCTAGTTTGGCCCGACTAGACATCCTTGTCACCGAGTTGCGATTCCATAGTTACTCAACAGAAAACAGCCTCCGAAAACTCCTATAAAAATTTGAGGTCGATCCAACGGTCGGTTCAAAAGTTCTGGCCCATCTGAGTCGTTATTCTTGTATGGCTCAACCACACCTCCTCGTCAATAAGTACTGATTCCATAGGTACACCAAAAAACAGCTTTTGAAAACTCCTGTAAAAAATGTTAAGCAATCCAACGGTCGGATCAAAAGTTTTGGTCCTTTTGACCCGTTACTCAGGTCTCGCTGACAAGACCTACTCGTCATAAAGTAGCGATTCCATAGCTACTCCAAGGAAAACGGGCTCCGAAAACTACTGTAAAACATTGAGCGCGATCGAAAGGTCAGATCAAAAGTTATAGCCCTTTTGAGCCATTACTCAGGTATGGCCCCACCAGACCTCCTCGTCATCGAGTAGCAATTCCAAACCTACTCCAAGGAAAACAGCCTCCGAAAACTCCTGTAAAAATTTGAGGGTGATCCAACAACCGGATCAAAAGTTATGGCTCTTTCGAGTCGTTACTCAGGTCTTGCTGACAAGACCTCCTTGTCACCGAGTAATGATTATATAGCTACTCCAAGGAAAATGGCCCCCGAAAGTACTGTAAAAATTTGAGCTCAATCCAACGGTCAGATCAACAGTTATGGCCCTTTTGAGCCGTTACTCTAGTCTAGTCCGACCAGACATCCTTGTCATCGAGTAGCGATTCCATGGCTACTCCAAGGAAAACGGCCTCCGAAAACTCATGTTAAAATTTGAGCTAATAATCTCTACATTTCTTCATCTCATTCCCCTTAGATCTTCCATTTAATTATTTCTGAAACTATGAGTGCATGAACACTAAACCTTCTACTTTAGGGTTTTCATCCCCTCTTTGTTCTGAAATCGTGAGGCAGCAACCAGCCAAGGAAAAATACTTCTCTTACCTCACATTTTTTGACAACTTTAGAGCAAGTTTTAGTGACATGGTTCTTTACTCAATCTCGGTTTTCCTTCTCTTCCATGTCTGTTGTACAACAGGTTTGTCACACTCCCTCTCCTCTCATGGTTTCAGTCATCAACGTTACTCCCTAGCTTTCTTCTTCTTCAAACACTCAAGGCAGGGGACATGCAGCTAGTGTAGGTGTGTCTTCTCCTTGGAGAGGGTGGCTATTGTTGTAGTCACCAAATTAATTACCCTAACTTAAAACACAACACACAAGATAGTATAGAGCAAGCAAGGGGTCGATCCCACGAGGAAGGTTCAAGTCAAATTTTTATGCTAGATGATATGCAATTTGGGGGGGGTTTGGACGTTATCTAGACTAAAACAAAAGAAAACAGAAAACTATGAAGCAAAATAAAATAAAATCAGAAAATTATCAAGAGAACAAACCTTGGTTGCAAGTAAACATCCACCTACGGAAATCAGAACTGATCATGAAAACGAAACATCAATTTATATTATAAATATTTATCTCTTCTTAACATTGGTTAGTTAACGGATCCGTCGTAAAACTAACCCTAACCATCAAACAACCACAGTGTCCGCATTAGTAATTTAATTCAATGGCAGCCTTAAGAACTAGATAAGTTGATTAATCAAGAAAACATAATTGTCCGCAGTCTATGTTTGATTTGATTGAATGTTCTCCCTAAGATTAATAACGTAGATCCGCCACAATTATTAAACTCAATTGCTTCACAAGTTCATATACCATAACTTTGATTTTGATATCAAACTTAGCAATAGATTGTCTACAATAATAACTTAGAGTCCGCTCTAGCAATTAAAATAAACAATCATAGGAAAAATAAGCATAGGAGAACAAACATATTCATCATATAAACTAAAAAGAAAAGGTAAAATAAATCTCACAGTTCTTGAAATCCAAAGGTTTCCGTGTCCTTGCAATCAAGAAAAAGTGTTTAGCCTTGCATGTTTGTTGAACAACTCATCAAAAAGAAGGAAGAATGCATAATTTTGAGTTTCTTAGAGGAGGGGGGCGTTTTTCTCTTCTTGGCTGGCTGCCCCCTCCTCTTCTCTCATTCTTTTTATATCCTAGGAAACTCTAGTCTCTATTTTACAAAATAATTCTCCCTTAAGTAGACAGTTTACATTTAAGTACTTCAATAACTATTTTCCTAAAAAATAAGAAATAGGCTTCCATGAAATCTTCAAGATTTGACTTTAGAGGAGCTAAATTGCTGAAATAAAAACTTGGATGTCGGTTAGATGCTTCAAAATGTAATTTGGACTCGTTTCTTCACGAAACCTGTTTGCTTGCAGAATTCAGTTGTCATATTTGAAAAATCATATCTCCCTCATCTGACATCATTTTGGGCTAAAATTTAGCGCGTTGATAGGTATTTGAGTCAAGAATCCAAAACAATTAAGTGTACATCAATTGGACTTTTGTAGCTCCAGATATTCAAGTTGGAATGGCCAAAGGTCAATATTGGTAGATTGCGAGATTTGACTTTGAAGGCTGCGATTTCCATTCTCTTCCTTATTTTATTTTCTTGCTTTAGATGTCCAGAAAGGTATGGATGTTAGCTTTTTAATTCCACTAGAATTACTTCATTTCGACCTCTAGAGCTCACGCTCTACACTAAACATCGACTTAAGGCCAAATCTGCCAATTACCTCCAATTTACTCATTTTTGCATCTTTCATCCAAAAGTGCCTTCAAAACATAAAAAAAATAATATCAAGGTATTTTATATATAAAACATAGGCAAAACACTAGTTAAATGTGGGTGAAACTATCGAATAATATAGTTATATAAAATAACCCCACACTTAGCTCTTGCTCATCCTCAAGAAAGGATAGATAAAATCAAATTGAAATTAAATTAAATCAAATCACTATGACTAATCTCCTAATCTCCCATCAATATCCAAGAATATATGCATTACAAATAAGAATACAATCAAGAAGAATAAAGAGTATAAATTTTCATGAATTTATTTACATGCAAACTTCAAAACTCAATTAATCGTCGAGATTTAAATGAAATCTATGTCATGCCAAAGTGATAGGTCCTCTCATTGATATACACTCCAACACTCACGTGTTTAGGGCTTATATGTTTAAATCTCTCAAATTCAATCAATGAATATGTTCTACCATAAGCTTGCTCTTCAATCTCATCTCCATTACTAACATATTACAAGCAATGCATGAATCAAAAGGTCTTATTTTCCAGTTGTAATGGGGCTAAGGTGAGGTAAAAGAGAGTAAAAGAAAATGTTCAAACCAAAGAAAGTAGAGCATTCTGAAAAATTATATTTCAAACAAGATATTCCATCAAAGAACATAATTTTTCCATCTTTAATCACCAATGCTTAACTTCTTTTGATTTCAAGCTGTTTCAACATAAAATCTTAAGAACATAAAGGAACGTTTTCCTTTTCTTTTTTTTTTACCTTTGGCAACTTTGCCCATCTTTTCATCAAGCATCACTTCTTCTTTCTTTTCACATAATTTCCAACCATAATTCCATGAGATATCACAAGTATATGCTCTACTAATCCTTGGCCAAGGGAAAAGGAAAACATATAAAAAGTTAAGGCTTATACATGGATAAAACAAAGAAAAGATAAACAAGCTCAAAAGGGGCTTACTAAGGATAATATGCTTTAGGATGACTTTTTAGCTCAAGTGGTTAAAATTCCTAATGCCTTTATCATCTTCATGTATCTATGTAATGCGAATGTAATCTCAACAAGATATGAAGCAAGTTTTGGAGATACATATCATCGAAAGAATGAACAATCAAAGAATATAATGTTGAAGGCTCAAAATCTTGCATTGGTATAGCACTATAAAGTCAACATGGCATATTCTCAAAGTCAATCCCTAAACCAATTAAACCTTAAAACTTGCAAGCACACTCCTTCATTTGATTTATATCTTAATCTATCTCAATTAATTCTCATATATAATACTCACATTCTCATGAACCAATAGGAGTTCAAAAGATCAAACATAGAAATTTGTTTTTTTTTTATGGAACAACAAAGAAAACCAAAATAAGAAAACCAACATTCTCCCAATACCCCCACACTTAAAACACAACATTGTCCTCAATGTTGAAATAAAAGAAAAGGAATATAAGAGAATGATAAAAATAAA
>Ga0307517_10009538_pt1 | contig 13745 bp, 10 predicted proteins | sample 23_EM_MG_FD_194515 | JGI IMG/M metagenome (GOLD analysis project Ga0307517, IMG submission 194515) | Populus trichocarpa ectomycorrhiza microbial communities from riparian zone in the Pacific Northwest, United States - 23_EM | ecosystem: Host-associated > Plants > Roots > Unclassified | place...
CCAAGTTTCCAATTACTTCTTGCGGTCTGCGGGAGTTGTCTATCGTATAGAATATGCCATCGATTGTTCTACAAAAAAATCCACTGGAAATTGGACGTGACCAAATCCCCGATATCCTGGTGATGTTGTTCCTGTTCATCATCTTCTCGGCTTCTGTCGCAATTCTTACTCTTTGCAGTGAAAAGGTTCCAGAGCCGCACGACTCGATCTAGGTCAATCACCGCGAGCGCATCCGGCAACTCAAGCCATAGGCTACTATGTGTTTTTCCGAATCACAGTGATGATCATATGTGATTCTGGTAGCTCTCCTTTCACTGAGCCATTGACAAGAACTTGCCAGATTTGTTCCGAAGATAATTAGTCATTTACCTGAGCATTTCGGCCCATTTTTCGCCATGCGATATCTCGAATAACGGGCGTTATCGATCAAGTAGTCAACGCCTTTTATCTTTATCTTGATTTCAGAAGACAAGCCCTTTTCGAAGCCATAGACTGAAGTCCTGGGGCCTGGGGCCTGAGGCCTAAGGCCCCACAGGGAATGTCTAACCGTTATTTAGTTTGAGATAGAAGCCACACGGCTCACATATTAGTAGTCAGACACTTCCACTACAACCAAATATCTTCAAAAAGCCGCTTCCATTGAGTGTCTATCTGTCCCGGAAACTCAGTGCATCCATCCTTAAGAAACCCTATTGTTCCCGGAAATCCACTCAGGTGGTGGTGGTCAGTCCACCTTCGCGTTCGGGGGAATCGTTCGAGCAGGCAATCCCACAATACGTATCTGCACTCCTATACACTCACTGGCAATGGCAATTGAGTGTTCTATCCATCTCGGCAACTCTGAGAAATATTGCATCTTTAAGAAATCCGACTGGTCAGTCCATTTCCGCGTTCTAGGGAATCATTGGAACAGGCAATCCCACATATATCTGAGCTCCCCCATTTTGACATCAAAGGTGTTCAACCTTACTGCATTGCTCGAGATCTCATTTATCGTATCTCAAGGTGAACCAAGTCGGATCGTCTCACAAATCCCTCATTGTCCTACAATTTGACACGCAACAGCGCATGGCTTACGTGCCTCGCACAAAGTTGGAACTTTCTCAAAGCGGTTGATATAGTTGCTTGATATGAGAATGAATTACAAAACGCACGCGCTATGCGCTATCTAGAATCCCACTGATAGCGCATGTGGTGGATTCGTGTTTACGTCCAAGTGTCAGGATATATAGGACGAGGCAGTGCTGGGCGATAACACCTTAACTACGCAGAGTATCGCCGAGTTCCATCCCAATTCGATCCGATAAAGCAAGATATTGATTCCTCGCGGTGTTTGTGATGAAATTTCCCTTTGTTATAAAGCAATACGAAGCTCTTCCATGACAATAGAAAGAGGGGGCAAAAGCTAGAGTCCTAGATCGCCATCCGATAAATAATGAGGTCACTGGCAATTTGCGGCTCCTTGTTCAAGTCCTTTATTCTCCTGCAATGGGTATCGAGGAAGGGTCTGAGTTCCAGCTTTTCCGGTGAGAAAATCCTTTGATGGCGAATCCTGTTATCGAAGTCCCTGCTTGAGAGCAGCCACCGGAACACTTATCTATTCTTATCTCCACTGGCAGTTGCAAGCTATTCTTGGAAGACACAATTACGGAGAGTCAAAGATAACGATTAGTTTTTATGAAATATTTCCCACTCGCAACTTCTATCGACCATCAAAACCCATGTAGGTCTGGAGCTCCTGGAGAAGAAAACAGTCAACAAGTACATCCAGTGTTGAATGCAGCCCAAGAATTGAGAAAGATTTAGGTAGCATTTTCTAGAAACGTGACAAAGGGAAGCATTTAGCCTACTTGGACCCTCACCGACTGCATGGCGTCATTGAGTAAATCCTAAGTTGCACATAGGAAAACCTTAATCTGAAAGGCGAAAAACCGGGGGAGCAAGGAGGAGTACCACGGACTAAGGGATATCTTGATGGCATGAACGATGGAAATACCTGGTTGACGCACAGAAGAGGTATCGCGTGCACCGAAGGACACGAGCTGTAAAATTTTGGACTTCGTGAAACCGCCAGTACGACGATCTCGGTCCAAAATACACGTCGAATTCAGATGATAAGTACAAGCAGGGCAGGACATCGAGGGGTTTACAAGCGTGGCAATTCGGAGTTCGTAAGCGGGTACCAAGGGTGTTGGAAGATAGAGTGTAAGTATTAGTCTCCGTTTAGAGTTTCCCGAGGTGACATTGATGAAACCATAGACACAGAGTGAGCGTCATAGGAAAATTTTGGACAGCAGTATCCATTGAGTTTCCCCTCCGAGGGGCGGAGATCGTCCAAAAAAAATCCCTCCTTCCGCAGTATGATACCTCTGTAGCACTCCGGAGTTGAGAACGGGACCAGTTGAAAACGGGACCCGACAGTAACGTGAAAATCTGACGGCAAGTACCGGTGAGCGAAAGGCGAGTTAATTAACGAAGTATCCAGGACGGACCATGTAGGTGCCGGTCACCAGCCGGCGGAAATATCAAATCACCTGACACCAGTTTCATAAATCGTTCGCCAGTGGGAAGAGAAAATGGGACGGAGGTGAGAAACATCAACACGAGTTTTGCCTGAGACATGACCGCACTGCTCATCACCGGGACTTACTCTACCCTGATGTTACTCTACCCTGATGTGTGTAGGCATCACAGCAAAGTAAATCGTGTTGGAGAGGGCGCCGTATTTTGGCGATCCCGTCTCGTCTACCGCGGCAGAGAGTTATTTGAGGCTACACCAATATTGCGTCCTGTTACGAGTTACCGGGCCATTGGATGCTTGCATGTAACAACGCTCGAGGGACCGAGAAAAGCGCGTAGCGTTTCACCTGATTGCGGGGGGGGAGACGCATAAAGAAGGAAGGCACCGAGGGAGAGGATGTGGGCGGCAAAGTTTGAAATATATAAATATTCTCAGTTGTGGGAACGAATATTGTACATTGATGCCACGCGCAGTTCCGGGACCTTTTTTTCTCTGGCCGAAATTCGGAGGGATGATAATGGGATAGACGTGAGCAGGAATCTGCAGGACTTGGAAACAGAATGTTTGTGTGCTGGACTTTTCTTTCTGGTGAGGGCGAAGATCAACCAAAAACGGTTATTTTACGCCACATGGATCTCGCGTGGGCTGTCACGTTATTCTGTCGCGAGTCAGTCGCGCCTTAGTTCGCGCCATTGCCGGAAAAGGCGTTGCACAAGTGGCGAACCTACAATAAAATCAGCTTCAGGCTGTGAGTTTCAGCTGGACACACGGTGGAAGTGAGGAACCTTAGTTAACCCGTCACCAATGTTACTTAGGGGGGGGAAATTATGTGATGTATGTTGAAGGCGCGAAATGGTATCCTGAAAAGAAAAGAGAAACATTCATCTCAAAACGAGGCCTCATTTAAGACCCAGGTTTCAGAAGACCCAGGTGCAAAGGAAGGCAAGGGAATAAAACCAGGTGAAGTGCCCAATTGACCATGATATTGGGAAAGAAGAGATAGCCTATATATACAAAGATGCTAGCTAGCACTGATCTATAACTAGATTAAATACGATTAGACCGAGAATCCCGAGGGGAATATGAGTAAATGCTGAAGAGGGCTACATGAGTTGTCTATAGATGCATGGGAATATGAAAGCGAGGAGAGCAATGATGTCGAAGAGATTTTGGTGAGCGGCCGAGGCTAGCAGCGGCACGGAGGGTCTATATGAAGTCCCTCGACAAGAAACGAAGGGTGTGAATGTGGAAATGAATATCGAGCGTCGATCATGTTGAGAATTTTGGTTTCTGAAAGACTAGGGGTTAGCGCAAGAATGGATGGCAATTGTGAGATACGCACTGTTCGCATGGTGAGTTGCGACGACGAATCTGACGATTTGGATGTCTGATTTGTAGGCTAGAGGAAAAGAATCATTATTCTGAACGACAGCATGCTTTGTGTCAAGACCTACAGGTGTTCGGTAGACCAACGGCTGTTGCGCCTGCGGTGTAAATGAAGCCGGAGTCTTTGAAAGGGCTTTCTGCAACTGGCGGAATAAATATCAGTTAATTGCGTCAAGTGGATGCACTGGTGGGACTGACCTTGGCTTCACTTTCTGCTGCCCGTTGAGCGTACATGTTCGGGTGGAGAGAAACATGTTGAATATTGGTCGCCTGCGGTAGGGAGTGCAGCGACGACGATACGCTGGGGAAAGAGATGAGGTTGGAAGGGACGCCTTTGTTGTTGGTGGTCATTGCGGCAGATGGGGGATGAAAAAAGAATTTGTGGTACAGAGGAGATTGATTTATAGACGGCCATCCACATGCAACGCGTGACGGACGAATCTGACAACAAGATCTGAACGGGAGCTTGGCCAGATCTGATCACTCGTTCGCTGTTGGCTGATCTCCCACAGACTCTTTACTCTCCTCTAAGTCCCCGATTCAGCCGCATTATCAAGATTCACCTCCCCGGCGGTCCTTCCCGTTCTCCTGCATAGATTCCTCGAGGCCTTCTCCCTGCTCTAGAGAGTCACCCATCTGGATGCAACTGGGTCATTTAAATTTTGGGGTGCTCATAAAGCTGATCAGCCTCTTCCCTGCATCCCCTGATTCGTCCCTACTACGGAACCTTTTCATCGCCAGGTTATGCAGTTGCCCTCCCAGTGTCGTTCTTCTTCCTAGGGCGTAATCATCTATCTTAAAGCCAGTTGATGTTCTCATCCTGCACCACTGTTCTACGATAGCTCGCTGAATGATGATCCTCGCGACGAACAACACACGAAATGGATGTGACCAATTTTGATTTCAATATTCAGGTCCGCAGGGATTAGCTCCCGCCGTAAATCATTGTTTTGCCCGAACCTGACCGCCAGCCTCGCCGGACGGGTCGCCTAAGTCGATACAGAAAAGTGTTTTTCGTCGCTCGACTTGACTCTCAAGCGTAACACCGCATCTTTGCCCACATTATGCAATTCAGAACTGGTGACTTTGGAATTTATTCCTGTGAATTTCTCACCATAAATCCCCCGAAGCCCAAGTATCCCCTCGATTCCTCCACTGCGGGCAAAGCCAAGTCGAAGCCGCCTCTCGGTTGGGGTCTCGGTCAACTCCGAAGGGCCCGCGCAGTTGCACTGTAAGTTGCACGCGAAACAGCCTTTGTTTCTCATCGTGACCCATCTAAATGGTTCATGTGTTCGCGTCCATACTTTTCTGTCGTAAGCTATTACAGACCCACAACATATCGAATTGGCATCTGCACCAAAATTAACCCCTCATGACCCATATGCATAAAAGTCCCACAACCCTTACCATGGGCCATCTACTAAGAGTATGGGTTCAAAAGGATTTCGACTTGTTCCTTGACATTCCTCCTTTGGCCAGACATCATCTGACCGTCTTTTCAACACGTGTTGTGCATGCCATTTCCTTGTGAACAGACCGTGAGTCCGAACTTTCTTTCATCTAAATCCCAGTATTCTGGAAGAATTTGCGCAATTACTTAACTGTTCCACCGCCTTCAAGTTCTTCCTCCCGAACGTTGAATGCCAAAATTTCATACGCTTAATCTTATCTTATCTTTCCTAGATCCACCAATGCCATCAGTCCGCCTCGAACCAATGACATCGACGGGCTTTACCTACTTAATCTCCCTTCTGCCTTCCTTAATAGCAAGAACACAAAAACAATTGAACCAATAGAATTAATTGAGTTCTCGCCCTCATCCAATCATGAAAGCCCGATAGACCACAGGGCGCTGTCTTCCCCTATCGATAACCTTTTTCAGTGTCGATTTCATCATCGACGCACAGCTCTGGTGAAGGCGGAGACACCGCGAAGTTTCATATCCACAGGCGGGTTATTACATTCTTCAAGTTCGGGGCTCATACCTTCTCAATTACCTACGAGCCTTGTGCCTCTGCCGCGTGTGAGGGTCCACTCCTCGATGGGCGATACCAGCAACCCAAAGCGTGAGGTTTGCAACTCTTTTTCCATCAATTTTTCCAAGGAGGAAGTTCCGTGGGTCGGGAGAGAGCATGGGATAGCCTCTTGGATAAAATAACTTCCGTTCAATTCATCCATGATGTTGATTTAACATGGGGCTAACCTTCCTCATTTTATTTACGCAGTGCCGTTCGTTCTCATGTTCATCTCTAAAAATTGCGTGGATTAGTTCAACTTAATCATGGGGATTTGAAAGCTTTACGAGAACGGCGTCCAACTTAGAGAGGCATAAGACGTCACCCTCTGCCACTTCAGGATATATGCTTTACTTCTGTCGTTCACTTTTTCCTGGGTCTGTTGTTGCCGATGACGCATGTCCAACCCCAACTCTATTCATCATTCGATGAAGCGAAATACATGTCATTCTGTCAGGCTTTTAACTTTTTCCGCTCATATGTCGCCCTTGCGACCAGTCACGAGGACAACTCTAGTGTTTGTTCCGTAGCTTTACTCGATAGCTTGAACACCGTCGTACGCTGGTAATCGCTGACAAGCATCCTCCCAGTTAATGTTGCCATTGACAAGGTCCGTGACAACCGCGATAACCTCGTCAATAACTCCAATCCGTTGATCCATGGTGTCCCGCTCGCTAGAACAGAATGGGGAAGAAATCAGCATCACAGTTCTGTTCTCTTTGACACCACCACAGCACGAGGCCCGGAGCAGCGCGCCGAAACTGTGTCTGGGACTTACCGAAGTGTCATCGTCCGATTTTGAACCGCTGAGGAGGAATTCGAATTTAGAAGTTAGGCTCGTTGAGAAAAAACGTGTTCAGGAGGAAGGAGGTGACGTACAGGCGAAGTCAAGAGTTACGCCGAATGGCGTGCCCAGCTCATCATTACGGGCATAGCGTTTCCCAATCGACGTGTTCGAGTCATCTACCCGAGAAAATATCCCAGCTTTCCGGAATTTGGAATCTACAAACGAATTCAGTCCAGAATACGGATATTATGCCGTGAGCGATGGGTGGTCAAGTGAATCATGCTAGCTGATGACTCACAAACTTCCTTCACCAGCGGATCAAACTCCTCCCGGGCACTCAAGGGCACAATGAGAACCTTCGTTGGTGCCACAAGGGGCGGCAATGATAGGACCTACGAGGGGCAAGATTAATCAATACAAGATGAGTTGGGAAAAGCTGAGATGACAGGTGGATGCTCATGAAACTTACGCCACGTTCAACGTCTTGCTCTCTGCTCCAGAAACTATGCTCGAGCAAAGTATAAAGAATGCGACCTAGTCCAAAGGAAGGCTCGATAACATTCGGGGTATATTCACGTACTGCAAGATAACACGAGTTAACGATGAATGAACGGCATGAAGCATATCCGTCGTAATCTTACGACTTACTTGACTGTTTGATTGTTTTGAGCTCGACGGTAAGAACCTCAGGAGTCAGCTCGAACTCCTTGCCATCCGAGGACGTAATTACAGCTTTCCTGCAAGCAATACAATCAAGTCAGCCAACTCAAGGCATCTTGGATCCAAATGCGATAACATCCTCACCCTTGAGCTAGTTGGCCTTTGAGGGTGGTCAATTGCTGCTGATCAAGTGCTTCCACGGTCTTCTGGATGACACCCGCATCCTGTTTGTATGTCTTACCCAGGTTTTTCTTGTTCCATTCTGGGACCTCCTTCTCCGTCACGATGGGCTCCTTCAAAGCTTGACGGACCACCAATGGATGCCCGGTCTTGTTGCTATGTACCGATAGATCATACGCCGCTCGATCGGCACAACCAACACACTCCGTCCAGCCAGTGGAGTTTTGAATCTCTGCATCCCAGCAGTCGGTAGCATAATGAGCCATCTCATTGCTCATGTGCTGCCTGAAACGGAGTCGTACTGGGTTGATGCCGATCTTGATGAGGAACTGATATATGCGTGCAAGGAAGTAACCGAGGGTTTCATTTGCGATGATACCCTTATCTACGGCCTCGCCAACGGTGATGCTCATTGTTGTGCTTTGGCCGGCCTCTTGAACGTGTCGATCCAGGAGTACGAGCTTGACATCGCGAACTTCGTTGAAGCGTTCATGCTTCTTATCCTCAGGGTCCACGTAATGCTCAATTTCCGCCATGTTAAACTCACGGACGCGGAGGAGACCAGCGCGCGGTGAAATTTCGTTCCGGAACGATCGACCGATCTGGGCAGAGGCGAAGGGTATCCGTCCGTTGTTGAACTCCAGAAGCCGGGAGAAGTTTAAAAAGTGGCCCTGTGCTGTCTCAGGGCGAAGGTAACTTGATTACGCAGTTTGAGTTACCGTCTGAGATGAAGGACATGAATACTTAATGACCTACCCGGGATGTTGGCCAGTAGGCCCGATGCTGCTGGCGAACATGAGGTTGAATAGCTGGGGTTCGCCAACCTCATTGTCCGTGTCTGGATTCCGTAGATTGTGCTTTCTGCAGAGATTGCCGAGGTCTTCACCGGAGTAGTTGTCGAGCTAGAAAGAAAGGTAGCCCCAGAAGACAAATCAACATTCCTTATTACGCAACGAGGAAACAAAAAACGCACTTGAGCAAGAACGATTTCATATTCTTTCACAACCTCATCCGCCAACTGTACCACAGTGGCTTTGGCCGCCTTCTTTTTCTTCTTTTTGTCATCTGCAAGAGGGATAGCAGCCAGGCCGCGAGCCTCTTTATCACCGGCCAAGCGAGCTTCCAACACATTCTTAACAAGATGATCGGCACGGAGGACATCACCCGTCTTCACGTCCTTCACCATCCAATCCGCGAATCTCGCGACGTGGCCCGACGTTTCAAAAACTGAAGATGGAGTCATAACAGTTGTATCGAGTTCAAGCATGTTCTCCTCCACGATGAAGTGTTTTCGCCATTCCGAGATGATGTTGGCCTGCAACGACGAGCCGGGCGGACCATAATCGTATAGACCGGCAACACCTGTGGACCATTAGGCTTTTAATGAACAAACATTTTTCCTTCGTGCAGATCAAGAATTAACGTTGTGCACACACCTCCGTAGATCTCAAAAGCCGGAGCATAGAAAAATCTCCGGTTGAGCAGAGCTTCAAGGCGCGGTTTATCGAATGCATGTGCAGTTTTGTTGACTGTGGAGGCGGCCATTGTAGACGAGAGATGGCGATGGTGGTATAGATAAGATGAGGGTCTGATATGTCGATTGCAAAATAGCAACCCGCGCCGCATGAAGTTTTTGACCGTCCCATGGTCGAGTCATGCTGGCGGTCCGAGATAAATAGTTAAAATTCCCACGATTTTATCTTATCTACGACCTCGACCTCTCGCGATCGCGAGGAGCTCGAGTAATAGCCAGTAAATCTGGAATACTGAATATTGAATTTGTGCATAATGATTAGACTCCGAACAACGGCGTAAAATCCAAAGAGAAAAACTAAATGTAAAAGCATACTATTGAGAGCGTAATGAATGCAGGGAATAACGAATTGATCGTGCGGAAAGAAATAATGATGTGGGGTTTGTCGTGCATGCAGGTATGTTAAAACGTGTCAATGTGTGGGGTGTGTGGTTCAAGTCTGTTTCTGTCAGTGCGTTAGATCATCCACTAGAACTGAGCAAGGCCCTTCTGCATCGCAACAGGACCTCGCGCTATCCACTCATCCGGAGAGATGCGCTCGTCGGTTTGATTGGTGAAAAGTAAATTATTCTCCGGAACAAAAGCCCAACGTGAAGGATCGGGGGGCGGCGTGGATGTGACTGCTCTCAGCTCATTTCCTAGATGGTGGATCGTTAGTTGACACCGCCCACCAATAAGAGGCTGAATACAGTTACGGATGATGTTGTGGGTGAAATGATCGAGGTTAAGATCGTTCTTGTCATATCCGAACGGATCTAGTGTGGCAACCAGTATTCATTAGCATTCGAGGCTCGAAATAACTACCCAGAAAAGCACCCACTTTCAATCTCTTCGCCGGCCACAAGGAAACCGAAGAAAATAAAGCTCTAAATCCTGTAATCAGACAACCACAACCAAGCACAAGCACAAGGTGCAACTCACAAGGATAATCGTTGCGGGTATTGTCACCCACTTCAATGTAGACCAGATTTGTAAGGGCTAATCCATGGTTATTAGAATACACCGGTAACTGGCTGCGATTCAGAAGAAGCTTACCAGTGTAAGGCAGTATATTATAGTGACCACCCAGAGATGGATAGAATATCTGTCGCATGGTAAAGGTTACTTAGACGATGACAACGATCTGTGCATTAATTATTTTGAACGTACGAGAATGGAATCGGGGTCGTTAGAATCCTTTCGAGACCTGTTAAGCTGTCAACCAGTTGATTAAGCGAAGCCAAGAGGGTATCTACAACGAGAGCAAAAGTAAGGAATTGAATAACAAAATCTTGGGGGCAAGGCTTACTGTATGTTGGGACATCGCAGACTTTGCGGTGTTGCAACGAAGCGATATAAGAGCCCTGCACGCAGCCATTTCAGTATCCCCTTCTGCTCATAAATAAGGAAGGAAGATTTACGAGATACAACGACAACTCCAGGGGGAGGTTGTGAGAAACTGCCTGATTGCGCAACTTGGCCCGGATACGAGCGCCCTTCTTTCCCTTGACCTCTCTTCCTTGATCGGTCAAAAACGTGACCAGAAGCGAGAACGGGAAGAGATCGAAGAGACCATATCTGGGGGGTATGTGTGCTGGCATCAGATATGATTCATCCTGTCGAGGAAGAACCATTCTCTCCATCTCCTTGGCCACCTTGTGCGAGCGTGGCGAAGCAATAGAAGCCAAAAATGATGCCCTCTTTCCTGGAGAACCAACTGAGACGGGAGGCGGTAGGAGTGTGGGCGAAGTTGGCCCATTCCGTTCTCGGCGGTGCAAAACTGATGACATAGGCGGGATGGTCACGCTGGGCTGTTTGCCAGGAGACGTCGGGGATGCAAGTATCCCCTTTAAATTTGTTGCATTTGTCGGACTCGTCGCAGGGCTGGGGAAGTTATTGCTCGAAGGGCTGTCTGGTGGGTCCGGACCCCTTGTGTTGTCGTCTACGTTGAAGGAACTAACATCTGTCATCGACGGCATGCCTGCAGGAAGTGCATATGCTGGGAGAAATTTCACAAGATAATAAAGATCGCTGAGGGAATACACTCTTAGCGGAATTCTCGTCAAAATAGAAGGTGATAAACGCACGCATAATAAATGCCATCTTCGCCTCGCAAGTAATGCTTAATTGCGACAGCAAACGCCTCAAGGAGGTTAATTGCAGACTTTTTCTCAATCAATGACCGAGCCTTTGCTTCATCCTCGCTCTGCCCCTCCTTAGGAGGGTGATCTACTCTGTTATCAGAAACCAATTCCACAAATCATGGACAAACTTACTTGGCACATGGAACCAAATCGTCCTGGCCAATACGCGAGACGCCATAATTATCTGGGACCATAGTCTCCTCCCTTCATTATATCGTTCAAACGATGACGTTGTCCTGTACGAGATAATAAAACCTAGAACAGTACCAACCCTACACTTTGGTTTAGACACAGATAGGGGGAAGCAACAAAACAGATGGCTCACACAGTAAGGAGGGTTGGCTGCATAAATAGCTTATGTCCTTGTGCGTTGAGAATTGAAATGAGGGTGGACCAGGCAGCAAAGAAGAGGAGGATATGCCAGCATCGGAACAGTGCAGTCGCAAGTAAGGCATTCACGAACGAGGCTCCAGGGCGCTTTCGTGGTGCGAATCTATCAAAAAAATGTCCATGTAAAGCGACGAAAGGAGTCAAAGAGATAATCACGGGTCTGGTACTCGAAATCCCTGATGACCAAAGGTTTCTGCCCTCTGGAATGAATGATAATGAGCAAGGAAGTGCTGGCAAAAGAGGAAATGCGCATATACTCACTGAAAGAGGTGAGGCTGCCTCTACTGTTGGGTATTGGATGGTCATCCTGTGATCTTTTCGACAGCGAGTCGCCTACAGGCGATTATGGGTCACTAGCCCGAACAAGGGTGATATGCAACGAAGATATCTTCAGTAGAGAAAGAAAGGTGGGCGGAGAAGAAGTGACTGTAAATAAGACGAAGCAGCATTCTGCCAGGTGGCGCAAGGTTTCCATAGATGATGGAAACTTGATGGGATCCCAAAAATAGCTACCAAGCTATACCAAGTCCTTTGTGATAATGACTAATCATCGCAATTGCCCAACGCAACCTGTCGTTCCTGGACGGAAGGAAACGTGTTGGTCTTGGAATTCCTTGGCCCGGGCTTGACTGACAACTCGGACGCCCACGCCAGTCAAAGCAAACAGAGGACCCTCCTAGGACCTGATAAATTAGAGGGTTGTATACATAGCCACACCTTACTTGCTCTCTATGTGCCAACCTTCGACCAACTTTACATTTGGAAACGATGTTTCATTGATCTCGGTGCATCAGCAAATCCTGGTTTAAATTTCGACTTCCGAGATCAAAAACTTGACATCCAACCCTAATAGTAACTCTGGCTATACTTACCGGCACTTATGTCTGTGCCAGCTGGTGTATTCAGCAGCGTTTGGAGCAAAACCTACAGGACATGCGCCTCGCGTCTTTGTGAAATATACTAAAGAAGCAAGGTAAGTTGGTATTAATACCACTGCTTTATCGAGTAGTATAAAGAATGTGATGGAACACACCTACCGAATGCATTTGAGGTGGATTTGATTCACCTATGAGTGCTTGAGGTAAGGCAACACTCACGCGGAACATCATCCAACCTTGTCTGGCGCCCAGTTGAGTACGTACCCTAACAATTGCATTGTAATAGACAGTACAAGAGGTAACATAGGTGTAGACAAAATGAGAGGCACCTTATTGGGGTTGTAATTCGGCCATGATTCAACGTAGAAGTTAGTTGGGTACTCTCATTTAAAAAAAATTTGACGCCGCTTCATCAATTTATTGTGATATAAGTACAGATTAGCAACTCAATTCACCAGACGAACCAGACCTACCAGATATTTGGCACATTCCATACATCTGGAAGTGAGCCAGCGACAATTTAACTTGAACAAGCGCTCATAATAGGCGCGCAGCAATATCCCGACTCAGCATGAGTCGTGTGTGACTCCGGCCCTTGTACCTTGACTCGGGTTTCGGTTTTCCTTCCTTGTATTTCCCCATCACCGTGAGTCGTGAACATCATTTGAAGTTGAGTTATCTTGTTGTGCAGATTCATGACAAGCCTTGGATCATGGCTTATTGCAGGCGCATCAATGGTGGTTAGCACCTGACATTAGCTCAACCATAAATAAGTATGCTTAAGAAATTTTGGGGTCCTTTTGTGGAAACCTTAATGCCAATTCAAGATTGTAAATGCGTGGTAGCTGGGCCAATTCTCGTCCAATTCTCGCTTTAACAACAGGCCTCCTTTAAAACTACAGTTATGCAGCAATGAGAGGGTATTTTTAATGATGAGAGTAAGCCTTTTTGTACGCCCTCCTCAAGCCCTCCTGGTCCAACACCCTCATTTTATGCAAGGGTGTTCCAAAGGTTTTCAGCAGCAGAAGTAGAATTTCTTGACATGAAGTCATCACATAATACAGGATAGGATCGCATTTAAATAACTGAAATACGGGTCGACAGTGAGTCAAGGGGTTGTCAGAAAAAAAATTAAGGATATCAGGTCGAAATTTTTTTTAATGGACAATTTGGTGGACTAACTAACTGATTGTGGGAATAACCTTCCAGATATAGTAATTTCTTAATCTAATCTAATCTAGATAATTTAAATTCTTACTTTCTGACTTTTT
>Ga0307517_10009539_pt1 | contig 13744 bp, 14 predicted proteins | sample 23_EM_MG_FD_194515 | JGI IMG/M metagenome (GOLD analysis project Ga0307517, IMG submission 194515) | Populus trichocarpa ectomycorrhiza microbial communities from riparian zone in the Pacific Northwest, United States - 23_EM | ecosystem: Host-associated > Plants > Roots > Unclassified | place...
ATCCAGTCGCGCATGGCTTCGTTGGTTGCATCTTTCAGGGTTTTACTTCCGGATGTAGCAGGTACCACTTTTGCACCCAGCATTTTCATTCGGGATACATTCGGTGCCTGGCGTTCCATATCCACTTCACCCATGTAAACCACACATTCAATACCCATCAGCGCGCAAACTGTTGCAGTCGCCACACCATGCTGACCGGCTCCTGTCTCAGCGATTATACGTTTTTTGCCCAAGCGCATAGCCAGCAGTATCTGCCCGATGGCATTATTGATCTTGTGTGAACCAGTATGGTTCAAGTCCTCGCGCTTGAAAAATATGTTGGCGCCATATTTCTCAGAATATCTTTTGGCGTGATACAATGGCGAAGGCCGCCCCACATAGTCCTTTAAAAGCTGGTCGTATTCCGTTTTAAACCCGGGATCATTGATCACCTTGGCATATTGCTGCCTTAGCTCCTCTACGTTGGGATACAACATTTCAGGAATGTAAGCGCCCCCAAAATCGCCGTAGTATCCGTGCTCGTTAACTCCGTATTTCATCGTAATAATTCGAATGCGTTTTTTAATTTATCAATATCCTTTAGTCCTGGTTCAATTTCAAAGCGGCTATTCAGATCCACCCCATAAAATTGCGGATGGCTGATGGATTTTACTTCTTCCAGGTTTTCCAAACTCAATCCCCCGCTCAAAAAGAAAGGAATATCTAATTTATATTTATCCAATAATGACCAATCAAAAGTTTGACCCGATCCCCCATGCTTATCTGTTTTGGTATCAAACAGGAAATAATCCACACTTCCTATATATTGATTTAACCGTTCAAAATCAAAATTCTGATCAACGCCAAAAGATTTTATCACCGTGATTTTCCGTTTAAAGTGGCTGCAAAATTCCGGGGTTTCATTCCCATGTAATTGTACCACATCAAAATTATAACTATCGATCAATTGATCGATGATCTCGGCCGATTCATTTACAAAAACAGCAGTTTTTTCGATAGTATCCGGTAAAGCCGCCAGCACCTCTCCGTTTATTTCCGCAGCAAACCTTGGCGATGGCGCATAACATATAAAACCTGCATAATCTGGTTTTAATGCGGCTATCGCTTCAATGTTCTCCTGTTGTTTTAATCCGCAAATCTTAATCTTCATCAGTTACTTCCAATCAATGTTTTAAAACTCAATAATGCTTTTTTGCTTACCAATGCCTCATCCGCTTCATAAAAGCAATCGCCAAAAGATTTCTCAGGATGGATAGTTTTAATGGCCAGGGCTGCATTGCATAACACCACATTGTTTTGCGCGGTGGTTGCCTCACCGTTTAACACATTCACAAATATATCCGCCGAATCCTTAACCGTGCTGCCACCGGTTATCTCTGACGGATCAACCTTTTCAAAACCCAGGCTTTCGATAGTATTTATTTTTTCACCTTCGGGAGAAAATGTTTTAAAATCTCCCGTCAATGATATTTCATCGTAACCGTCCAAAGCATTTAGAATGGTATATTTTACATCCGATTTCTGGTACAGGTAAGCATATACTCTTGCCAACTCCAGATTGAACACACCTACCATCTGGTTTTTCGGCTTTGCCGGGTTTACCATTGGCCCAAGCATATTGAAAAAAGTTTTTACACCTAACTCGCGACGAATCGGCGCAACAGTCTTCATAGCAGGGTGAAACAATGGTGCGTGCAGAAAGCAAATATTCGCTTTATCAATGCTCCTGTTTAGTTTATCAGACTCATTGGTAAACTGGTACCCCAAAAACTCAATCACATTTGATGATCCGCAACCGGAAGAAACGCCGTAATTACCGTGTTTGGCAACTTTGTACCCAGCCCCTGCTACAACAAATGACGCCAGCGTAGATATATTAAAGGTATCCTTTCCGTCACCTCCGGTACCGCAAAGGTCTATCAATTCGTTTGTCTCCAGGTTTGCAGGCAGACAAAGATCAAGCATAGCATCCCGGAAGCCTTCCAATTCATCAACTGTAATGCTGCGCATGCAGTAAGCCGTCATAAAGGCGGCCATTTGTGAATTGTTGTACTTACCCTGTGCTATGTTAGTCAAAATCTCTTTTGACTGCCCTCGGGTAAATGTTTTATGTTCAAATAAATGGTTTAATATTGCTTTCATACCATTGGTTAATAAAAAAGGGTCACCTTGCGGCAACCCTTCTGATTATATCTCTTAAAACAAAAACAGGACTGCCTTACGATTACTCGTTAAGCCACCACCAGTTATTGTTTAGTATTTTATTCATATCTGTGCGACAAATATGGAAATAGTTTTTCCTAAAAGCAAGCATAATGATAAATTTACAGTTGGAAGTAAAATATGTCTATTCATAAACGCAAATTTAATCCCGAGGACGACCTTGGTTTTGGTACACAGCCGGTTATCAAAAATCAGCCGCTCATCAGGCAGGATGGATCAGTCAACGTAAAACGCAAGGGGCTGCCATTTTATAATACTGCCGATAATTATCATAAGCTCATCACCATGAAGTGGGGCAAATTCTGGCTCATTGTGCTGTGCGGCTACTTGATTCTTAATACACTATTTGCTTTTGTTTATCTTTTCATAGGTGTGCAAAACCTTAACGGTGCCGAAGGAACCGATACCTATCAGCATTTTTGGGATGCGTTTTTCTTCTCTGCACAAACGATATCTACTGTAGGTTATGGGCACATCAGTCCGAAGGGAATGGCAGCAAACAGTGTTGCCGCGTTAGAGTCCATGATGGGTTTGCTTGCCTTTGCACTGGCCACTGGTTTATTATACGGTCGTTTTTCAAGGCCGACAGCCAAAATTGTTTATAGCCAAAACCTATTGATCTCACCTTATAAGGATGGCGGCAAAGGAATTATGTTCAGGCTCGCCAACTTACGGCGCAGTACACTGATAGATCTTCAAATGGAGATCACCTTTTCTTATAATGAAGATGTCGACGGAAAAAAAGTAAGAAGATTCTTCCCGCTCGAATTGGAAAGGAAAAAAGTAAGCATATTAACTTTAAGCTGGACAGTTGTGCATCCGCTTGACGAGAACAGCCCGCTGAAAGATATAACCCTTGATGATTTAAAGAACTCCCAGGCAAGTTTCGCCGTACTTTTAAAGGCGTTTGATGATACTTTTTCACAAACAGTACATTCACGAACATCTTACCAGTGTGAACATTTGGTATGGGATGCTAAATTTAATCCGGCGTTTGACAGGGACGAAGATGGCCGTATAGTATTGGACCTTAGCAAGATCAACGACTTTGCACGGATAGAATAGATTATTGAAAACTAAACTCGCGGTTTAAAAGCCAGGTTTAGACTGGCAAAGTTCAATTAAAACGCCGTTGGCGCTTTTAGGGTGGATAAAGCACACTAATTTATTATCTGCACCTTCTTTGGGCGTTTCATTCAAAAGCACAAAGCCTTCGTTCTTTAAACGTGCCATTTCGGCCACAATATCCTCTACATCAAAGGCTATGTGATGTATCCCCTCGCCCCTTTTTTCGATGAATTTACTTATTGGACTATCAATAGATATGGGCTCTAGTAATTCAATTTTATTAGGCCCGGATTGTAAAAAAGCAGTTCTAACTCCCTCTGATGCAACGGCTTCTATCTTATACACCACCGTATTCAGCAACTTTTCATAAATCATACCTGCACCCGCAATATCTTTTACCGCAATGCCAATGTGCTCGATCTTTCTCATGCTCAAATATTGCAAATAATTACCTTTATCTGATTATTCGTCCTTGTTTTGAATGATTTTAAATAAAAACTTTGCATATCTTTGTATTGTTATAAATAGATATAAAATATGAACATTCCTATATACCTGGATAATAATGCAACAACGCCCATGGACCCACGGGTACTGGAAGCGATGCTGCCCTATTTTAACCAGAAATTTGGTAATGCTGCAAGCCGTAATCACGCTTTTGGATGGGTAGCTGAAGAAGCGGTGGATTATGCACGCGAACAGGTGGCTAAGATTATTGGTGCAAGTGAGAAAGAGATCATCTTTACTTCGGGTGCTACCGAGGCAGACAACCTTGCTATAAAAGGTGTATTTGAAATGTACCAGGAAAAAGGTAATCATATTATTACTATGGTTACTGAACATAAAGCTGTATTAGATACCTGTAAACACGTTGAGAAATTAGGTGGAAAGGTTACTTACTTATCTCCTAAGAGTGATGGCCTGATAGATTTACAGGAACTTGAAGCTGCCATGACCAAAGAAACTATTTTAGTTTCGATCATGTATGGCAACAACGAGATCGGTGTGATACAACCTATAAAAGAAATTTCTGCAATTGCCCATAAATATGGCGCTTTGTTTATGACAGACGCTACACAGGCGGTTGGTAAAATTCCTGTTGATGTAAATACTGACGGAATCGACCTTTTAGCTTTTAGCGCTCACAAAATATATGGTCCTAAAGGTGTTGGTGCATTATATGTGCGTCGTAAAGGACCACGTGTAAAAGTTACCGCACAAATGGATGGCGGCGGCCACGAACGCGGTATGCGTTCAGGTACATTAAACGTACCCGGTATAGTTGGTTTCGGTAAAGCCTGCGAATTGTGTATGCAGGAAATGGAAAGTGAAGCAAAACGTTTATCTGCTCTGCGCGATAAATTGCAATCGGCATTAACTGTCCTTGAAGAAAGCTATGTGAACGGCAATGTTGAACATCGTTTACCGCATGTAGCCAATATATCATTCAAATACGTAGAAGGTGAGGGATTGATGATGGCAATGAAAGACCTGGCAGTATCGTCAGGTTCTGCTTGTACATCAGCATCGCTTGAACCATCGTATGTGTTAAAGAGTTTAGGTTTGTCTGACGACTTGGCACATTCATCTATCCGTTTCGGATTAGGTCGTTTTACCACCGAAGAAGAAGTTGATTATGCTATCGAGGTAACTAAAAAATCAGTTACTCACTTACGCGAACTTTCACCACTGTGGGAAATGTTCAAAGAAGGTATCGACCTCGACTCAATTGAGTGGGCGGAACACTAAGAGATTTCGAAATTCGGATTTAGGATTTAGAGTTTAGGATTTAACAAATTAGAATTTAATATTAAAACATAAAGCTATGGCTTATTCAGATAAAGTAATTGATCACTACACTAATCCACGCAATGTTGGCACTTTGGACAAGAGCAGCCACAAGGTTGGTACTGGTTTGGTTGGTGCACCTGAGTGCGGCGACGTAATGCGTCTGCAGATACAGGTTGATGATAACAACATTATTACTGATGCTAAGTTTAAAACTTTCGGTTGCGGTTCGGCTATCGCTTCTTCATCTTTAGCTACTGAGTGGCTGAAAGGCAAGACCATCGATGATGCCATGAAAATTGACAACATGGACATTGTTGAAGAACTGGCTTTACCACCGGTAAAGATCCACTGCTCTGTACTGGCAGAAGATGCGATCAAGGCAGCAATTAATGATTTCCGCGTAAAAAACGGATTGGAGGCAATTGCGAGCGAAAAGACTCATCATTAATAAATAGAATTATGATTCAAGAATCAAGAACCAGGAATGGCCGGGTTGATCTTGCCTCTTGAATCTTGATTCTTGACTCTATAATAAAATGGTAACTATAACAGATAAAGCAAAAGGAAAGATAGATCACCTGATACAGGATGCGAACCTTGACGGTTCATATTTCCTGCGTGTATCGGTGCAGGGAGGCGGTTGCTCTGGTTTATCATATAACCTTGATTTTGACAACGAAATAAAAAAGGGCGACCAGTTTTTTGAAGATAAAGGCATTAAGCTGGCTTTAGATATGAAGTCGTTCCTGTACCTTGCCGGAACCGAGCTTGATTTTACAGACGGCTTAAATGGCAAAGGTTTTAACTTTCACAACCCAAATGCAACCCGTACCTGCGGTTGCGGCGAAAGTTTCTCAGTATAATATTTCCTGATTATATAGATTTTTAAACGATTACACCGATGATTTTTATTATCGGTGTAATCGTTTTATATTTATCCTAATAAATTATATAAGCCTGATTATTTTTTAATGAATTCTGTAGCTGACCGATCGACCGTTCCGGGTCTTATACGCAACATTGTTGCCAATATCCATCCCGATACCCATACTTTTATGACCCACAAAGTAAAGGATGAGTGGGTAAGCATATCCTATCGCGAGACTATCGAAAAAGCAGATGCTATATCTGCATGGTTTCTCGATATCGGTGTTATGAAAGGTGATCGGTTATCGCTGATCATTGAAAACGGCCCCGATTATGTGTATTACGACCAGGCCCTACAGCAAATAGGCGCTGTGAATACATCTATATACCCTACGCTATCCGAAAGCGAAATAGAATATATTTTAAACGATTCAGGTGCAAAAACCATTCTGGCGGGTAACCCTTTTTTATTCCGGAAAGTAATTAAGGTAGCCAATAACTGCCCGGCATTGGTACGCATTATTCCCGCATTTGACGATTATGAAAAGCATTTGGGCAAAACAAGTTTAAACGCCGGTGTCATCGGATTTAATGAAGTGATCGAAGAAGGTAAAAATATCGTCGAAAAGTATCGCACAGCAATAAACAGCGCACGGGAGGCTATTTTACCATCTGATCTGTCTTGTCTTATTTATACATCAGGCACTACAGGCATCCCTAAAGGAGTGATGCTAACCCACTATAACCTAACTGAAAATGTACGTGCAAGTCTTGAACAGATTCAGGTATTAGAAAAAACGGACCTGTTCCTTTCTTTTTTGCCCCTGTCACATGTTTTTGAACGTACTGCCACTTACCATATCTGCCTGCATGAAGGCTGTACCATAGCCTTCGCTCAAAGTTTGGATCTTTTAGCTAAAAACATGGCCGAGGTAAAACCAACGATAATGAATTGCGTGCCACGCCTGCTGGAACGTATCCATGATAAAGCTATGAAAAACGGCATGTCAGCAGGTGGAACCAAGACTAAGATTTTCGTCTGGGCACTTGGCATTGGTAAAAAATACAGACTTGCACTAGAGGAAGGTAAAAAGCCGGGACTCATACTTCGCAATCAACATAAAATAGCCGATAAATTGGTTTTCAGTAAAATTAAAGAAAAAACCGGCGGACGCTTAAAGTTCCTGATATCAGGCGGCGGGGCTTTACCAAAAAACATTGGTGAGTTTTTTGGAGATCTGGGTATCAAAGTGTTAGAGGGATTTGGCTTAACAGAAACTTCACCTGTGATGGCAGTTACTGAAAACGAACGTGTTATATATGGGACCGTTGGGCGCATCATTCCCCGTATCGAAGTTGGTATACAAAATGTTGATACCAAACAGATATATACTATCCAGACGCATACTACATTTAAGCAGGATTTCCAATCGGAAGAGGGCGAGATCATCGTACGCGGGCATTGCGTGATGAAGGGCTATTGGAACAAACCAGAGGAAACTGCAAACGTAATCGATCCCGATGGATGGTTCCATACCGGTGATATAGGCAGATTTTATAATGGCAATCTGCAAATTACCGACCGGCTTAAAAATATGCTGGTAAATGCTTATGGGAAAAACATCTACCCTACACCTGTCGAGAATACTTACCTGAAAAGTCCAAGAATAGAGCATGTATTTTTGGTGGGCGATAAGCGGGAGTATATCACCGCTATTATTGTACCCGCCAAAGAGGCAATGCAGGAGGCATTTGATCTTACTGAAGAATTTTTTAATAACCCGGACTTATTTATAGAAGACCAGGAAATCGTCGACTGGATAGCCCAGGATATCAGGCGCTTATCAAACGAGCTGGCAAAGTTTGAAAGGATCAAAAACTTCAAAGTAAAACGCAACCCGTTTAGTATGGACGAAGGCGAGATCACCCCTACCATGAAAGCCAAACGAAAGGTTATCGAGAAAAAATACGCCGAGGCCATTGATGAAATGTATTTGCAGGAGGCGGAAGTGGATTAAATTGTATTAAAGCCCTCCCCCAAAGGAGAGGGCTTTAATACAATTTTTAAAGACTACCACGGGCTTACTCCGGTTTCCGGATTGTTATCATCACTAAAAAAACCTCCTGTAGGGCCATTTTCATCTATGATGGCATATTTTACAATACGGGCAGCGGCATCTTCAATGGTGCCAGGGCCGCTGTGGTGGTTAAAATCAGTGGCGGTATAGCCGGGGTCGACTGCGTTTACCTTAAAATTGGTATCGCGCAGTTCGTAGGCCAGAGTAATGGTATAGCCGTTCAATGCTGACTTGGATGGACCATATACCGCACTCTTCACTTTATAATACTTCCAGGAAGGGTCATTATGCAGCGTAAGTGATGCCAGTCCAGAAGTAACGTTAACAATACGAGGGGCGTCAGATTTTTTGAGCAAATCAAGGAAAGTTTGCGTCACTAAAACAACACCGAACAGGTTAGTCTCAAAAACTTCTCTGAATACTTTAATATCCGTTGTTATAGCGCTTTGCTGCATGCCGCCGAGGATTCCTGCATTATTGATGAGCACATCAAGTGATGTTATTTTTTTTGATAGCTGTTTGTGTGCCGTTTTTATCGATCCCTGATCGCTTACATCGATCTGAATTACTTCCACTTTATCTGAGTTCAGTTGTTTTGCCGCCTCCTCACCATTTTGCAGATTGCGGCTGCCTAAGTAAACGTAATATCCTTTATCAATTAATTGTCTTACTACTTCAAGTCCTATGCTTCTATTAGCGCCTGTTATCAATGCTGTTTTCATTTTATAAATTTTAATACAACACAAAGGTACCGTGGCCGCGACGACTAATACTGCACACTTAAGGGTTTCAATGGTACATTTCGCGGGTGGCGCTGCGATAAACAGCCGGAGTGGTTTGTGCTATCCGTTTAAAAAAACGGTTAAAATATGAGGCATCTTCAAAACCAAGCTCAAAAGCGATCTCTTTGATAGAACGTTCACTATGGAACAGCAATCGCTTAGCTTCCAATATCAAACGTTCATGTATGTGTGCTATGGCAGGTTTGCCGCTTTGTTCTTTCACCACCTCACTTAAGTGCCCGGCGGATATATTAAGTATATCGGCATAATTATTTACCTCATGCAACTCGGTGTACATTTCCTCAATCCGGGTTAAAAATCGCTTTAATAGCTGCCTTTCCTGTGCTTGTGCTACATCGCTAAACTGTGTGGTGTATAGCCTGCTCAGATAGATCAATAAGACCTGCATATAACTCATCAGCATATTTTGCTGCCAACCGTTCCGGGAATTAAATTCAACGTATATCTTATCCAGCATATCCCCAATGAAAGACACATCTTCAGGTTTTAGGTTCAGCTCATGCCCGTTGTGCGGATTTTGTATGATAGGTAATTGCTTTAATGATGCGATGCCCGTCATGCTCAGAAATTCGTTGGTAAAACCAATGCTTGCACCGGTGAAGGGCTGTACATCTTCCTTTAAATGTATTTGGTGGGGTATAGTAAAATAAAACGTGTCAGGTTTGATGATATATGGCTTCATATCTATCCAATGCCGGCTACTACCTTGTTTTACAAACACTAGGAAATAATAATCCTTACGGTGAGGGACCAAAAAATCAGACCGCTCCCTGCTCATAGCACAATTTGCCTTACGTATGCGAAAATGCTTATTTCCTACTAATTCATCGGGTTCCAGTTGGTATTGGGGGATTGTCGTTTCGGTGTTTATGGCGTACATAGGACAAAGTTAAAGTATTAATTCCCGGTTCACTAACTGCTTTATTCGCCAGAGTGTCATTTAACTTCATCTCAAATCTAAAAAAAAGCTATTTTTGCAACCTTAATAAAAGCTATGAGTATTGCCCTATCCGAACAGGAAATTTTACGCCGTGAATCGTTACAACAGCTACGTGAGCTTGGTATCAACCCATATCCTGCCGAAGCATTTACTGTTACCGCCTTTGCACAGGATATAAAGGATAATTTTGAAAAAAATCCTGACACTTATCAGAATGTAACCCTGGCGGGCCGTATCATGACACGTCGTATTATGGGTAGTGCCTCTTTTGCCGAATTGCAGGACTCAACCGGGCGTATTCAGGTTTATTTAAAACGCGATGACATTTGCCCCGATGAAGATAAGACTCTGTACAATACCGTATTTAAGAAATTACTGGATATCGGCGATTATATTGGTGTAAAAGGCTATGTTTTCCTGACACAAACCGGTGAAATATCTGTGCATGTTCAGGAAATGACTATCCTATCGAAATCGTTAAAACCATTGCCTATAGTTAAACGTGATGAGGAAGGAAATATTCATGATGGTTTTACCGATCCCGAATTACGTTACCGCCAACGCTATGTTGATTTGACCGTAAATCCTGAATACAAACAAATATTTATGAAGCGCTCCAAAGTGATCAGCTCTATGCGTGATTACTTTAATTCGCAGGGATGGATGGAGGTTGAAACCCCTATTCTGCAACCTGTGCATGGTGGCGCTGCTGCAAGGCCTTTCAAAACGCACCACAATACTTTGGACATGCCGCTTTTCCTGCGCATAGCTAATGAGTTATACCTGAAAAGATTGATCGTAGCAGGCTTTGACGGCGTATATGAATTCGGAAAAATGTTCCGTAACGAGGGCATGGACCGTACACACAATCCGGAGTTCACGTCAGTTGAAATATACGTTGCCTATAAGGATTATATCTGGATGATGGAGATGGTAGAAGCTTGTTTGGAATATGTAACACGTGCTGTACATGGCATCCCCGTAGTTCAGGTGGGTGAAAATGAGATCAATTTTGCAGGCCCTTACACCAGACTGTCCATGTATGATTCTATCTTGAAATATACCGGTATAGATGTGTCTGCTATGGACGAGGCTGCCTTGCGTAAAACCTGTGCCGATTTGGATATTGAAGTTGACGACACCATGGGTAAAGGCAAGCTGATAGACGAGATATTCAGCGCAAAAGTAGAAGCTAACCTTATACAGCCTACTTATATTACTGACTACCCTATCGAAATGACCCCGCTTGCCAAAAAGCACCGCAGTAAAGACGGTTTGGTGGAGCGTTTTGAGTTGTTCGTAAATGGCAAAGAAATCGCTAATGCGTATTCTGAATTGAATGACCCTATCGATCAACGCCAACGTTTGGAAGAACAATTGATATTAGCCGGTCGCGGTGACGAAGAAGCAATGGCTATGGATGATGACTTTTTACGTGCCCTGGAATACGGTATGCCGCCCACATCGGGCCTCGGTATCGGTATCGACCGCTTGGTGATGCTGATGACTAATCAGAGTACTATACAGGAAGTATTGTTCTTCCCGCAAATGCGGCCTGAGAAAAAAGCTAAAGTGGTTACTACTGATGATTTTATCAAGATCGGTGTTCCAGCTGAGTGGGTTCCGGTATTAAATAAAATGGGCTTTAATACAATTGAAGAGCTTAAAGCAGCTAATCCAAATAAAGTATTCAACGACTTGGGGGGTATGCGTAAAAAGCTGAAGCTGGATATTACTATGCCTGCCAAGGAAGTAGTGATGGCGTGGTTTGAGTAACAGTTTGCAGTTAATTTCCTGCAAATTCCAAACTGAGTCCAATTAACAATTTGTTAATCAAATCATAAAATAGATAGGACTTTTGTATGGGTTTCTGTGTATAACTTTATAAATACACAAGTTATGCAAAAATTATGACTAACTCCATATTAGAAATTACTGAGAACGAATACCTGATAAAGCTTAACCGCAGCAATTTCGACCTGTCATTTATCAGAAGCCTATTGAAAATTGTTGAAGTGGCAAACCCATCCTCTGATGATCAGATTATACCCGAAAGGTATGTATCACCAAGACAGAATAACTCGTCGGAACCGGATTATTTTAGCTTTATTGAAGAAAAATAGGCTTTAAAAGTTTCCTTTTAAAGCCTGTTTTATTTTAGAACTGGCGGTATCCTCCACGGACCACCTGTTTATCCATTTGGGCAAGCTGCCCTTTCATCATCTTTATCTGGTCGGCAAGCAATTTGTTTTTATCATCCTTTGCTGCTTCCTGCAAATACATCTGCGCTTCGCGTTTATTGCGCTTAGCCATCGCAATACCCGCAAGACTTAATTTCGCCAAGGCTATATTGTGCGACATCTTCATTCCCAACGACAACGCCTTCTTAAAATATTTTTCTGATTTCATTGGCGCCTTGCGTGATTCCAGCAAACCAATCAAAAGATTATAGTAGCCATGCTGACTTTTATTTAATTCCTTTTCGTAGTCAGCGATCTTTGTAAGCCATACTTCTGCTTTAGCCGTATTATCCTTACGCAGGTAAAACTGAGCGATCAGCATATTTTCATTAAAGAAGAAAGTAAGCAGGACGATTCCGCCCAATAGAAAAACGGTTATCCCCCATCCCCAAAATCCAAAACCACAAAGGGTAACCCCCGCTCCTGCTACCACGCAGGCAATAATTAACCGAACAAGATTTGACATAATTTTTTATGCTATAAAAATAGAATGCAAATATCCGTTTATTTGTACTCTAAATCAAATACTACGAAATAATTATGGCGATAGCATTAGAACCATCCTGGCTGGCTGTTCTAAAGGACGAATTTGAAAAACCTTACATGACAAACCTTAAAAAATTCCTCCAAACTGAAAAAGAAGCAGGACAGGTTGTATATCCCAAAAACGCTGATATTTTTAGGGCTTTTAATGATACCCCTTTTGATAAAGTAAAGGTCGTGATTTTAGGACAGGACCCCTACCACGGCCATAACCAGGCACATGGCTTATCATTCTCAGTACAAAAAGGCATAGCTATACCAAAATCACTTATCAATATTTATAAAGAACTGGCTACCGATATTCCCGGTTTTGTAAAACCCGTACACGGCAACCTGGAAGAATGGGCCAAACAGGGCGTATTATTATTAAATGCCACACTTACAGTACGCGCCGGTGAAGCAGCCTCGCACCAGAAAAAAGGTTGGGAAGTATTTACCGATGAGGTGATCCATAGGTTATCTGAAAAGCGAACCGGCCTGGTGTTTATACTCTGGGGCGCATATGCCCAATCGAAAATCCAACTAATAGATCAAAGCAAACATCATATTATCAAATCAGTACACCCATCGCCACTCTCTGTAGAGCGCGGTTTTTGGGGATCGAAGCCATTTTCAAAGGCCAATGCTTATTTGGAAAAAGAAGGTAATAAACCAATTGACTGGCAAATTCATTAAATATGCAGATGTGCGAATATGCAGATATTTAATTGTTCTAAAATCTCATTTGCACATCTGAAATCTGCACATCAAAAATCAATACTCCAGCGGCACTATCGGCTCTTTCTTACTGGTCGACATGATCATCATCGTTTGGAAGGTTTTTACAACCGGGATGCGGCTGATCTTTTCCATAATGAGTTGTTCGTAGGATTTAATATCGCGAACGTACACTTTTAGCAGAAAATCGCACTGACCGGTAACATGGTGGCATTCAGTAACCTCCTTTATGTTCTTTATCTCATCCAAAAACACCTGGATGGTGTTATTCTTATGGAAATCAAGTGATACCTGTATAAACGTTTTGATGCCCAGGCCAAGTTTTTCTTCGTCAACCAGTGCATGATAACTTTTAATGTATTCCGCATTTTCCAGTTTACGCACACGCTCCAAAGTCGGCGCCGGCGAAAGACCAATTTCATTGGATAGCTGCAAATTGGTTATTCTGCCATTTTCCTGTAATGTCTTAAGTAT
>Ga0307517_10009540_pt1 | contig 13743 bp, 5 predicted proteins | sample 23_EM_MG_FD_194515 | JGI IMG/M metagenome (GOLD analysis project Ga0307517, IMG submission 194515) | Populus trichocarpa ectomycorrhiza microbial communities from riparian zone in the Pacific Northwest, United States - 23_EM | ecosystem: Host-associated > Plants > Roots > Unclassified | place...
CCTGTGGTTGCTCATATGATGGTCACTGGAGGCTTACATGGTCGTTAACTTCAGGACCCGTGGGATTAGTCGAGGTACACGAAAGCTGACCCGGACACCCACTTTAAACTAAAAAAAAAAAAAAAACCCCAAATCGATTTAACCAAATTAGGTTTTTTTTTAAGATTATTATCATGGTATTCAGCAGTTCCAGTCACTTCTCTCGCTGCTAATATCGCCTTTTTCGCTGCATTGCTCTCGTGTTAATGATTAAAGTCAAATGGAGACAGAGATGCTAGAGTGAATTCCCGGTTCAAACCATTGGGGAAGTTCACTCAACAGTTCTAGCTTTTTAATTTTTAATTTTTATAAGCTGTGATTGAGGTTTTCTAATTTCCTCATTTCCACTATTGAAGACAAAAGATGGGCGACCATTGAATCTGTTGAGTTTGCTGCTATCATATGAAAAGGCTTAACTGGTGTTAGCAACTTCTCTTCTCTTTGCTTTTCTATTATTTTAGAGGTTATCATCATCACTTCTTTCACTCCGAATGACTCCGCAACAATTTCATTGTCTTCGACTCACTAAGGTACCGCGGAGAAGAAAAGGCTAGCAATTGGCTCGAAAGCAGGGTTAGCAGCGCATCCCCACGATGGGTGAGATTTTGATTGAAGATTCATGTGCCACTTTAACTTTAGACTCTTGACTTTTGAAAGTGAACAACAACCACTTACTATGGTTTCTATAGGCAATGGAACAAAATCTTAAATTGATAGATAGATGATGATGATGATGATGATGATCTATCTTTTTGTTGGATTCGGGTGGCTAGATTTTGGAAAGTACGGTGAAGATTCGTGGCTAGGGTTTTATGATTAAGCAAAGAAAAAAGGAGTGGTAATATTGATATTTTAACGTAATAAAGGTTTTTTTAGTTATTAATTAAAATAATTTCAATTTTTTTATTGATTTTTCTGCATAAATATAAAATATTATATAACTTATAAAATGTAAAATATAATTTTTTAAACCTCTCATGTAATTTTTCTTCTTTTATATATATATATATATATATATATATATATATATATATATATATATATATATTTGACTGTACGTTGAGTCAAAGTGGACCCATCAAATACCGTGTATTATAGACACTTTGGACTTTGGAGACTTGGTTGAAATTTTCACCTGTATTATTTTGCTTCTTGTTCCCGAAGCTAATTTATTTTATTGTTAAAAGGAAGCTTCCTTTCATGTTGTCTTGAAAGGGTTCACAAGAGCTCAATAAAGAAGAAAGCAGAACATACTATGGAGGGGATCTCTCTAGAATTGAAAGAAATTTCCTGCAGAGATCTCAAAACCTTCAATTTCTTCCAAAAGCTCTCAGTCTTTGTTGCCGTCTCCATTTTTATTGATGAGCCAAAGAAGAATGAACAACGGCGAAAAAAGACGGCAGTGGACTTTCTTTATGGTGTATTGAAGAGGAACGAGAAGCAACAACAACGTCTGAAGCGGCAAAAGACACCTCCGAATACTTTCAACGATGAAGAAAAGAAGAACGAACAGCAACAACTTCTGCAGCGGCAAAAGACACCAGTGGACAGAGAAGGAGGTAGCAACCCTAAATGGAACCATATGATGCAGTTTAATCTCAATACCACTTCGCTTCCTGATTACGGTGATCATCTCTTTTTCAAATTTGAATTGCGCTGCAAAGGTTCCATCTTTGGTAACAAAACTATTGGGGAAGTTTGTGTTCCATTCAAGGATTTGAATGAGGAGTTCAACGGCAGTGTCAGGTTTGTGAGCTATCAGGTCCGAAATAGCGATGGGAGGCCTAATGGTGTCCTGAATTTTTCCTATGAGGTGAACGGGAAGGTCAAGAGGAATGAAGTTGATGGTGCAAGGGTTGATTTGCCTCCAGGAATTCGTTTCTCATCACCTAAAAAAGTCCATTATCCATCCTTGGAAGTCGATGTTAAGTCGAGGAAAGCATGCTTATATCCTTCCCTGGATGATATCAGCTTCAGCTCTCCTTCGCCAGGAACCGGGTTTCCTTCTACGGAGTTGTGTTATCCAGTAAAGGCATGTTATACTATGCCTCCGCCAGCCTTTCCTTTACAGCTTCCTGTGGGTCACAGAGTGTATCAGCTTCAATATCCATCACCATTGACACAGTCTCCAGGTTCATATTGCTACACAACAAAGACAACCGAGCATGGTTGCGGTCTTCGTGGGCATACTGGAGGTTGGGCAATTAGGGATGTTAATGTATAGCTAGTTAGGTTAGTGTTAGAGAGAATGTTGATGTCGATATTCTTCAATAGCAGGCTGGTGCCTGATGTAATTTCATTTATGTAAGAAACATTCCACTCTGCCAGGTAGTTAGGGACATGAGTTCTAATTATTGCTACGCTAGACCCGTTACCTACATACTGCTCATGTCTCGTTGATCAGTTCGTACTTGATATCAAAGTAAATGCTAGCTCTCTTTTCTCTCCATTTCCTTTTTGTGCAGAGCACTAAAATTTGCTTCCTTGTCACAAACAACAATCCTGGATTGCTACTTATTTGCTGATTCTTCACCATGGCTTGAAAAGCTTGTGAAAATAAAATGTTAGTTCAAATCTTCTGATGCAAGATTGAGAGAACTCAAGTTGCCCAAGTCTTGAGACTTGAATTAATTAAACATGAATACAGACTCTCAGATTTGACCAGACCCCGAGGTGCTACTGGCTATCAGAGGGTCCCCTAATCATCAACCATGAAAATTTGGAGATAGAAGTCAACTCAAGTGTAATGTTCTCTCTCTTATTGTTGACTGCTTGTATACAATGTATATTGCAAGAACTTGGACTGGTTCCAACGGGAATATGACGGCAGAATCCTCGACAGGAAATCTCAAGCATCATTGCATTTAGTTTGAGACTTGACGGCAGAACCACTGCAATTTGTTGGACCAAAACTCAATGCCCATAAGCGTTGTATCTCTGTAAGAGGACAGCTTTAACTTGCCTTTTACACATGATTAGAAACAGGACTTTGGCAGTTCCATTCTATTTTCCCCATTTAATTTTTTTCAGTTATCTGCCGTTTCCTTGTTTATGGAGAACAACTTGATGAAAAAACTGGATTAATTTTTTTCACCAAGTTGTTCATCATATGACCACTGACGAGACAGAGCAACGGTGAAGAAACATAAGTCAGCACAATCTTGAAATATAAAAATCCATGGAGAACAACTTGATGAAATAAAAGGAAAAAAACCACTACTCTTATCATATCTCCTCTGTGTTCATCGTTTCCCTTGTTTCCCTCAAAACAATGGGTATAGAAATTTGACCTGTTTTTGTTCAAGGAATATAGAAATAAATAGATTTTGTTTCCTCTATACACGCCAAACAAATTGGATTTCTATCTTGTACCTATCCTAGAATCACATTACACACATGCTGAATCAAGGGCTGAGCGCTAGGGTCGCAGCGCAGCTCTTAAAGTGGTTGACACAGCTTCATCAGTTGACTTCTCAACATAAATTTTATCGTTCCACTCTTGATCCTCACTCCAGTCATTGCCGTGAATTCATTTTTTAATGAGAGGCAAAATAGTAAGATAAGATATTTAATTTTATGTCAAGAGACGTTCATTAACAACATGGCACAAGGCCCATGTACAAAAGGGCTTACATGCTCAAAACACTCTTCTGGACTCACCGAATCTATTTAACAAAAGTCCCATCAAAGGATTTATGTTAATCGATCAAGTCCCAGCCCAAAAGCAGCTCTGGACGGAAGGTTTCTCACCGACAACCTCCTTGTTTTGTACATTATACTTAGAGCTAGATTCTCATAGATATTGATTAACGCTTGCATCAAAGGAAAAATGGCTGGTTTGCTACGAGTCAGAGGCATTTGTGAGTTATTGCTGAGACACTGTGTAAATGATAAAACTATTCAGAAGTTACAAGTTCGAACCCTTTCGATTTGATAGCTTTAAAAAAAGAAATAGCTGAGTAGCATATTTTCCATGGGGTTGTGAGGTGCCAAAACCATGTCAAACAGCTAGTTCCAATCGAAAGAAATTAAATTAAAGCATCTAAAAGTAGTTAAAGCAACTGCATTCCCTTGTTTTTGTATTCATTTGCTAGACACTTCACCACCTTCAACTTTTCAAAGAACAAAGTAACTAAAGCATAACCTCAACTTGCTTTTTCTGCGAGTGCCAACCGAAAAGTTTTCATGTTCTGGGTTCTTTTCCTTTACCAATAAAGTAATCAGAAAGCTCGCTGTTTTATTTTCTGTTCAAAATTCTTCTACGAAGCAACCACAGGCTAAACATGAAAAGGTCCCTTCTGCTCAGATGCAGCGTTTACAGTACATCCACCACCCACCAGGAAAAAAAAAGGAGGGGGGATATTGGGGGTCACGTTGCTTGGGAAGTTCGATGCTTCCTTTTATCTTTAGGGAGTTGAGAGAACTTTCATGGAAGATTTCGTTGTGTTAGCTAGAGGATCTGAATATATTTTTATTCTTTTCGCTTGAAATATGTTTTTTGAAAATGCATGAGTATTAGCCTATTATAATATAAATGATAGGATATTAATTACCAAACTTGAAAATGATTTTAATTTAACTCTCTTTTAATTATTAAAAAAATTAACTTCCTTTCTTGCACTTAACATGTTAAGTTCTATTAAGATTAAAATGTTATGCCATATATATCTGTATTGATAGAGAAAATTAGAGAAATATTTATTTTATATAGACACCAAGAAAGAAAGAAAAGAAATAGTAAGAGAGATAATAAAAAAAATATTTTTGAGATTAGGTGAAAATGTTCTTATTATTTCTTTACGAGTCTAGATATCATTTTCTTTTTCTTTTTATATTTGTATCTTTCCTCAAAATGAATTTATAAAATGAATATTAGTTAATTCTTGTTCTAATTTTTTTTTGTGTGTATTCTTAAACTAAACATGCTTATTGTAGCTAGCCATCTATATCCTATTATTAGAATGTGGTCCGAGTCTCAATCTTGCTTTTCACCTAATACAATTGGGAAATATTACTTTAATTTATTACTTGTTAGGCTGTCATTTACATGATTCCTCTAAATTAAGAAAGGTTCCAGGCATCCGTAAGTCCCTAGTTTTTTGCTTTTTGTTCCAAGCTCGTCCCCTGGTTTTGTTGTGAGGCAAAGTTGCAAGAATTCCTTTTCTCGTGTAACAAAGGCAAAAACAATGGCAGTTCGTGTAGCAAAGGTTTCCATTCAAAAATGTCTAATGCCCATTTAGTTTTCTATAGCCCACGCCACATTGAACGATACGAAAAGCAACCTTTATCAAGGCTTCAACTGATATGTATCTCTGTGATCGTTTATGGTATGCAATTTGCATAGTACCAGGCTAAATATTTTTCACAGAAGTTTCGAATAAAGTTAATTTCTTCATCAATCAACAACTTCTCATAATTGCTGGTCCCTTGTGGAAATGTTACTTTCTTCAAAGGGAGTATCAATAATGGTGTCATGGGAGATAATTATACAAGAACTGCTGTGCTTCAACTTGCTTTGTCAGCAACTTTTCACGAGCACCCCGACTTTCACCTACGAAAGGCCCTTTCACTCCTTTTGTGGTTAAAGATGACGCCCTTGGCCATTGCTCCTGCAAAACTTGCATGGCTTTAACGCAGTCGTTTGGCATTGATCAGGAAAGGAATTCCACTACCTTTTGATTTGTAGGACTTGTTAATTACCACATTCCAATAATTGGTTTACGTACTATAACCTCACGTATAGCAAGAGGATTTTATCACGCCTCCAGCCAATAGCCTTATGCCACTTGGTTGTGTGAGAGCAGATTGCTGCCCCATGAAGCTTTCTTTTTCTCTGCATTTTATCACCCACCTTCACCCCACTCCCAAAAGTGCAAACCAAAAGCAGCTCCCTTTTGTGTTCTATATAAACCACTTCATGTTTCTTTTGCATTCCTTCATGCTAAGCACTGCTTTTAAAAATCCTCTCTAATATAGCACCACCTGAGTTTTTCTACGTCCTTTCCGCTTATCATTAGATCCAAACTTTTTAAGACGACTTTGAAAGAAATCAAGAAAATGAAGAACAAAGCTTCTGTTTTCTTGAAAAAGATAATGTCGTTGTTGAGTTCTGTTACAAAGGCCAAGTCCTTGGCTATTAAGAGCAAGACAAGCGCACTCAAAACGCGCGCTATTATGCTCTCTTTGATGAGGAGCAAGAGGGTTTTGGTGGGTTCAATCTCTAACAAGATTCATAGGATTCTTAATCAGCCTGAAAAGGACAGCGAAGACGACGACAATGAGGACCAAAGCAGGGCCATAGTTCTCTACTGCAATGCGATGGCCAATGAGTCACTTTCGAGTTGTTCACAAATGGCAGGCACTGGTGATGATCAAGCTAACAATCATTACTACTGCTATGATGATAAGTACCCGGATCTTACGCACTCGCTATTCGATGAAGATGACTTTGAAGATCCAGGTGGTTCTATCATTGATTTGGTGAAGAATTCCAAGGAAGATGGAGAAGATTTCAGCTTGGAAGATGAGATTGATCATGTTGCAGACTTGTTCATTATGAGGTTTCACAAGCAGATGCGTTTGCAGAAGCTGGAATCATTCAAGAGGAATCAAGAGATGCTTATGAGACGTGATTAATGGAAAATGAATGATCATATTCATAAGTACTACTGATGTTTAACTTGATGTTTTAAGAGCCATTTTCTCTTCTTCTTCTTCTTTTTTCCCGTATTGCTGCTCAATTAGTTGCTCTTTCAGCACAAACAAAGGATATGTACGTTAGCTGGAATTCAATAAAAATGTCAAGTAGAAACTATAAAATGAAGTGAAACTATGTTTAATGGGCTAGGTTCTCAAGTATTTTGTTGGGAGAATCCGATTGTCTACAGAATATGCTCAATTTCCCAAGAATAATGATGTGATATATACATTATAGGCTTGGTGTTATGAGCCCTCAGATTGTAAATTGAGGAGAGAAAGAGAACCCAGGGTCACTGGCAGTGTACAATCTCTCTTCTTTGAATAAAGATGTATTAGACTTCTATGAACCAGATCTGATGTCTTAACTTTCTGATATTCTTTATCAACAGAAAAAATTCTGATATGTGGATGCATGCCATTTGCATTGATCACGGTACAAATCTCGTCTTTTCTTCCTTTTCACCGCATTGTTTTTCTTCTCTTTTTCTTCCGGGTCCAGTTTGTGGGTCTATCAAAGTGAATCTGACAACAGCTGGTGACAGTACTGTATTTTTATGGGGACATATATCTATCTCAAGGGCATTTTGAAGGACCCCTTTTCATGAAACAATTTCATTTCTTTCTCGAATGGTTCTTGATTTATATTTAGAATAATGTATGTTTTCTGAAACTGAAACAGATTTAATCTTGGATGTAGATAAGGGGCTGGAGGAACTTCGGTATTGTTTTGGAGTATTAGATAGCTGATTATATACTTTGTTAGAATATCATAATCTTCATCAGCATCTTCAGCAGAAAATCCAGAATCTTCATCAACACTTTCAGCAGAAAATCCAGTAGCACATGCACCAATTATTCACTCCATCCATTTTGTTACTGGTTCAAGATAATCCATCTAGTTACTTGATTGTTTTCTTATTTTCCTCATGTTTGTTTCCTTATTATACTCTTGACAGTTTAATTGTACATTTATAAATACAAAGAAAAACTACACGGCTAAGTAAGTCAACCGATTCAAAGATATCTCTTGCCTTTATCTCTATGTTGTTTCTGTTTTTTGAAGTTTTACATGGTATCAGAGTCACACATTCTATAAACTAATGCTTTTCATACCATCCTTTCTAAAGCTTTCACATAATCCAAATGGCCAGCACTAACAACACCTCCATCCCTGATCCTATCCTTCCACTATCTACCACCACTATCTCTGTTACGCTAGAAGGTTCCCACAACTATTTAGCACGGAAAATGCAGTTCCTTAGTCTTCTTCGAGGACATAATTTAGTTGGCTTCATTGATGATACTAAAACTTCACCAAATCTTTAGGGCACTCCAATATTGTACAATAACACTCTCGGATATTTCTTATGCTGTTAACCGGCTATGTCAATATATGCACCAACCAAAAACTCCACATTGGCAAGCTATGAAACGAGTCCTTTGCTACTTAAAGGGCACTAAGGTTTCTGGTTTGCTCTACACACCATCTCCTCTTCAGTTACATACCTACTGTGATTCGGACTGGTCAAGCAATCCAAATGACATGAGGTCTACAAGCTGCTATGGGGTTTTCTGGGACAAAACCTGGGTTCTTGGAGCTTCCAAGAAACATATCGACTATGAGGTGCGATAGCATTAGAACAATTACACTCGCTTCAAATTCGGTGTTCCATGCAAGAATGAAACATGTAGAGATTGACAATCATTTTATTCGTGAGAAAGAATATAACAATGATATTAAAGTCCAACATATCTCAACAACAGTGGATCAAATAGCAGATGTCTTCATTATCATCTTTAGCAAAAAAATCCAGAATCTTCGTCAGCACCTTTAGTAGGAAACCCCTTACTATGTGCACCAATTATTCACTCTGTCCATTTTGTTATTGGTTCAAAATAATCCAGCTAGTTACTTGATTGTTTCCTTATTACGGAGCTTGGCGAGCTGCTGGATATGACCGCTGGCAGCATCATCTGCCAACAACGTTGTCCCTGTTTCGAGGCCTTGGGTGTTTTCTTGCTTTGCATCCCTTGCACACATGTAAAAAAAAAAAAAAAAAGATAGAAATTAAGGCTTCCGTAGCATAGAATTTAAAATCAAAAAATGAGTCTCTTGAATTTATTATAATATATCTTAGATCACAAGGATTTAAGAAAAAATCTCCTGTACACTTCTCATTTGGGAAAAAAAACTTGATGTCCAAGTCTTATACAAGATTAGAAAAATTCCCACTAGAAAAATTCAATTTAGCGGTTTCTTTTTTTTTTTTTTTTAAATGCCTTCTTTTTTTAATCAAAATTTTCTATGTTAAAGTTTTTATCTTTTACTTTTTTTTTCTTAAATATAAAAAAACAAGTTGAAAAATAACATAAAATTGACAGAAGAAAAACTAAGATAAGTAGATTAAAAAAAAAAAAAAAAAGAGGGCTAACTATATATAATTTTTAAAATTACAAGGATTAGTTAATTAATTTTACTAAACTATGTGTCCTATGTTACAATCAACTTTTTTTGTTCTTTTTCCTCATACGAGAAAAGATAGACAAGGGGCCGAGTCCCAGTAAAATGTTTAAAACGACAACCGCCCCTGGTCATCGGTAAGTTGCCGTTTTTTGTTTCTGGTGAGTCCAAGGTGAGAGTGAGACATAGGTAGCGACAAGGTTCCATGGAAATGGAAAGGAGGTGGAAGCTAATTCCTCAGCTTCTGCTGATTGCTTGCTTGGTCTTTCAAATTCATGCTAATTCCGATCATATGGTTGGTATCTTTCTAAGTAAAAATATTCTTTTTTTTTCCTCTTATGTCTAGTAATAATAATAATCTGATATAGTTTGGAGTTTCTTGACTGATGTTCTCAGATATTTTACGAGCCATCTGATTAATCTCTTAAACGATATTGGATTGTCTCCAAGAAAGATGACTATCTAGATTTGCTTAGCTTCGCTTTTCTTTTCTTTTTCAGGATTTTCACTTCTTATAGCCATATTAATAATTTTGTTTCTTTTATTTATGGAAATCTAATGATGATGGTTTCAAAGTATTATAAAAAGACACCACAAATAAATGATGGTTTCAAAGTATTATAAAAAGTTTACTTTAGTCCTCAAACTTTAAAAATTATATCTATTTGGTTCCTTAATAGTTTTACAATTTAATTTTGATATAAAAGTTTATTTTTGTTTTTTTAGTTCCTTGTTTAAAAAAAAATAGAAAGGTTGTTGGATTTTGATGGTACAGAGAAAAATTAACATTGATACCCATTAGAACCATTTTAAAAATTATACCTCTCTTTCAATCTTGAAGCAGTGGTTAGAAGTTAGAACTAACTGGACAATGAATAACTTGGTGGGATGAAACCCAAATAACAAATTAACAGGATGAAAAATCTAAATTTCAATATCAATTCACATGATTGTTTGCGAATTGACACAGGAGTCTCATTCTGTTTCAATCTGATTTTGCCAGTAACTTGGGTGTTTCTGTTTCTGTCTTTCAGAAAAAAAAAATGGATTGCACAGAGAATATTAAAAGTAGAAATTCTGACCTCAGCAGTTTGATGACCCGGATACAAAAATCAAGATGTTGAAAACTGAATCACCAAAAATCTCTACATGAACAAAATCCATCCTTAAAATGATGGAAACAATTTGGGTCCTTTATTATGATTTCTCGCTCTACTATCTTAGAAACGAGCTTTGTAGAATCATGGCATCCACGACACATACGGAGGTTTTTGGTGATGCGAATGGTTGCCCCGGGCTGTGTACAGATAAGCCCAAAAGAAAGTGCCAACATTTCGCTGTGCCCAATTTGAATGCACTCCCTCTCTGCATCCACGCCATGGAAGCTAAAACCTGAAGCAGGCCTCTGTGCTTCAGCATTCACTTTTTTCATCAAGCATTGCAACTCTGTATATATTCTCTCTGATCTTGGGTGGGAGATATCTCCAGTTCCAAACACGTGAACTTTATTTTGGAACTCTATCCAACTATAAGCTTTCTTAGGTTTCGAGCCCATGCTCATTATTGTTTCTCTCAATTTATCAACCAGATCCCATTTTCCATTATCTGAATACCAGTTGGACAGTAACACGTAGTTTTCAGCATCAAGAGGTTCCAAATCACAAAGCTGCTCAAAGACTTGCTTACCTATATTTCGTCTATGGTGCATCCAGCACCCATCTAGCAGCGCTCTCAGCACCTCTGCATGCCTTTCAATGTGATGCTCCTCCATAAAGGCTCTTGCCTCATCAAAAAGGCAAGCACGAGCAAGAAGAGATACCATTAAAGCATAGTGTGTGATGTTAGGCTCCTTGATACAATTGAAGTAAAACTTTCCTTCCTCAACCATGCAGGCTGCAGTGCAACAGTGTAGAACAGCTGCATACGTGAATTGATCAGCCTCTACTCTCTGGTCCTTCTCCATCCTGCAGAACAATTCTACTCCAAGCTCACCTTTTCCATGTAAGCTAAAGCCTAATATCATCACAGTCCATGAAATAACATCTCTCTTCTTCATTCTTTCAAAAACTTTTAAAGCATAATCAACAAGTCCTGATTTGGCATACATGTCCGTGGTAGCATTTTGAACTATAAGATTGTTGTCCATTCCATTTCTAAGTGAGTATCCGTGAATCTCTTTCCCGTTCTTATGAGCTACTGTTCTTGCACAAGCTGGAAGAACACTAGAAACCGAAAGTGAGTCCGGTTTTATTCCATCCATATTCATCTTCCGAAACAGTTTCAGGGCCTCGTTAAATTCCCCCTTCTTCACATACCCACATATGATTTCCGTCCATGATATAACATCTTTGGTTGTCATCTGATTAAAAAAACCCCTTGCATCTTCCATCCTTTGACAATCAATATGCATTTTCAGGAGCGAATTGCTAACCAAAATGTCAGACTCCAATCGGAATTTCCTTGCCACATCATGAACCCTCCTTCCATGTTCCACTGATTTCAATAAGCCACAGGCCCCAGCCGCGGTTATTAACACCACTGAATCAATCCGCGCATTCAACTCCACCATCTGATAAAACACATTGATTGCTAAATCAGGCTTATTTTCCATTAGGTACAACTTAAGTATCATAGTCCAAGCAACAGAATTCCTTCTAGGAGATTTATCAAACAACCATTTTCCCGCTTCAATGCCATCAAGACGACCATAGATTTCAATCAACGCTGTAATAACATAATGTTCGTCGAAGAACCCAAGTTTAATAGCCTGCCCATGAAGCTGTTTGCCAAGAAACAGATCACCACAAATCCGAGACGCGGTCAAAACACGAGGAAGGGTGCGGCGATCAGGACAGGCACCACGCATCATCATGTGATGATAAATTGACAATGCACCACCCGGGTCTCTATTACTCAAATGAGTGTGAATAAGATTATTCCAAGCAAAAGTATCTGACAGTGGAATTTCATCGAGCACTTTGTGGGTCAATGCTAACTGCCTATGAAATCTCGTACTCACCCTTACATGGCTACTGTGACCAAGGGAACGCTTGCATTGTGAGGTGCAATTAGGTATTTCGGGTTTTAGAAAACTGGGCATCCGTGTTAATGAAAGAACATCCATACTCGTTGTGCTTAATAATATCAAACATAGAAGAGTCTATAAAATGAGGACGACATTGTCAATTTTGAAACTTGAAGCTACTTGAAAATGAAGCTCTTGAACTGCAGCACTTACCAGCATCTGGGCAGTTGAGGGGTTGGTGGAATTTGGTTGGCTCCAGGTTGCTTGAACTTGTTAATGTGATAATAAGATGATAATTTTAAAGGGATCGGTCTTCGATTTCATCGGCGAAATGCAAGATTTGAGCTGCATTATTATTTTTTATATCCCTGTTGTTGCGATGAAGACAAGAAAACTAAAAATATATATAAATAAAATCGATTGACCAGACCATGCCTTGTTCCCTACTCCCCCCTGAACTGGAACCATGCCCTCTGGCATTGCAGATAGGACAGGAGAGGTTACCGATTTTTAAGAGGAAACTTCAACTCAGTCTGCTAAACTATACATGTGATTTCATGCGAATCCTAAATTCCTGAACTATACAATTTTATCCTTAATCTCGGCTCAGTGACGACAAATGAAGCATGCAAATCTTAATTATTATTTTTTTCACTTTAATTACTAAACAAGTATTGCAAATTCATGTGAACAGTCATGCCATTTGTAATTATGACTTCATTTTTGCATCAATTGAGCGATGCTAAGGTTGACATGCACAAAAAATATGCATAATTATGTTTTGTTAGTTGCTTTTCTTCCCTTTTTTTTTCTTTTCCTTTTTCTTTTTACCTGTACATAGGTAGGGGCAACATTCAATAATGTTTGTTAGTTGCACGTAGGAGACCAGTGCTTGGTTTTTAATATATTTTTTGTTTCCTAAATAAAAATCATATTTGAATATCATTAATATAAAGAAAAGAACATAAATATTGAGCCATAAAAAAGTCTTCTTTTTTTATAATTAGGATGATGAATTTTACCCTTTATAGTTTATACTTTATACCACTCTCTATCACCCAAATTTAGCTTATTGGAAAAGTATTATTTTTGGTCATTATGTGAATAACAAATTGTGAAGTGAGAATGACACGATTTAAAACAATTCCCTTCGCTGATTATATTTTAAAAAGAAAGAAAAACTCAACCAAGAACCCAAAATCTAGTGCATGTTGCACATTATATTTTTAAGATGGTGAGAAGATAATATATTAATATTGGATTGAATCAGGTCAACCCTAATTATTTTGTAAAATTCATGATCAGGGTTATGAGGTAATGGTAACCTCATAGAAAGTAAATAAAAAAAATCAGAAAGTTCAATTCTAATCAACCAAATATTGAATGATGAAAATGAAAAAAAAATCAATTTAAAAAAGAATCTAAAAAAACATCTCGAATAAATCCATGTAAACTCATCAAACCAGTGACCTGGATCATGAGAATGATTTTACTGCTTGAAAAACAAATAAAAGAATAC
>Ga0307517_10009542_pt1 | contig 13742 bp, 12 predicted proteins | sample 23_EM_MG_FD_194515 | JGI IMG/M metagenome (GOLD analysis project Ga0307517, IMG submission 194515) | Populus trichocarpa ectomycorrhiza microbial communities from riparian zone in the Pacific Northwest, United States - 23_EM | ecosystem: Host-associated > Plants > Roots > Unclassified | place...
CGGCTATTGTTGACCATTAATTTCCAGACTGAGCTTGCAATAAATACACACGTTACTGTTTCGAACACCCACACCCTCGTTTCTGACATTCACCGGAACATGCTCGGGGGTCAGGGGGGGACTGATGGCCAACATCGGACGGTAAGTGACACCAGTGTTCTTCAGTATCACCGGATAAATGCTCACCACCTCCCAGACTCGAAACAGGTCAGTGATCTCGACTACCGAGGGACCTAGCGCCTCATGTTTGTTCCTAGCATACCCGGAGAATCACCACCCCCACCACCGAGGGCCTGCTTCGGACGTAGCGAGCTGATCGAAAGGATCGTTCGTCTCGCAGAAAACCTTGTCCCGATCGCCCTGATTGGTGCTGGTGGAATTGGCAAGACGTCCACCGTTCTCACCCTCCTCCACGACAATCGGATCAAACAACGGTTTGGTCACAACCGTCGGTTCATCCGTTGCGATCAATTTCCCGCCTCGCGCACTCATTTCCTCCGCCGGCTCTCCGAGGTCATTGGTGCGGGTATCGAAAACCCGAGCGATCTGACACCCCTACGACCATTCCTATCCTCAGAAGAGATGCTAATTGTCCTCGACAATGCGGAATCCATCCTCGGTCTGCAGGGGACGAGTGCGCAGGAGATTCACGCTGTTGTGGAGGAGTTGAGTCGCTTCAGCAACGTTTGCCTCTGCATTACCTCCCGCATCTCCACAGTCCCTCCTGATTGTGAGACCCTGGACACCCCGACATTGTCGATGGAAGCCGCATCTGACACATTCCATCGGATCTACAAGCATGGCAAACACTCCGATTCGATCAATAACATCCTGGAACAACTCGACTTCCACCCTCTCTCTATCACGTTACTCGCTACCGTTGCCCAGCACAACAAGTGGGACACCAGTCGGTTGACGAGGGAATGGGAAAGACAGCGCACAGGCATGCTTCACGCACAATATTCAAAGAGCCTTGCCGCCACGATTGAACTTTCGCTCACCTCCCCGACATTCCAAGAACTCGGCCCTGACGCGCGAGCGCTTCTCGGAGTTGTTGCCTTCTTCCCTCAAGGCGTCGACGAGAACAATCTTGGCTGGTTATTTCCCGCCATCTCCACCATCACAAACATTTTCGACAGGTTCTGCGTCCTTTCCCTAACGTATCGGAGCAATGGATTTGTTACAATGCTCGCGCCACTCCGGGATTATTTTTTTCCCAAGGACCCACCCTCATCTCCTCTCCTCTGCATAGTTAAGGATCATTACTTCCGCCGATTGGCGGTTGACATTCATCCTGACAAGCCTGGCTATGAAGACGCACAATGGATCGTGTTAGAAGACACAAATGTTGAACACCTGCTCAATATCTTCACACCCCTTGACGCAAAGTCGGGTGATATTTGGGATATCTATGCCCATTTCCTGGACCACCTCTATTGGCACAAACCACGGCTCGTTGCGCTGGGGTCGAAGATCGAGGAGCTTTCGGATGACCACCCTGCCAAGCCACAATGCTTGTACCAACTCTCACAATTGTTTGGGTCGGTTGGAAATAATCTGAAGTGCAAGCGGCTCCTTTCTCACGCCTTAAAGATCTGGAGAGAGCGGGGAAATGACCATCAAGTTGCTCAAACATTGGAGAGACTATCCAATGCAAACCGGGCACTTGGCCTCTACGTGGAAGGGATACGACGAGCCAAAGAAGCATTGGAAGTTTATGAACAACTTGGTGATACGGTGGGACAAGCGGAGTGTTTGATGAGCCTTGCCTGGTCGTTGCAGGAGGGTGGACAACCCGATCCCGCAGAAGAAGCCGCGTTCCGCGCAATTGACCTTCTCCCGGATGAAGGCAATCAACTCCTGATCTGTCGATGTCACCGTATCCTTGGTGGTGTTTATTGTTCCAAGAGCAAGACGAAGAAGGCCATTCACCATTACGAGACGGCCCTCGGAATTGCATCCTCTTGCGGCTGGCAGAATCAGCTATTTTGGATCCATTTCTCCTTGGCAATCCTGTTTTTCAACCAGGGCAGGTTCAACGACACAAACGCTCACCTCGAACACGCCAAGTCACTTGCAATCAACAACCCATACGATCTGGCTTGCGTGATGGAACTGCGGGCAACGTTTTGGTATCGGCAGTGTAGGTTTGATGAGGCAAAGTCTGAGGCTCTGCGTGCCGCCGATATTTATGAAAAACTTGGGGCTGCTATGGATGTGGAGAACTGTAGGCGGATCCTCGAGATGATCAATTCAGGGCGAAAATGAATAGCATGCTTTGCCTCTGGTAAATCGGATTTCAAATTTCAACGTTCAACGGTGGGTTGAACTGAACTGTCAGAAGCAGTATTACTTCTTCCGCGTGTTGACTCCTTTATTTTCTAGGCTCAGGCAATCAAACGATGGCATTAACGGCTGTCTCGATTTCTTATCCACCCCATCCCTTTACCACCTGTCCCACTTCACACCGGCATCCTTGACCTATATTTCATGATATATGTATCTCTGTTATATTTGTTTTACACATGTGTATCTCGTGGGCTTTCGACTTTGGTTATACTGGGAAGCCGAAGAGACGAACGTCCCCCTTTGATGAATCGTCGGCTCACCCACTCAGCAATCTTATACACTGTCATTCATGAAGCTGGGTGAGGTGTTGTCGCTGTGTACTTTTACCTCCGGTGACTTGCATGTGATTCGTTATCTCCAAGGAAAACCTGATCTACGGTGTCGAACGATCCATCTGCCAGTGACGGATTACCTCGCTCAGCTGAAAAGTGTACGTTTCGGACCCGGCAGTTCTACACCAACGCACCGGCAAGGACAGGTCAGCGGGTAAGATTCATGCTCGTGGACCTTTTTGGCAACCACTATTACGCCAGTCGGCGCTGCAGGGAGTGGGGCCGCGGGGATGGGTGTTTCAGGGACGTGCTTCCGACGAAACAACCAGAAAGGCTAAGGAAAAATGGGCGAGGGGGGCGTGACACTACACCGGTGGTCAGTGAAATAAATCTCAGAGGATTTCTTCATGACGTTTTGAACGAGGGCGGCTCAAAGATTCCGTACTCTGATCAGTCGATCACATTGCCCCTTCAAGTGCGACTTTACGAGATGTTTATAAAAGAAGTGCCATGGAAAGATGGCCGCCCATCTCTATTAGGGTTCGGGTCCTTCCTCACACCCTACACCCCACCGAGTTTCGACCATGGATATAGGTTCCCAACGACCGATGCCTCGGGATGCTACTCTCTCCTTACTGAATGCGGCCGTCAAGGCCGTGAATCTCGCGAAGGAACTCTCGAGTGTTACGCCGGTCAAAGCCGTTTTTGGTACCGTCAGCCTTATCCTCACAATGATCAGAGTAAGTCCTCTCCTAGTCTTTGGTGAACAATTGAAGGACGAAGTGGACCTAGGATACGATGGTCAATGAGGTGGATTACGTCGAGCTTGGGCTGGCCTGCGCTGATGTCTGTACCGCGCTCGACCGGGGATTGAAGGGGAGGAAGTTGGACAATCTTAACAACTCTGTGGTTGAGGCGATCAGCCAGCTGACGACGTGAGTTACACAAACAAAGCACATTTCGAGTATCTCGTTCACGACACTTTCGGTCTGACTTCAGGATGGTCGCGGAGATCCAAAGGAAAACAATCAAGCAGGGCAAACGGAATTCATTCTCTCGGCTCGTCCACGCAAGTAGTGATAAGGAGATGATCGCAACCTGGAGGTCGGACCTCAACAGGATACTTTTCGTGTTTAACGTGCGTTCCGTCGTTCTTGTGTGGCCATCATTAACTATTGATCCTCAGACTGAGCTTGCGATCAACACATATGCGATTGCTTCGGACATTCATCACGACGTTGTGAACATCCACGCGGTCGTTTCTGACACCCACCATGACATTTTGAATACTCGCACTCTCGTTTTCGATATTCATCGGAACATGCTCGAGAGTCGGGAAGGGGCCGATAGTCAATACCGGTTGGTAGGTGCCACTCATACTCTTCAGCGTCACCGAATAAATGCTTACCACCTTACAGACTCGGAATAGGTCAGTGATCTCGACTACCAAGGGATCTAGCACTTCATGTTTATTTCCAGTATACCTGGAGAATCCCCACCTCCATCACCGAGGGCCTGCTTCGGACGTGGCGAGCTGATCGAGAGGATCGTCCGGCTCGCAGAAGACCTCGCTCCGATCGCCCTGATTGGTACCGGCGGGATTGGCAAGACGTCCGCCGTTTTAACTGTCCTACATGACAACCGCATCAAGCGACGGTTTGGTCACAACCGTCGGTTCATCCGTTGCGATCAATTCCCCGCGTCACGCACTCACTTCCTTCGCCGGCTCTCCGAGGCCATTGGTGCAGGGATCGAAAACCCGGGAGATCTGACCCCCCTACGACCATTCTTATCCTCAGAGGAGATGCTCGTTGTCCTTGACAATGCGGAATCCATCCTCGGTCTGCAGGGGACGAGTGCGCAGGAGATCTACGATGTTGTGGAGGAGTTGAGTCACTTCAGCAATATTTGCCTTTGCATTACCTCCCGCATCTCCACAGTCCCTCCTGACTGTGAGACTCTGGTCATACCGACATTGTCGATGGAGGCCGCGCGCGACACCTTCTATCGGATCTACAAGCACTGCGAACACTCCGATCCGATCAACAGCATCTTGGGACAACTCGACTTCCACCCTCTCTCTATCACGTTACTCGCTACCGTTGCCCAGCACAACGGGTGGGATACCGGTCGACTGACGAGGGAATGGGAGAGACGGCGCACGGGGATGCTTCACACACAGCACTCGAAGAGCCTTGCCGCCACGATCGAACTTTCGCTCACCTCCCCAACATTCCAAGAACTCGGCCCTGACGCGCGAGCGCTTCTCGGGGTCGTTGCCTTCTTCCCTCAAGGTGTCGACGAGAACAATCTTGGCTGGTTGTTTCCTATCGTCCCTGCCATCGCAAACATCTTCGACACATTCTGTGTTCTTTCCCTGGCATACCGGAGCAACGGATTTGTCACGATGCTCGCGCCACTCCGGGATTATTTTTGTCCCCAGGATCCAATATCCTCTCCTCTCTTCCACGCAACCAAGGATCATTACTTCCGCCGATTGTCGGTTGATATTTATCCTGACAAGCCCGGCTATGGAGAAGCGCGGTGGATCAAGTTGGAAGATCTGAACGTTGAACACCTGCTCAATGTCTACACATCCACCAACATTGAGTCCGGTGGTATCTGGGATACCTGTGCCCATTTCCTGGAGCATCTCAACCGGCACAAACCACGGCTCGTCGCGCTAGGGTCCAAGATCGAGGGGCTTTCGGATGACCATCCTTCCAAACCACAATGCTTGTACCAACTCTCACAGTTGTTTGAATCAGTTGGAAACGATGCGGAGTGCAAGCGGCTCCTTTCTCGCGCTTTGGAGATCTGGAGAGAGCGGGGAGATGGCCATCAAGTTGCTCTAGTGTTGGAGCGCCTATCCGATGCAAACCGGATGCTCGGCCTCTACAAGGAAGGGATACGACGGGGACAAGAAGCATTGGAGGTTTACGAACAGCTCAATGATACGGTGGGACAAGCGGAGTGTTTGAAAACCCTTGCTTGGACATTGCACGGGGACCACCAGTTTGACGCCGCAGAAGAAGCCGTGTCCCGCGCAATCGATCTTCTCCCGGACAAAGGCAATCAACTTCTGATCTGTCGATGTCACCGTATTCTTGGGTATATTTATCGTGACAAGGACAAGACAGAGAAGGCGATTCGCCATTTCGAGACAGCCCTCGGAATTGCATCCTCCTTCGGCTGGCACGGTCAGCTGTTTTGGATCCGCTACTCCCTGGCGGGGCTGTTTTTCGACCGAGGCGGGTTCGACGACGCAAACGCTCACCTCGGACATGCCAAGTCACATGTGATCAATAACCAATACAATCTGGCTCGTGTGACGGAGCTGCAGGCAAGATTTTGGTATGGACAACGGAAGTTTGATGAGGCGAAGTCTGAGGTTCTACGCGCCATCGGCGTTTATGAGAAACTTGGGGCTGTGGGGGACGTGGAGGACTGTAGACAGCTCCTCAGGAGTATCAATTCCGAGTGGGAATGAACAGCTCGGCTGCCTCTGGTAGATCGTGTTTCTACGGTGGGCTCCAGGAAACAGTACTACCTCCTCCGTGTGCTAACCTTTTTCTTCTCCGATCCCAGGGGCCAAATAATGGCGCTGGCGGCTCCTCGACTTCTTACCCATTCCGCAGCAAGGCCCCGTGTACTGCGGTGTCCTTCGGTTCCGTTGCTATCCCTTACGTGCATCGTTCCGTATATGTTGTCCCACTTCGAACGGACATTCTCGACCTACAGCTTCTGATGTGTCTCTCTGTTATACTTGTTTTACATGTGCGTATACATGTGTGTATCTCATAGATTATCGACCTCGGTCAGACCGGGAAGCCAAGGATGAACGTCCCCCTCCCTTGATGGACTGTCGGCTCGCCTGCCGGGCCGCGTTCCGTAACATCAGCGGTCTTGTGCCGCCATTCACGAAACTGGATGAGGTGCTGTCGCTGTGCCTTTTCACCCCCGGCAACCTTCATGTTCATCCGATGATGGATAACCCCCATCACACGTGATAGGGTGCTGACGTCGCCTACGCAAAAACTCGGATCCGACTCGGGCGTAAGACTAAATGTAAACGTGAAGATAGTGTGAACGAGCGGTCCCGAGCGAGACCGACGCCAAGTACAAAGGGTTTATGTATCGTACAGAGCCAAGAGAGTGCTGGAGACTCGATAATATGTGACCTGTTAAGCAGACGAAAGAAGGTGGCAGAGTAGAACCAAAGCTGCGAAAGAGAATATAGCGATTTACAAGAAAAATGAGGGCAGGGTTTCCCGTTTAGGATCGGCGGTAGTTGGAGAAGAGAATCTCGAGTACTAGAACCAAATACAGATCTCAGGACCTTTTATCTTTCCTCGAGCGTGTTGCTAGGACATTCCTCCCGAGTCGTCCGGTGTTCGACGCTCTGAGATAAGGCCGCTGGAAAGAGAGAAGCCTTTTTGTACGCAAGTGACATGCCATTGGCCAGATGATTGCGACTAGTAACTCAAGACTGGGAGAATGGGGCAAGTTTGATTCGAGTTTAAGACCTTATTTGTTTCTTCCGTTACCGTTACCGTTAGCCCAGACCCACGTGCTGAGACAAGGATCGGAGAGGGGTCGCACAGATAGAGGTGGTGGAAACTCGAGCGGTCAGCGCTTCAGCGAGGGGGTGCTGGTATTGGATGTCCCAAAAACCAACGTAAGAGGGCTCGGATAAAGCAAAGGGTTACGCCACTAGAATGGGAAGTCGTGAAGCTGGGGAGACCGCAGGGACGTTGGACTTGGCCTCCGCGCTTCAGCGCACTCAGTGTTAACTTGAAACGGGATGAATGCCACGAGGCCAGCGATCTCTTATCGCCCCACCATCTATACCGACCCAGCAGCGTTATGAAGTGGCGAGAGCTCCTCTGTATACCGAAAAAGCATCGTCGAACACAAAGCAGAGCCAGGAGCGAGGTTGGCTCCATCGAAAACCAAGGCGGAGTTGACCCGGCCGTCCCACGTTCCACAGAATCAACTCCAGATCTTCGAATTGGTGGCTCAGCTTTGCCAACGCCCAGTCCCTTGATCCCTCGCGATCAAGAGTCAAACGGTATGGCGACAACCTTATCCCGAGTGGACTATCTAACCCCACTTTTCGCGTAACAGACCCCCACACCATCTCTGATCGAGCCCCACCCTTTGTCGGAAGAAACCAAAGCAGCCTCCCGGAATCTTCAAATCCCACCGTCGAACCAAGAGCTGTATCCGACAACAAATCCGACTGGAAATCCACCGTATACGCTACCACCAAGTTGGCGGTCAATATGGTGAATGAAACTTCGGGCGTCCTTCCCCCTCTCAAGTCTGTCGCAGCAGGCCTCTTGGTCATCTTGAATCATTGTGAGGTCTGTCTCACCTCCCGTACATAACTCGGTCCGAGATGCTTACAGCCGCTCTAGAAAACTGTGGCGTGTCGCCAAACGATAGAAGCGTTGGTGCCCCGAGTTGAAGGGCTGGCAGAATCGCTGAGCGCGCCTGTTCCCGAGGGCGAGGTCAAGGAGGGAGAGAGGAGGACGGCTCTCAAAGGGTAACCCTATACTCTTCGAGGTCGATGGTCGGTCTGACGTGCACAATTTGATAGGAAACTGGATCGTATTCTTCAGGACCTCACCCCGCTGGGGGAGCGAGGCAAAGTCACACGATTCCTGAACAGCGCAGGGGATCTAGATAAACTTGGCGGCCTGGTCGACAACATCAGTGACGCCATGGTGGAATATCAGGTTTGTCCTCGTTGTGCCTGATCCCATCCCACCTAACGTCTACCAGACGTCACTGCAACAAGATCTCTTTGACAAGAGTTGTCGGCTCATTGTAAGTCTCGGTCACCGAGTTTCTGTCCACATGTAATAACCTGTGAACAGAGTAGAGCGGACCTTACCCTTCTCAGGGGGATGTATCATACTCCAGATGCCGGATACCTCTGTGAGGACAGCCAGGGATGCATGAAGGGGACTAGGAGGGATGTCCTCTCCCAGCTCGAAAATTGGTCAAACGATGAACGAGACAAACGGATATTCTGGCTCAGTGGTCTCGCTGGGACAGGGAAGTCGACCATCGCCCAAACGTTTGCGAAGATGAGTTTTGCGGATGGGAAGCTCGGAGCGAGCTTCTTCTGTTCAAGAAATTTCGACGACAGGAGCAACCTTCGGTCCATCTTCCCCACCCTTGCCTTCCAGCTTGCTCACCGGTATCCGCGCTTCCGGGAGGAGTTACTCCCGATCTTAACGGCGAGCCCCGATGTCGGAAAGGAGACCCTCTATTCTCAAATGGAGAAACTCATCGTTAGGCCATTCCGGGTGACGCAAACCGGTACCCTCATCATTATCGACGCCCTGGACGAGTGTCGAGACGAGAAACCGGAATCCGCGCTTCTCTTCGTCCTTTCCCGTTTTGTCGACAAGATCCCCTTCGTCAAATTCTTCATCACCGGCAGACCCGAACCTCGAATTCGCTCCGGATTCCGTTTGGAGTCACTTCAGCCCCACACCGACATGCTCAGGCTCCATGATGTCAAACGTTCCTCAGTGGACAGCGATATCAGGCTGTTTTTTGTGGCGCAGCTAACCGCTATCGCCAAAAACCGAAGTGACTGTAACCTCTCAGAAGGTTGGCCAAGTTCAGCTGAACTTGACACTCTCTGTGCAAAGGCAGCTGGCCTCTTCATCTACGCTTCCACGGTTGTCAAATTTGTTGCATCTGGGGACCACCAACCCACCGAGAGGCTTATTGACATTGTCTCACTTCCTCAAAGTACTACCGAAGAAGGGAGGTCCGGACTTGATCAACTCTACACTGAGGTCCTACAGCAAGCATTCCTCAATATACGGGCTGATGATGGGAAGTTCTATTCCCGTTTCAGGTCTGTTGTTGGGGCAGTGTTACTTGTATCCAACCCACTCTCAGCAACTGCTCTCTCGGACCTCCTGGGAACATCAAATTTATCCACCACACTGCGTTCCCTCCATTCCCTTCTTATTATCCCAACAAGTGAACTTGACCCAACACCAATTCGTGTCCTCCACAAGTCATTTCCAGACTTCCTCACAGACCCAGGACGATGCACCAACCAACGATTCTTCATAGATCCTTCAATTTGTCACACAGAGATCCTGCTTTCATGTCTTAGGGTGATGAAGGGAGGGTTGAAGAGGAATGTCTGCCAACTAGATGATTATGTCCTTCTCAGTGAGGTTGAAGATCTTTCTGAACAGAGGGCTGCCTGGATTGGAGATGCACTGAAGTATGCCTGCTGCTTCTGGGCAAGTCACCTTGTAAAGAGTGGTAGGAGCAGCTCTGATGTTCAGGAAGTGCATGAGGCAATCAATGAATTCTTCACAACCTGTTTTCTGTTCTGGATTGAGGTCCTCAGCCTCATGGAGAAACTTGATGTTGGTGTTTATGCCCTCAATGATGTACAGCAATGGTATATGGTGGTGAGTTGTACTGAACTACCCATAAAAGCCTATTTATGTTTATGGTTCTTCAGACAGGAGTTTCCTGCAAGTGGACCAATGACAGCCAGCGTTTTCTATTGGAACACTTTGATACAATCTGTGACTCCCCTTCCCAGATATACCGTTTTGCACTCCCATTTTCTCCATCATCTTGGCTCCAAGAGTGCTACAGTATGGAGCTCCCACAAACAGTCAAAGTAGTCAAAGGGTTTTTGGCTGAATGGGGAGTGTGTTCCCGTACAGTTCTGTTGCACCAAGTCCCACAAACCCTCTCATGTGGGAACAACACCATTGCAATTGGTTTGTGGTCTGGGGACATCATCATCCTTGATGCAATCACAGGCAGTCAGGGAGCTGTTCTGTCTGGGCATATAGATGTTGTTAGGTCTCTTGCCTTCTCACTAGGTGGGACATCACTTGTATCTGGAAGTGATGATGAAACTGTCAGGCTCTGGGATATGCAGACTGGTGGTGGTGTTAAAACTTTCTATGGCCACCATGGCCGGGTTTTTTCTGTTTCCATCTCCTCAGACTGTACCATAATTGCTTCAGGATCTACTGGTGGGGAAATTTGTTTGTGGGACACTCAGACAGGGGAGCTCAAACGCATGGTAGAGCAGCAGGATACTGTAGTGCATCTTAGCTTCTCTCCCATAGACTCTGGACAGCTTACATTCATTTCTGGTGGTGACATCCAGCAGTGGGATATCAATGGTCGCCCAACTAGATCTGCATATTATGGTTCCCATGTTGCTTTCTCCCCAGACTACACTCAGTCTGCTTCATGGAGGGGGACAACCATCACAGTTCAAAACTCTGATTCCAGAGCAATTGTGGCTAAATTCTCTGTGGCTGATGGTGGTGGTGGTGAATGTTGCTGTTTTTCCCCTGATGGTAGACTCATTGTAGCATCAGCTGGTAAAATCATCTATGTTTGGGACATTGCTAGCCCAAACCCTCACTCTGTTGGGACCTTTGTTGGTCATTTTGATAATATTACCTCCCTTGTATTCTTCTCCTCCTCCTGCCTCATATCAGCATCTGATGACAAATCAGTCAAGTTCTGGCAAATTGGTGTTTTGTCAACAGATCCAGCTGCAACTGATCCAAAGCCTACTCCACCTGCCTCAGCCCAAATTAAGTCTATCAGTCTACAAGCAAGGGATGGGATTGTCATCTCAAGTGACTCAGCTGGAGTGGTGAAGATCTGGGACATCTTGACTGGCTTCTGCAAGGCATCCTTCCAAACCTCACTTACAGGTGGGGTCTGGAGAGATGCCCAGCTAATAGATGGCAGGTTGATTTTTATTTGGTACATTGTTCAATATGGATACAAGCAAATTTGCATTTGGGATGCTGAGGAAGATAAGCTCCTCCAAACACTGCATATATCTGGGTGCAGGGGGCTGAGGATATCAGGGGATGGATCCAAACTTTTCTGCCTAGATGATAAAATCCTTCAAGCATGGGATATGTGGACATGGAAGCCTGTGGGTGAAGTGGGGTTAGAAGGGAATAGCTTGTATCTGGACTCTTTCTGTCCAGGTGGTTCAGAAATCTGGGTCCAGTCTAAGGACTTATCAACCCAGGGGTGGGACTTTGGGACCCTAAACTTCCCCCCTGTCCCATTATGCAAGACATTCACAGAGAAACCTCACCTAGGTTTTATTGGTGGTCCTTCAAGGCAGTCTCACAGTCCACCTTGGATTAAGAATATGGTCACAGGAAAAAAGGTTTTTCAGCTATCTGGGAGATATGCAAAACCTTGTGAGGTGCAGTGGGATGGTCAGTATCTAGCTGCTGGTTATGATTCTGGAGAGGTAGTAGTCTTGGACTTCAATCATTTTGGTTCTCAGTAATGTATTACTTCTGTGATCGTATTGTTGTGGGCAAGAGTAGAAAAATGAGGGGTGATATAATGTCAACAGAAGTTACAATCACTTCTGAGTGCCAGATCTTTTTCAATGGTTTCCCCTACCAAATTTTGGTACTTATGGTATCCTCACTTCTGTGAAGTGGATACCTGACTTTCACAATCACACTTTTATGCCACTTTTTTTTATCATTTCCAGCACTTTAAAAGCAATCAAAATATTTACTGATGAATATAAACTGAACATCATCAGTGTTAGTCAAGGAGAAGTGCAAAGCCTCATCAGCCCAGCACTAACATTGATCTCTGGGATTCTTGACTGAGGTTGTTCAAAAAGGTGAGATGTCAACTCATACAAGGAAGTCATAAGCCAAAGGAAGAATCTGGGAGCAAAAATTGCCAGGAAGGAAGAGGGGGCACTGGTACCAAGGAAAGTGAAACTGACTAGGGTTCACACCCATGTCCAGAGGCTGGGGATGTGATGGGGCACTATACTAGATGATACCCCCAGTGAGGATCAGTGGGCTGAGGGGGGAACAATGGTAATAGGAAGAAAGTTGCCCAGGTTGATCCACCTATCTCCAACTGTTATGTTTAAGTGACTTCATCAGGAAAAGCCCAATTGCGTGAACTGAGGTGTTTTCCATAAAATAACAGGATTTCACGGATTTTTTACGACATTCAACAGGAAACAGCCACGACTGTTGGTCAGTGTCTTGAGCTGGTTTTTTACTGTAAATCCCCTATGTCCCTGTTTTAATGACTGTAAAAAACAGATAAAAACAGATAAAAATACGGTGTTTTGCCTGCATTTTCCCTGGAATATCATCCACTCATTCAATGCTCTATGTTGTATATCAAAGAAATTTTCATTCTGCAAGCTACAATATACACAGTACTACCCAGTCTAAGGTAAAATAAACCACCTCCCTCGATGCCGAGTGCTCATCTACACCAGTATACCAGCGTTGTAAGTATGGGCCATTGAAGTGGTCAGTGTGATGGGTGGAGTACCACAACCTCCAGGGCAAAACCTCTGAAGAGATGTAATCAGAATTCTGGAGAGGGTATGAAGAGAAAACGGAACAAACATACCACATCTAGAATTGCGCCAGAGAGAGCAGAAGACCACCCATTGTTGGTAAAGGTGCTGGAGCTGAGCCCCACAAGTCCCTGGAATCACAAGAAGAGGCATTAGGTCAAAGAGGAGGGATATTGTGAGCCATAGAACGTGGGGAGATATTGGGAGGAGGTGGAAAACACATCCACGTCATGGGGGAAAGGAGAGGAGAGGATGAATCACACAATTGAAAATGCGCACGGATAGCATCAGCACATCGATTGGTTCGGACTTAGCGATTTCTGTGTGGCTTGTGGCGGTCAGCACAGTGGCTTTGCCCCGACAACAAACGTCTGAAACCACGTCCACACCCACCACATTCATGTGTATACCACAAACCCAGTGCTACATACCCCATGAAAGCCTGACACTTTGGGTATGAGTATCACAATCATAGACACTCTACGTGCTGGCCCAGTGTAGGGAACAGCTTTGAATGATTTTCCAAAATTTACAACAATCTACGGCATTTCACGTCAAATAACTGTATATTTCATACGTTGTCGCACACCAAGTCGGTGATCTACACTGGGGGCAGAGGGGGTCTTACCTGGCAGGCAAATTGAGAGTTTGTTGAGAGTTTGTAATCAATTCACTCCCACTTTGCCCAGTGGGTAAGTTGTGAGTTTATTCAAAACTTACTCACCACTTTG
>Ga0307517_10009543_pt1 | contig 13739 bp, 14 predicted proteins | sample 23_EM_MG_FD_194515 | JGI IMG/M metagenome (GOLD analysis project Ga0307517, IMG submission 194515) | Populus trichocarpa ectomycorrhiza microbial communities from riparian zone in the Pacific Northwest, United States - 23_EM | ecosystem: Host-associated > Plants > Roots > Unclassified | place...
TGGGCCTTACTGAGGCCGGAAGTATCGTTGTCCTTCTGGCCCTTGGAGTAGCCATCTCGAACGCCGACTGGAGGGAGCGGGTGGGTGAAGGGGGGGGCGAGTGGTCCTGGTCGTCAGCGGCCGTGTCAATCTCATCGCCAACTGGCGGAGGTGGAACTTCCTCGGCGGCAACGGCTCAACGCCTGAGAGTGGGCGGTACCGGACGGCTCTCGCAATCCCTATGTACGGCGGTGTGACTTTCGCCACAGTTGACGCAGCGGGGCGGTGAGGAAGAGCAACAGCCAGGAGTAGCCTTAAGGTTGCCACCTCCAGGGCAAGTGGGGTTGGGACATCGGTGGGAGGCACGGGTGTGGTTGAGGGAACAGATGGGGCAAACCGGGTCAGAGGACGGGCATCTGGGAGCGACGTGGCCGAAGCTCCAGCAGTTCTTGCATTGAGTGTACCAGTTTGAGGAGTAGGCCCGCTCGACAGTGCGCGAGCGAGAGAAAAGTCTGATGGAGGAACCCATTGCCTGGACGTCCCCAGGGTGGACGGAGACAACGACCGAGGTGGCAGTTTTGCCCTCCCTTGAGGGCGCGTCGGGGTTGAGGAATCTGGCGGCTAGGATGCGGATGTCCTTGGAGTTAAGGATCGACTCCACGAGGCACGGGAAGAGCTCGCTCGAATCCTCCGGGAGGAAGGCGAGGGGGAGAGAGTGGGTGGCGAGTTGGGTCTCGTTGGGGGCGAGGCGAAAGGGCAACCAGGGAGAGTCTCCTACCGGGAAAGACTTGTTGAGCTGGGAAGAGAGGGCATCAAAGTAGGGCGCAAAGGCCGCAGCAGGAGTGGTAGGGTCGGTGACCAGTAGGGTGACGGACCCTCGATCGTTAACTTTGGTGGTGACAGCGAGGGGGAGGATACAGTTCGCATCCCTGAGGACGCGGGCGCAGATGTCAGGGAAGGTGGCAGCGATCAGAGAAGCTTGCGGGTGCTCGGAGGGGGAGGAACGGGGAGCCTAGAATCTCCTCTCGGCGGTCGGGAGCGACTTTGGTCTTTGGGGAACAGAGACGGCGTTGCCAGCTGACGCGACTTTGGCAGCCGTGAGAGAGCTCTTCTTCATCTTACCCTTCGGGGCGCTGGCAGTGGCAGCCTGGGCGTACGACGGTTGGGTCTTTGGGCAGTCGGGGGCGAGATGACCCGAAATGAAAGTGGTAGGGTCGGGGTACTTTCCCTCACGAAACGCGTTGGCTTCCCATGAATCAGGGAACTTCTCCGCATACGCTCGGGGATTGCCGTAGAAGCAGTGGGTGTCCGGGTCATACCGGGGTATGTCCGGATCGAAGGACGAGGGGGTCGACTTATTCGGGGGGGGGGGCACGGGTTTTGGTCCTAACCTGGGGAGGTGGAGGCGGAGGCATGGGGTGTGTGGTGGTACCAGTCGGGGGAACAGACGGCCGAGTGGGGGCAGGCGCCTGTGGATGGGGGGCCGCAGATACCCTTTGTGACAGGTCACGTAGGGACGCGTGGATAGGGGAGAGCTTGCTGTCCAAGGCCGCAGTGGTTGGGAGGGTTGCAACGATACCCTGTACGGTACCCAATTGGGTTGTTATGGTGTCCAGCTGACGCGTCATGGAGGCAAGCGCGTTCAAAGCCGAGCAGCAGAGGGGGAGGAGGATGGTCTCGCCATCAGAGAGTTCGGAAAGTTGGGTATCGTCGAGGATAGGAAGTTGGGTTGAGGTGAAGTTAAGACGCTGGCGTGTCTCGCGGACAAAGTCACGGATGTAGAGGTGTGACTCGCTAAGGTCCGGTGAAGAAGACTGTCTTGACGAAGCCCGAGAGGGAGCCGCCGAGGAAGGTAGAGGGGGGAGGTCATCCATCGTGACGATGGGGGATCAGGGACGCGAAGCCTGAAAGGCAGGAGAAGTTAGGGGGTGAGGGGGGATCGTGCACTGAACGACGTGGAGTTGTAATTTCAATGACTGGAGGTGTAGAGGGCGCGGAGCGTGGAGAGATGGAGGGGTCGGAGTGGTCCTTATATAGATAGCGCGGATGCTGTACATTTCGCCGTCTGTGAACCCTAGGCGACATATAAGCAGGGCATGCGACTTAAGGTGTACCACGACATCGTGATGTACATCTGTGAGGCTTGGATACAGTATCGTGGGATAGATGACGAAGGTCCTTCGCCAATGACGGCGGGTGAAGAAATACAACTTAGATTGAACCAAGACTTTCGAAAGATCGTGAAAAGTACTGAGTCTTAATCGTAATGGGTGCTATTTGTGCTCCCCTGAAATATTGTTTCAAGTCTCACAAGTAAGCATGCGCTAAGAGACATCGCGTACTCTGCCATCTCTTGGCGTCTGACCTATCCTCAGGCCAAGACATTAGCTCTCATGACTGAGCTTGAACGAAACACCACTAGCTACGCGATGTGTGAGCGATCCCATGAACGCACTCATGAATTCAAGATCCGCAGGTAGTAAGCAATCTATTCTAATACTATGATATCTATTAAACACAAACGCTAAATCACTAATATATCTCGGCAGGCTCCGGGTACGATCAAGTCGCCGTCAGATCGACCAAACTCTCCGGACATGCTCAGACGCATTTTCTTAACAAAACTGGCATCCTCATCACCTCTTTCGTCATCCAATTGTGCCAGACACTTCCAGTCCTCCTTTGCTTTCACCAACTGACAAAAGTTTGAAGTGTGACGCAGTCTCTTCTTCAAATGCTCCAAATGTTCTGAATCAGATGGAGCTCGACGCTTCTGTGCCTTGACTTTCAGAGTGTCACCTCGCGGCCTCCCTGTTCCAACCCTGCGTTGGTATTCATTTGGGATAGGGTATGGATAGCCAGGGGTATACGACAGTGGAGGGATTTGGCGCGATCTGCATAGACGGATGGTAATGTTCCGATGATCGCTTTGCATGCCTCACCGGCGTCGCAGACATCCGATGATGAACTGCTGGGTACCTGGGGAAAAAGCGGACAGTCAGTTTCCTGTTTACCTCCAGCATTGGCTGGGCCGGGGTCTGGTCTGACTTCCCTTTGTAGGGCTTGAATGCCAGTACGTGCCCCTGCTTGCCCAGCCCAATTGGCGATGGCATTTTCGGGAAGATAGTTGTGCTCCCTGAAGGGTGGAGTAGCCGCCCTCTCCCAAGTCGCTGGGCGATGACAATAGACCATGAGATTCAAGAGATCCTTGAGAACCGGATTCGACAGCAGTCATGCTCTTACGTCTTGATCACTCTCGATGAAGAGGTAATCTATATAGGACAACTGGAAGCCATGATGCATACACAGCTGTTGTCGGCCATCCCCTGTCGTGCCAAGTATGTAGCGAACTGCGTTGTGTGGCACCGCTCTCGCTATAATTGCTGACAGTCCGCGTATATACTAGGAATTTAACTCAGCAAAACCTACCCCATGAATATTTTGAGGACGGGAATGGAGAAGGCGATAATTGGGTCACTGTGCGCCACCAGTTGCAGGATTACAGACCCCAACAATACAGACAGCACGTGGATGTCCAAGCATAGCGCTCCAATATATATGTTCTAAGTCAGTAAGCATAAACAAAACACATACAGAATGTTGCCAAAAAACTCAGTAATTTGCGACAGATCAGACACTGCGCGAGGTACCAGTTGTGCCATGGCAAGGTATTCAAACCCCAGATCCTCCCCGATCAGTGCCGCAGCTCCCTGGATATCCGCCGGAGAAGCATGTTGCATCCCCAGTGGCATACCGAGAATGCCTATTGGGGGCCGAGCTTAGTTTTGCACAGGAATATTTCCTGGACCAGGAGCACAGATCGGACCTTGGAGATTCGCCGGAGCATGTTGCATCCCCACTGGGGTACTGAGAATGCCCATTGCGGGAGCCGCTTCGTCTTGGGCCCGAATATTTACGGGGCCAGAAGGATTGATTGGACCTTGGAGATTCGCCCGAGCATCTTGCATCCCGAGTAGCGTACCGTGAATGCCCATTGGGTGAGCCACTTCGTCTTGGGCAGAAATATTTACCGGGCCAGGAGGATTGATTGGACCTTGGAGATTCGCAGGAGCATGTTGCATCCCCAGTGAGGTACAGAGAATGCCCATTGGGTGAGCGACTTGGTTGTGTGCAGGAATATTTACCGGTCTAGGAGGATTGATGGGACCTTGGATAATCGCCCCGCCGGCAGGACTGTTCTGCCCAGGGAGATTCGCCACACGAGAAGGATTGTTTTGACCTGGGAGATTCGCCGCGCCATAAGGATTGTTTTGACCTGGGAGATTCACCACCCTGGCAGGATTGTTCTGTCCTGGGAGATTCCCCGCGCCTGGAGAATTGCTCTGAGCTAGGAGATTCGCCGGAGGGTGAGGATATTTCTGCTTGTGGAGATTCCCCAAGTGCAGAACGATCCAAGATTGGGGATTTGCCGGACTCGGGGGTGGAAGATTGTTCTGCGGATTCGCCGAGCCTAGGGGTAGAGGATTGTTCTGAGGTTGGGGATTCGCCGGGCCTGGAGGCTGGGGATCATTCTGCACTTGGGGATTCGCCGGGCCTCGGGGTGGAGGATTGTTCTGAGGTTTGGGATTTGCTAGGCCTGGGGGTAGAGATTTGTTCTGAGGTTGGGGATTCGCTGGGCCTGGGGGTTGAGGATTGTTCTGCGCTTGGGGATTCGCCGAGGGAGCAGGTACGTTTTGGGCAGGCCCAGGAGCATTGGCCTGCGGAGCATTTTGGACAACTGGGCCAGCGTTCGGTACACCTGTTGCAATACTCCACTCGTACTGAGGTAGTGCGTTGAGAGGTAGTAATATCAGGTTCACAATAACTTGTGCACGGGGGACGCCCGGGCCGGATGGAGACCTATCCTTATTGGCCCTAATGCTCTTAGTCAACTTCTTCCCACAGTCTTTAACCAATTGAAGAACTGCCTTGTCAATCGCCTGCATACTAGCCATGTTATTGGCTCCTGATGCTGTGGTGAGTTCATCACACGAAGGTTTCAATCTCCTTATGCCTGCGACGATTTGCTAGGATTCTACGTCTAGAAAGCGAGAATTATCTAATATATAGCCCCTGGCTAACATCTGAGCTTTTACAGCATCCCGCCAACAAACGTATTCGGGGGGAGCTTGTTTTTGGGGTGATGGGGGACGCCTATGGTGAACTTATGATCGTTATTATTTCGACGATTGGGGCATCGATGAGAAAACTCCCCAACGAGATCAAAAGGCGGAATGTGATAGGTCTGACCCGCGGCCGGCATGAGGGCGTATACTACAATGTGTTATTCTGCACCATATCCATGGATGCTTGGTGTCTATAGATACCAGTATTTAGGATACTTGTGATGTGATAATGGTGGCTATTGTGGAGGTTCTGAGTGTAAGATCGATCTTGGTATGAAGCCCTTCTAGTATCGTGATCGATTCACTTTATATATAAAACCCCCAGTTCCTCTAGGTGTTTTGAAAGAATCATGAATTCATTTCACTAACATGATTCATTAAGAACACGCAAATCTGACACTCTGTGACAGGACTCTGCCATTGTCAGATTCAACTCGAATAAATGAAACATGATAAACACATTCAGACTGGAACATAATCTTTGCCATCTCAGTACAAAGAAACCATAGCTGATGCCACGTGATGCCAACACTAAACTCTATCAATCACTAGATCATAATCTACCCTACATGTGATCCACACGCGTTGTGGTCAACACTCGACATAGTCGTACCCTCGAATGTACACAGAGCCCACGGGATCAACTGAGCAAAGTCCATCCATGCCCAGCAAATGTCCATTCTGCCGCCGAAAAGACTGCATGTCTGATGCATATGAGAAGCACCTGCAAACTGCCCACAGGGGTCTGGACATTGTCCTCGCGTCCACCTTACAATATATCAACATTGAACCCGGCGTATTGGACAACCCCGACGTGAGCAAGTGCCAGGATTCCGACAATGAGTCCGATGAGGGCCCTGCTGGATTGGTGTCTGACGAATTTGGTTGAGACATTTTATACCAGTCTGATACTGAAGTACATAACAACGCTACGTCAGCCTCCGCCAGAAAACACATTCGGTATGAAGGCGTCAGAGAAGTAATCGGTGACGTTCACGGGTTTGAGGACCAATACAGCAACCTGTGCGAAGACCCATGGGCACCATTTAATAGTGTGGAAGGTTTCAAACTAGCAACCTGGTTCATTGATAGAAAAGTATCCAAATCACGAATCAACGAATACTTCTCGAGTGGCCTAGAAAATGCTAAATCATTCAGGTATAGCTCTATGTATACGGTGGAAAACAACTTCGGGTTGCTGGATTCGTACAGTCAATATCTGCAGTAGTTCGAACGACAGGTTAAGGATGGCTAGAGAACTTTGCCACTTTTTCTACCGCGACTTTCTAGGGTGTGTTAGATATCGCCTTCACCAGATCGCATACCGAGACGACTTGGTCTACTCGCCACGGTGTGAATATGACCCTACCGGGCACAGAATATATGCTGAAATGCATACAGAGGATTGGTGGTGGGACATCCAGATATAGCAACTGATCCGCTTATGCGGAGACATTCGCTGACTGATTATAGGTGACGCTTCCACCTGGTACTACTATTGTTCCAATAATTGGGATGTCGGATAAGACGAACCTCACCAACTCTTTGGGTGAGCTGACAGCGTGGCCTGTCTATCTTACGATCGGAAATCTTCCATCGGCCCGGCGCAACAGCCCAGGATCGATTGCTGTTCTGCTTCTTGCCTTATTGCCTATTATGCTCAAACTCTCAAAGTCCTCCAAAGCCAATCATCGCCAGAGGAAAATCAACGCTGACACCCTACAAGATGTATTCGAACTTATCATTGTGCCCCTACAGGGCATGGCACATTCGGGCGTCCCCATTGACTGTGCCGACGGCAAGGTTCGACTCTGCTTCCCAATCCTCTCCGCGTGGATCGTGGAGCATATGGAAATTGTGGCACTACACCCGTTAAAATCCAACGCCTGTCCTAAATGCAAGATGCCTACCCACGAATTAGGAACCACTGCCAAAAACTATCGAACCTGAGATTACACCAGATACCAATGCTACAAACCTGAAATTCCGAACTCAGGCTTGGAGTCCGATGAGAACTACGTCATATGTGACACTCTTGGTATTGGCCAAAATATATATCACAGACTTGACTGGGTTTCGGCCTCTGATCTCTACAAACCAGACATGCTCCATACCATTTATCTAGTGCGATTTAAGCACATGATGGGCTGAATTGAAGGCTTTCTGAAGAAACAGAGGCGACTGCAGGCGTTTGACACCGTTTGGAAGGCATTACCGACATACCTGGGATTCTTGGTTCCCAAAAAGGGCTACCGCGAGGTTACACCGCGAGGTTACACAGTGGCAAGGGAAAGAGATGAGGAATCTGGGGCGCTGTATTTTGGGAGTTCTCGCCGTGGCTCTTCGCCAACCAGGAGGCATACAAGCAATTGCTTTCTAACGTTCTCTCAGATGCATCAGGGCACTCGTCGACTTCAATATGATTGCACAATACTAGTACCGAAGCCACACCCCTGACACTATAGCCTACATGGAAGATTATCTGGACCAGTTTCAGAGGATGAAAGATATCTTCTTGGAGTTTCGAGTGACAAAACGCACACAGGCCAAAGTTGACAAGCAACGAAAGGAGATGCGACGTCAGAGAGCCCTGATAAGGGAGCGAGTGGCCCCATCCCAATGGCGCCGGATCCGTGACGACGATCATGACGAAGTGAATGAACTGTGTATGGACATAATTCATGGTGAAACACATTTCAACTTTATCAAGATGCATCTATTAAGCCACTTTTATGACCATATACGCCAGTTTGGCAATACTCCGATGTATTACACAGAGATCGAAGAGCTAGCTCACAAGATGCAAATCAAGAACAGATGTCGACAATTGAATAAAAATGATGCTGGGCACCACATCATGCACAGCTACGGTCGTCAACATGCAATCCAGATGAGACTATTGAACTTGGAATCTCTGCAAGCTCGGGGAGTGAATCTCTCGGCGGATGCGCTGCAGCATTTAGATAGGCAAACCAGCACGGTATCACAGCCAGTGATCTGGAGAAGGATCCTGAAGGGACGTCGGGAGGATGTGTCTAATGTTGTGGATTTTAGCCTGATCCCCGGAGTCTCACTTGAGATTATATATCTTGAATTGATCCGATATAGCCGACATAACCTGCCCGCAGCGCACCGTCTTCCTGACCACCATGCGATGCTACGAGCACTCCCTGTTGAGCTACAGATACAAATCGAAATACCAGTTCTTATATTCCAAGAAGCTGATGTTTACACGATCCACCATGCGCGATCCACCAGCGCCCTACACTTTGGACACCAGGGCAGTCGCAATGATTGGGTTTGGGTCCAGGCGGCTACGGAAGAAATGTATCGTGCGCTCTGGGGTCGTCTATTCGCAAAGCTAGTTGCCTTCTTCAAAATCCGAGACTACAGATTCCATGATATAGTCAGTCGTGTCGCTGGTGTTCAGATGCTGACCCCAGTCAACACAGGGCGTCTATCGGATCTATATGGCCTTGTTACAGTGCAGATGATGGAGGATTGGCCAGGGATTACAATAGTTGATATAGGGACAATTCTCGGGTTGAGGCACCTGATCCCGGAGAAGGACCGGCGCTGGCCTGTAAATAGCCAGATTGATCTGAGAACATTTAACGAGCTTTATTAAAGAGTCCGGATGAGAGAATCTGGCTTTCGCTATGTGTGAGAATCCTACATCTTGATACTGTATACACAAGAGGATATAGAAGCCACTTTCTTGGAACCTAGATCATTAGTTCACCAGACCAATGAGGCGTGAGATGAGAGATGTGAAACGTGAGATGTGAAAAAAAAAAGGTGCTGCCGCCCCAGACGCCGGCCGACGTCTGAGGAACCAGCGAATTAATTGAAGTGGTGATAGCAGAGATGAGGGGGGGGATACATCAGGACGTGGAGAAGAGGCAAAGAGGAGCTAGCAGGTTCAGGAGAAAGAGGCGACGAGATCGAGAGTCTGGGGCAGTCTAGACGGCGGGAGCATGTGACGTTGCATCAGAACGCAAGGAACGTTGCAACGCAAGTTAGAAGGCACAGAATGCAGGGGACGCAGAAAATATGTTGCTTGCGTCGGGACGCAACGCCAAGGCATCAGACGCACAATCCGTTTTTGCTGATGTAGTGCCTGATGCGTTCTTGGCACTTAGCCTCAAACTAGACGTGACGCGACACACTCTTTTCATCACAACACTCATCACTAGCCCGGACATCCACACTCCTAGGCCACAGCTGCAATACTCGACCATAGTGAGACAATGAATCCTGAATCCGACACTTGGAGATTCCTGTGCTCGATGCCAGCTATCCAGTGGTATAAGAGTCATCCCCAGTGGGATATTATTCATAAAGTTACAGGACCAAATATGGTAGGGTGCTGGCGATCCAAGAACTCAATGGCAGATTGCTCCACAACTATTCCTCCGATCCAGAGTCTGATTGCGGGTCATAGTTGGCCTCAACTCCAGCTGCCCAGCAGTATCAAAGACGTCTCTGTGGCATCAAGGTCCAGGAAATCGCTGACCCTTGTGAAAGTTGTCTTTATAGAAAGCTGGGCGATCCCAGAACTCGATGGCAGATCCCTTTACAACCAGTGCTCCAATCCTGAATTTGATTTGAGGAGATTGTTTGACTCGAGGCCAGGTTGTAACGGGGGCACTCTGTAGGAAGAGGGATCCTAAGAGTGCGACCCCACCGAAGACTCAAAGTCAAAGTAAGGATAAAATAAAGATAAAGATAATTCAAAGTAGAATCAAGCGGTAAAACTTAATATCGTTAAGCCTGATAGCTTCACTCAATAAGTTCTCTCGAGGATCATTGGTTATCAGAATAGGGTGTCTCTCGCTTGAGTTAAGTAGAATAATATAAAGCCAGGAGAGACCCGTCAACTATTCTGACCTTTCGCGAGCACCCTGCTCACCTCAGGACTGTCCAACTCATCTGACTAAAGTGGGCTAACACTCGGAGGTGGTCGGACCGCTCGGATATTAATTATCTCCACAAATAGGAAGTGCTTCCGGTGATGTCTCTCCAACTACTCTTCCGTAACGCTAAACTCCTTTTGCGCCGCCAACCACCACTTGAAGAAATCCATACTCGTAAATGAAATATCATCAAAGACGATGTAATCAGAATTATCCAGCCACAAGGAAAGATCAAACATTCCCGACATGAAAATATGAGAACCAAGGGACCTAGACCATTCAGTTTTACCCGTCCCCGAGGGACCCCAAATAACTAAAGAAATAGGTTTATCTACATCCTCACCCATATACTTCGCCCAAGCAGAAAGAACACCCGGAACATTCCAATCATCGAAAGCAGATTAGTATTCCTCTACGGCGGGCCGATAATGATGGTCCGCTACACTTCGAAGGTTATTGAAGCACGAGAGATAAAACCTGGCATCCAAAGCTCGAACGTTCTCAAGAAACTACCCATAACGTCAGCAATGATTCCGAACAAGCCTTATCAAGTAAAGTAATTGTCGCATAGAATCGTCACTCAGGGGCTCTGTGAGAGCATTTAGAGGACCAGTAGGGGGGAACCTAGTTCATCCTTAGTCGGTGCATCGAAGCATGCAAGCCACGCAGCTTGCGATTGCAGTGAGCCGGGGCCCATCTCATAACTCTCCCTTCCGAAATCCTCAACCACGACGTCGCCCTCCTTCCCCACATAGTCCCAAGCTCTTTCCAGAGTACGGTATCCGATCTGGATATTTGCGTGATATACACGATCGCCGCATTGCACGTCAAGGAACCTGGCACTCATCGACTCGATTCGCCCTCCACCCACTCGACAGCAAAGAGCGTGGTAATGCACCCCGCCATCAGCATGTCGTTCTCGTCCAAGTCTGAACTCGAGTTAATGTCCTCGAAGTACTCGCACAATTGCATCAGGCTCGCACCCGTCAGCCTGGGGGTATGTGACGAGCAGGTGTTTACAACAGACTCGGAAGCAAGATTGACGTTGAGCAAAAGGTAGGTCGTCAATGTCAGCCATTAGGGCGACAGTTCCTGTTCCAGTCTCGCCGACGCTTCGAGCAATAGAGGCAGTGCATCCTCCTTTTTGTAGTATGCGTCGACCGGATTGACGGGCGTGTGGGAGGGCAGGACGTGAGGAGGGCATAAGCCGTACCTTTCGGGCGCTCGGTATGGATCAAAAGGAGGTAGATCAGGAGTACTTGCAACGTCGGTCGGGATCATAGCGGGAGAAGCGCGAAGAGTAGTAGAATCGTTTGAATCCATCGCCAGGGTAGCATGTTTTGTCCTATTCTGAATGGGGCGACCGTGGGTATTTAAGCAATATGCGAAGAGAATACATGTTACAAGTATTGAGACATCTTAAACCGCGCAACCACTGCTTCGTTTAATATTATAGAAGCTGTGGGAGCGGTGGGACCCAACACTTTACACAATTACTACGCACTGTGCACAAGGTCATCGGACAAGGAACGCCAAAGAGTGGACACTCCCACTCGACACAAAGTGGGAGACGTCATAGCAACGCATGACGCACACCACCCACCCACACCATTTATTTAATTCACCGCTCCCACACCAGTACAACATTAATCGCGCACATATGATCATCGCCATCATACACACTATTGCCCCCCCGGCCCCGTCCACGATAATCACGCATGACCTTGCCATACGCGCAGCGCCCGAACTCGCCGACTTTGAGGAGGTGGTGATGCCTTTCCGCAGATCTCGTATTTAGTGGAGACAGTCGTTCTTTCCCGGTGGCCGCTACTGTCATCGCTACCGCCGCTGGTACTAAATACCTCGCCGATCATTTAATCGCCTTGTCCGGAAGGCAACCTTACATCATAAGGACGCACTATGGTCATCGACACTCACGGTGGACGGCATGCCCTGACCGCAGAACGAAACATCATACGTCGTCACGCTCGACGCCGAATCAACCGATTACATCCTCCCCACCTTGCAAGTCATACGATCCAGCAATACACGAGCACCTAGCGCACCCACACCCACCTCAGTCTCGGAGTACAAAGAGAGGAAGCATCTACGTTACCACCCCGTCATAAGGATGGCATTACTTTCCATCAACTTCCGATTAACATGGAGACGATCATCGACATGAGAGTCATGTGTTTTCACGAAGAGTTGTCAGATATCGAGACCACCTTCAACATGTACTCCCGCTCCCGACCGGGCGTCAACCCACAGCCCCCCCCAGCCCCGAACCTCGTCGAGATCAACCACGTGCCGTCCGAGACTACGAGCGGACTCCTGTTTTCAGACAATGGCCCACTCAGTTCCAACAATCCAGAGCACAGAGAATCATGGTTCGGTTTCCGGCCGATCAATTCCCATTACAAACGCCACGTCATCTTCGACAGTGGACCCAGGAAGTCCCGCGCGAACGCGAGCCATACAATCAAGGAAGGCGTCTTCGGCTATTCCGTCCGTCGTCGCAATTATGTAGCCTACGATCAGAAGCAGGCTCAACCCATCGACCCTGTCAGGCTGAGGGAACGTCAGACACCCATTTGGTGGGTCGGATTCTACTACCCCACTCTCGCTACAACTGAGAACACCCCAGGAAGGCCACTCCTGGTCGGCGACCATGCCGGACTCAATGATCAAGGTGCGGATGACCAAAACAAAGGCGATGACGCACCCACCGGTGCATTGATTAGAATTCAGAGATTTTACGGGAACTGTCGCTGGACCGAGGCTCCCTTTTAAACTAGGGAATAGAACTATATGCCACACTATACTCCGTTTAAAAACTCAGCAATGTGACTACTCTGCTTTTCCCCCCCCAAAAGACCGTTAACCCCTTTTTCCCCAACAGCCCTATGTTTTTTCTCCGCGCCAAAGATGGAGGCGTAATAAAGCCATGTGTAGACTTAGTCAAAGTCCATGATTTAAAATACGTCTTCTTCTCCAACCTTTTCCATGATGTCCTCCCATATTCCTAGAAAGTCATAATAATCATTGATATCAATAATTGACTTTCCAGTAACTTGTCACAAATCGTGACTAAGCAAGGCAGATTTTACATGACTCATACTTATGAGTCATAAGGTATGTTGGATTTTACACTATGACGTCACTTGACTCATAGTTCTCACATGACTACGCACTTGCAGGTCATTGTTATATTATGATTGGTTGATTGTTTTATGACTCACGATTGGGACGTCACATGATGTAATGACTTTCGCACATCACTCATATTATGAGTCATGGGTTACACGCATGTGACTCGTTTGAGCACATGACTTGTTTTATGGGTTTTGATTCGTTAACGGAATGTTGCGCAATGACTCATATGAGTCATAGATGGATTTCGCGCTATGACTCACTACGAGTCATAGAGGTTTATGTAGTACGAGGTAATGAGTCATCAGGGTTAGGGTTGTGAGAAGATGCCTATATAAGGCGCTTGGTTCCGACCAAGGGATAGGACACGCTTCTCGCAAACTTCTTCCCCCCCCCTACATTTCACATACAATCTCAACTCTACCCCGCTTTGCGTCGGGATCAAAACCCCCTCCCACTTTTCCTCTCCTATTCGTCGCCATGGCGAACCCCCACAACCTCCCCCCAGGGAACGCTGCCTTTGGGCGGCTCTCTGCTCTCAACTCCCCCCTCCCGTCGCGTTCAG
>Ga0307517_10009545_pt1 | contig 13736 bp, 9 predicted proteins | sample 23_EM_MG_FD_194515 | JGI IMG/M metagenome (GOLD analysis project Ga0307517, IMG submission 194515) | Populus trichocarpa ectomycorrhiza microbial communities from riparian zone in the Pacific Northwest, United States - 23_EM | ecosystem: Host-associated > Plants > Roots > Unclassified | place...
TAATTTTTTATTTATAAAAAAACAATAATTTTTATTAAGCATTTGTTATAGTCATTAACAACATGACTTAATAGAAAAAAGAAAGAAAACAAAGATAAAGTCAAAATACTTGTAAAAAATCTCCCTATTAATTAGCCACTAAAAAAATAGAAAGCACAGTCAGACATGAAATTATGAATAAAAATTACACAACTAAATTAGTTTTCCTATGAACTCTCTACTCTCTACTTAGCCAAATAATCTATTACATAATTACTTTCTTATTAAATTCCTTAATACCTAAAGGATGTAAGAAGATACATAGAAATTCTCTTTAATAATCTCTTAATACAACACTAGTTCCTGAAGTTCATAGTTTGACATTTAAAGATGCATCTATATTTCACTTTAATATACATGTTGGAGGGGTATCTATGATGATTTACTTCATATTCTTGCCTTGTTGATCTATATAAAAAACTATTTAATAAATATAATAAATTTGACCCAGTATAACAGAAACTCGTATCACTGTATTTTATCCATGTTGCAACTCTATGGAAAACAATAATAATATATATAATCATACTCTGTTTCTATCTTATTGAAGATCAAATTATTACGAGCATTTTAAATAGACCAAACTATATCAAAAAAGAACAAATACAACACATTTTTTAATTTGAATAAATCCCATGATCATTAATTCCATGTCATTGTAAGAAACAATCATCCAAAGACTTTGGCAAAATCTAATCTCCATTTCATTGTTTATATTTAAAGAGTCTTTTTGTTGGTTGGTTTTAGATTTAGATACAAAAGTTTTCTTCATTTTTAATTCAATAACACTTCTATCTAAAAATACTTCAAAGTTTTAATGAAAAATCAAGTAAGCTCTAATGTTCATCAGACTAGATGACCTAGACTAAAGAGAATTGTAGCCTTACATTTGCCGATTCCATAATGATCATATAAAACAAATTCTCTAATTAAGAAGATCTTTTTTGCGAAGAAATTCTAAGATTCTCAAGTTGTATCTACCGATACTTACCATATAGAAGAGAGAAACATAAGAAAGGGAATTAAATATTTTTTTTTTTAGGAATAGAGAGATATTCTTATCAGTTTTAGAAAACTTAGATGTGATTTTTCTCTGCATTTTATGTCTATTTTTCTTATCTTGTAAATATTGATAATTATCACTTGAGCATGTATATTTTTTCCATTTAAATATAAGAAAGATAAATGTAAGAAATATATAATTTCTTCATATGTGATTATACATGTCGTACGTGTTGTGTTGGTATATAATGTATATAATAGAAGATCATGATTCAGAATTGTACAAGCAAAAAAAAAAAAAATGCACATTTAAAAAAATAGCAAATTAGAACAGGAAAAAAATGATTTTTAAAAATAATGTAGTTTGGTTAACATGGTTAAAATGAGGTGGCATAAATTTGAAGGATGAGTGAGAAAAGAAAATTAAAAAAAAAAAAACTCAGAAACATACCAAAATTCTGATTACAATACCACTGATTTCATCAAGAAAATCTCGACACAATGAATCCAACAACACCGGTAAAAATTATTAATGATGATTAAAGTAGATCATATACACCGCTAAAAAAAATATGAGTCATCCACCATCTTTGAATAGCGTGTGACTCACTCAAGTCATTCTTCGTGATTTTTTTTATTATTGGATTTGTTTAATCAATATCTTTCTAATAATATATGAGATATCATCAACAAAATTTTAGTATGCATCTTATATTTTAGTTTTTATTTTTTTTCTTTTCTTTTCCCTTCTTGGAATGTGCGACAACCCATTTTAACTATTTGATTAAAATGTCACATTTGTCAAAATGTTTTTGATATGCAGTGTCTAGCATACCATGTTATTTCTTGAAAAAATTTTTTTTTTTTTTGTCGTTGCAATTTTGCCAAATATTTTTCCCAAAGAAAGGAAGAACACCATGCGCAAGCATATAGCCAAAGTAAAAGAATTCCAACAATATTAATGGATCCTTGACTTTTGGTACCAGTTAATTACCACTGGTAAGCTGAGAAAGCTGGTAGAACTTTAATATGAGCATTGACTCGATAAACTTACAGCTGATGATGACCAATAGTTGCCTATTAAGGACAGTTAAAACGATCAATCCAAAAGTCAAAGATTCTCAAGCTGCCTTCTTTTACCAATAATTTGGCAAAGCTAATTATTTAATCCTCCTATTTTCATGAATTATATATTTAATCTTTATAAACTAAAAGAGAACTGCATATTTATTTTTTTATTGTTATTAATATAGGTATATGTACGTATCTCGATTAATTTTACAGATTTTAAAGTTAACGGTTATATAAGTTTTAAATGACTATGAGGTTTGTAGAACTCCAACAAGTCTGGACTAATTTAAATTAAAATTATATTATTGAGATGGCTTCAAGTTGCACTGTAGCAACCATTTACGACTCTGCCTATCTTTGTGTGGTTAACCATGTTTGATAACGTATGTTGAGGTCCAAGATCCTCAGGCCTATATAAACATCCTTTGCCAGTCCATGATCTTATCAGAACATCATCTTCATATCTTCAACAATATCAAGGCACAGATATGGCAGGAAATTCTCTGAAGTCTATTTTGGTGAGCCTCTTCATCTTCGATCGCCATGGTACTATCTCCAATAATACCATCAGCTGAAGCCGGCCGTCTGAATCATCGAGGTATGTAGTCTAGTTGATTAAGCATAAACGTCCTCTCTCCGATTCATTTCTGTTTTTGAATTCATTACCAGCAGACTATTTTTGGTTTATTTTATGCATGTAGGCCTCGCTGGAACCTCCCGAACAATATGTCCAACTTGTGTCTGCTGCACACCTCCACCTCGAGGGTCCTGCTGCAACAAGTGCTGTGCTTCTCCTATTCAAACTCAGTCTGCAACTGGGTCTCCATGAAACTATATGTTCACGCTCCTCTTGCACTCGTGGATACAGTAATAGATTAGCATGAATAAAAATTCTCAGAGAAGAAGAAGAAGAAGTGCTGAATAAAAAGGAATAATATCTCTCTCGTTAATTTGTATTTTGTACTGCTTAAGATTTCATTTAATCCCAAATTAAGGAATGGTTGGCTTGTTAACTTGTGTTGGAAAGTCCTCTCCATGAACTTAACTTGTGAACCTCGCGCGCACTCCCATGTCGACGGAGCTAGGCTTCGAGTTAGAGACCCATAGCAGTAGCTCTTAAGAAATTATCTATTCATGAAAACATGGATCTTCAACTGTTTTATAGGGAAGTTATAAGGTCCAGTCCAGTGCCAGACACGGACATGGATCTGCAATGAGAGTTCATATTCCTTTCACTGCCATAACAAGTTGTCCAGGGAAGTTAGGTGCTCCGTGCTCCCCTGCGTTCAACACACAAGAAGTTTAGATTTCAACCAGCATGAAAACAGCTAAATTACAATCGAGATCCCATTTGACAAAAAAACTTCCTTATGGTTTTAATTTAAGCAATTAATTCCTTATATTCTGGTCCTTTATGCACCAAAGATCTTTACGTTTATAGTCAACCCAGTTTTTCGTTAACTTTTTTTATATATATATAAGAGGGGAGGCACATATCATCTTCATATAATTAGTTTCAATTATAGAAAAAAAAAGAGAAAAACTGATTAGAAAATCAAAAAATGTTGTTAAGAATTCTTGCAAAATTTGTGTTTATTTATTTCTAGGAATTACTTTTTTGAATTTCTTTTCATCATAATTTTTCTCTTTATTTAAAAATGTTAATTTTTTTTTTTTGATATTTTTCATCAATTTATGCTGGATTTTTTTTTCATATTTTTTTATATGATTTTGCATTCGATTTTCAAAGACCAAATAAAAATATTAGGATAGAAATAATTAAGAACTTTAGTTTCTCATGAATTAATGCTGGATTTTTCTTAAGAAAAATCCAGCATTAATTCATGAGAAACTAACAAAAAGGAATATGATCATTTTTTTTTGTCTTTTTTAAATAAAGTAGAAGAATTTCCAACGTAAGTAAAGAACTTACGAAAAATATTCTATCTATAAATAAATAAAAATTTGGGAAAAAACCTTAACATAATATTTTTTTATTTTGTGATTTTTTCTAAAATTGGAATCAATAAGAAGTTGACACATGTCCCAAACCCTTAAAAAAAAATCAAAATTTAGATTAACCATAGATCGAAGGACTCTTGTTGAGTAACAGTGACATTAATCATAAGGATCTAATTATCTAAATTAAAACTACAAATGTATTTATACCAAAATCAATGCCACGTCGATAGAAGAGAAAACCAAACCAGAAGGATCTAATTAACCTTATGTGGTTAAGAAATTTGTTTTTAAGGTTAACATGAGTAGTTGTGCTCAATATTTCCCTTACTTTCTCTCCAAAATGGAGAGATTGATTTTTGGTGGCTTCATGGGAGAACTTTCCTTCCTCCCCCCTCATTCTCTTCCTTCCTCCCAAACAACGGAGACTAACTTTCCACCGTCATCTCCATTCCTCTCTAATTCCTTTGTCTCACTTTTCCACTCTCGAAACACAATGTTAAGGTTTCATCGAGCCAACGAGCTAGTTTTTACTCAAACAAAGAGGTTCTTAGCACCATGACTAAGAGCCTGTAGTTAAAACATTTGTGTTGTTCAAGCAACTTCCTCCAGATACCTTCCTTAAATCATTTTCAATGCTTCTTTCATCAATTATCACACTCCCAGATAGAGAGAGAGAGAGAGAGAGAGAGAGAGTTTTATATTAATGTTGAGGGCACAATCAATTAGGTTTCCAAAAATGAAGTTACAGCTCACAAACATGAGTGGTGGGGATATATGATGATGAGCTTCGTTTTAGAGAAAAAAAATAAAAAAAAATAGTGAATTAGTGATAAATGTCTGGTTGTAGAACATCAAGGGAATTGAAGTAAACAGGTGATGTGCCTTTGCGTCTAAAATTATGACCATCTCCAGAGAGTTGTAGGCATGGGAAGGCTTTGTGAAATCGAGCGAACTAAAGACGAAAGGATGTATCCATAAAAGTGGTTCGGAGGGAATGGCAAGAGCCCTTGTAAGTCGTAATTCTAAGAGACAATATTGTTATTTTAAAAAATTATTATTATTATTAATGAGATTCTATGTAAAACCCCCCATTAAATTAAAGTCTTTCAATTTTGAAGATGGACTGATGGGTTTGAAGATCACGCATGTTTTGCAAAACAAATCATTAGTGAAAAAAAAAAAACTTTATGTTGGCTAATTTTTATTTAATTAAATAATAATAGAAATAAATAAATATATTGAATTGATTGAATAAAATAAAATAAAAAAATAATATATAAGGCTATACATATTAGAAATTCCATCTAAAAATAAATATTTTTTATTTTTTAAAAAAAGTTAAAAAAATCATAAATGAATCAGAAAAAACCTTTTTAAAAATTAAACACATAACTAAAAAATCATCATTATTTAAAAAATACTCTCTAAATAAAATACAAAGAAAAAATAGTTTTAATATAAATATAATTAAGTTTTTTTAAAAACAAACTTTAATTAAAATAAAAAATAAAAAATAAAAGATTATGCCTTGCTAGCCTGGCAAGTAGGCCAGCCCACCTGGCCCATTAATTAAAAATATTTTATTTGAAATTAATTTTTTTATATTTTTAGATTATTTTAATATATTAATATTAAAAATAAATTTTAAAAAATAAAAAATTTATTATTTTAAAATTTATTTTAAAAAAATAATCTATTATCACATTATAAAATACCATGGTAAATTGCATCATCGGCCCCTCTGTCAAAACACAAAATCTACCCCTCCCTCCCTCTCTCTCTCTAAACCCGAAAACTCTCTCTTTACTCTCAAGTGGAGGACAGACAGAACGTAAGAGAAACAAACCTTATTCAGAATCTCTAAAAGACAAAAAAAAAAAAAGAAGAAGAAGGAAGACACAATTTAAAGAAGCATCATGTCTTTAACGAGCGTGAAGATGACAGAGGAAGTCTGGTTAACATGTCTCACCCATGCGTTGTCTACCGAGACCGAAGAAATCCTTGGCCTCCTCCTCGGTGATATTGAGGTTTTTATTTTTATTTTTAGTTTGCATAATAATCAAGCTATACCTTTTCAATTCTTTATTTATTACATGTGTTTTTTGTTTGTATTTTTTATCGGTTGCGCTGTGTTCTTGGGTTATTCTTTGAAATTGTGTAATTTTTTAACTACTTGTTTAAATGGAAATGGAATTGAATTTGTTTTTTTTTAGTTCTGTGCTTTGATGGGGATTTTAGGAATCTGTTCAAATGTTTTGATTCCCATTTTCCAAAATTTGAGATTGTCAATTGTCTTGTATATTGTATTTCTTTTTGATTTTGTTCTTTCAATGGCAATGGGATTTATAAGGGTTGGTTTTTATGGATCATGAGCTGTAATTCTAGTTTTCCTTCCATTCTCTCTTTTTCTCATTATATACATTTCTCAAATTCAGCCATTGCTGCTTTTTTGCATAAAAACTTGTCAAGTCCTTTTTTTTATGCATATACAATTATTTTTTGATAAATTCTAATATTTTGTTCTCTATCTGCAATTTTATTGAACTGGACTGTAGAAAAGTTCCTTCTTTAATATAATCATCGACTCTATATCGTCTTTCTCCCTTTGAATTGTTACTAAATGTGTTTTGTTTATTTGTCAGTGGGAAACCTGTTTTTTAAACTGTAGCTAATTTTTCCAAAACTTCTCAGTAATGCTGTTGAAAAAGTCTTGTTTTTGTGTGTTTTGCTTGTGTTTTGTTTAATTTTTAAATTTTTAATGGATTCTTCTTTTTCAAATCATATCCTTTTTTTATTTTGGTTGAAAAATGTTTGGATTAGTCTCTACTTAATACCTTTCATTTTGAACATTTTTACTAGGTGTTCTGTGAATGTGTTACATGGAAAACGGAATTGTGGCACTTCAGGGTCAGTTGAATAGACTGAAAGTTGGGATTGACGCAATTTATTTTTGGAGCTTTAAACCTCCTTTTCCTATATTAATGTCATTATACTCAATCTGGAACGACCATGTCTGTTACTTATGCTCTTTCTTTCGTCTTGTGATTTGACATTTGCTTTAGAGCCCAAGGCCACTGACTAGGAATCTACTTTTATTTCAAGGATCTGGAAAGTGTGCTGTGTCTATGCTTGGTTCTTTGTAAATGTTTGCTCATTTTTATGTGTTTGTGCACATGTATATCGTATTGCTTATATTTTTGTGTATGGTTGTTTGGTTTTGATGTTGGAATATCAGTATGCGAAAGATGGCAATGTTACTGCATTAATATGGGGAGCCTCACCTCAGTCAAGATCTGATAGGAGAAAGGACCGGGTAGAGACAAAACCAGAACAGTTGGCTGCAGCATCAGCTCAAGCTGAGATATCCTTTACTGTTCTTGTGTGATAATTCTATCTGTTTTGAATGACTTAATATTTACCTGAAAATTTATATTTTCCATAATAGGAAAACTTCATGCTGTTGATAAATGAAACTAGCTAACTTCCAATAATATTTCCACTATTGCTTATAAATTTATGACTTCATTGCTTTATAAATTTAGACTTTTCATATTTTACAAAGTAATTTCTGATTGTTCTTTTTTGTGACCTCACAAGTCACTAGTGAATTTTTACTAAAAGGTCTACTTGATGAGTCACAGGAAATGAAATCCACTCCATAAACCAAATTCTGTGCATTATCATGCCTTTTATTTTTCCTATTTGTCTTGTTTTTTTTCCAGTGGGATGGGTTTCTGTAGATTCTTCACAGATTGTCATTTCATTGACATGATAGTCGCAAACTTAAATTTTGACATTAATAGAGGTTCTTTAAAGCCATGTAGTTCATGCATTTGCATTCTTGAGTCATGACTTTCCGACAGAGATTTGGATAGCAATGACCTTTAGGGTCACTACTGCAAATTGACATTTAGATCTGCTTTTGCTTCATTACTGCTGATGATTGAAAGGGGTAGTCTAGCTTGCATGATGCATATGCATGGGGATGTTGAAGATTTTTGGTAATGTTGTATAGTTAACTTTATAGCACAGAATGACTGCATCAACAGGACGAACAACAAGAGTGATAGGGTGGTATCATTCACACCCGCATATTACTGTACTTCCTTCTCATGTTGGTATGTTTCAAAGTCCACAAAGTTGGATGAAAACCATGAAGAGCATTTAATATTGTTTACACACACACACACACACACATCAATTCTCTTTTGTGGACAAACACAAAATCTTATGTTATCTAAAAGTGTCATTTAATTTATTAGAACAGCCTTTTGTTTTGAGGATTATTTACACAAACCTAAATTTGTAATTTTTTTACTCAAATACATCTCTCACATAACATTGGCTGTTCTTATTAATGTTTTTTATTCTTAATTTTCTACTGCACACCATGCTGTTTTCTCATGAAGCACACTTTATTCTTTATTTAATTCTCATCAACTAAAACATTGCAATAATACAATTTCCCAATTTTTTGTTGACTAGTTGATACATGTTTTATACTTGTTACAAATGGTCACTGGAAATTAACTCACTCTTGTCCCTTACCCTGTGCAGATGTGAGGACCCAGGCAATGTACCAACTTCTAGATCCTGGGTTTATCGGCCTGATATTTTCCTGTTTTAATGAGGATGTCAATAAGGTCTGCATTAGATGTATGCTACGTAGGTAGTCTTTTGAAAAATTTTGTAGCCTGGCTGAAACATATCTTAATCTGAATTATTTCAGGTTGGAAGAATCCAAGTCATTGCTTTCCAGTCCTCAGATGGGAAACAGAATAACATGTTAAGACCTGTTTCTGCATTGCCTGTAAATAAAAGTTCAATAATAGAGCTTGATTCATCTTCCTCAGATATTGCAAGTCTGGAGGGCCCTGAACTGGACACTGCTGATTCAAGAGCTGCAGGATCCAGTAAGGTACGACCTTTGTTTCTTGAAATTGAGTCTGGCCATGTTAATTGGTGAAAAAATAAAAAAGTTCACAAAAATAATGGATGATGTAGATGTTTCATGATTTTACCTATATGCTCTATCAGTGTTCTGTTAAACATTGGATAAAAGGCATTGCACATGGGCAGCATTATTATACTGATTGTGATTTTCCAAGTTCTCACAATTTCATCATCATTCTCTCTACTACCAAGACTATGGAAATTTCGTCTTGCCGGACACCTCCAGACATGTTTCTGGTGACCCTGGTGCTCTGTAACTTGGTTATTTCCATTTTTAGATTGCTACTATGCCCTTTTATGCTGTCTCAGATCACACTTTATGTGGAGTCTGGCTAATATGCAGTTTATCATCATATTAAAGTTCTTTTCAAATATTTTTAGTTTTTCTACTCCAGGTTGCTAAATAATTGCATGTAAAGCTGCAATGCTGTATAAATACAGCTAGGTTGGGCTCATATGCAATAGCATGAAGACCATTTATAACAGTTTTTTTTTTTAAGATCCAGCCTAGATACTCTTCTTTTCCAAGCATTACATATACTGTAGCATCTCAAGGGGCTGCTGCATGTCACCATATAAATTCATAGAGAAATAGGAAAGAGAGGAAACAGTAAGTCAGGCCTGCTGTAGATAAAGGGGGTCATTGTGAGATGTGACAAACTGCTTCTGACTCTTATATTTGCCTATTAATGAAAATTTGGTGCTTTCTGATTAGCATTAGAAGTTTGAAAATCTCTTGAACAGCATAAACAGGCTTGTTATTTATAAGAAAAAAGATGGAAATGGAAGTGTCTGCTTTGTAGAGCAGTTGTTCTGGGGGGAAAACAACAAGAGAAGAAGATAAAAGTTGTATTCGATGTATTCTTTTGTTGCAAAATTCTTAATTTGATAAAAAAAAAATATTGGTATAGTGGGCATTTATTGTTTGTTAAGTGTATCTGGTTGCTGGCTGGGTTGCAATAGATTGTGTGATTTCTTTCTCTGTGCCAAAAAAGTGTTCATTAACACAAGGTTTTCTTGTCTTTGTGCTTTAAATCTTTGAATGATATGATACAGATTAATTTTTCTTTTTCATATTTATGCTCCAGAGGTCCTGATCTTTCAATGCTACTACTATTTTCACTTGGTGATCTCCATTGCTGAACCCCTTGCCCCTTAAATCAAAAGAAAAATTGTTATACTTCACAGTTACTTTTCTAAATCTGTGAATATACTATTGACTAGGGTGGGGCAAGATCTTTGGGTCTTGGGGATTTCTTTGCTAATGCTGATGCCAACTATGTTGGGAGAGAAAGAATTGGAGGAAACTACTATAGCAGCAATTCAGGTGATAAGATAACTGATATAGACCCCATGGACATGTCAGAGAGTATGCAGGAAGCTATGCACCGCTCAAATTTGGACATGAGGTATACTTGAGTGTGTTCTTTGTCAGTTGGTTCTCTTACACCCTTTCTTCTAATTGTTTCAAGTTTTTATCTGTTATTGTTGCAAAAACAGCAATCGGCTGATGTTGTTCAAGTGGCATCAGTTCTCTTATAATGTGTGTTAGTTTGAGAAGGTTTCTCTTTTCCATTTTGTTCATGGTTGAAGTTATTATCTGGTATCATTTGGTAGTGGTATTTTATATTCACAAATTAACAATGTCCTGTCATTTTGCAAGTTAGCATAAGGCAATCCTCAATTGCAAATTCTAAAATTGCTTCTATATGTTGATAGTGGTGCGGAGTATTCCAGAAGAGAAATTCCTCTTCATGTTTTGCCCACATGCTCTCTGCTGAAGCTTGATTCACCTCTAATGTCATTTGGTGATTTGCAACGTGTGTTATATGAAGAGGAGCGTGGAGCATACAACCAAGCCATCTTGCAGAATATGAGGTAATCATGATGGTGTAGAAACTTATTGTTTACCTTCTCTTTTTCATGTTTGTACGGTTACTTTGACCATTTATTCTCTTCTGATGTGCTGCATTTTATTAGGAATGGAAAAGTACATCCCTTGACTTTCATTCACCACACAGCAACATATCAGGCTTCCATGTGCAAATTGATTGAATACTGGTTAGGAACAATCAAACTTCCCTTCTAATCAACTTTTTGTTGTCACTCTTTTTCCTTTTAGAACTTTTGTTTATATTATTTTCTATTGATATTTCTTTTACTTGAAACATGCAGTCTAAGTCCTGCCATAAATGCTCTCCAGGGCCGCTTGAGAGAGAATGATATTCGGGTATATAATTAAATAAAATGCATGCATTTGATTGGCAATCCGAAAGTCTTATGATTATCTCCTGGAGAAAAAAAAAGGGGGGCTTATGATTGTTATAGCAAGTCTTTTCAATTTCAAAGGACTATTTTTTTCATCCAGCGGTAAAGTCTTGGGCAGCAACTACGGTTGCAGGTTGAGGCCTCAGACTCCTTTATCAAACAATGTTGAAAGATAGTAATGTTTCTAGAGATCCTGCTTTGGTTGGACAGTAACTGATGATGGCATTTATAATGGAATTTGTATAGATTCGACATTCTGTTTTAGTTTGACCAGTGTTGGATTTTAGAGCTTTTTTTCTTCGGAGGCCAAAATTCCAAGTTTTCCAAGTTGCAATCTCTGTGTTCCAACTGGTGTATCTTGTCATGTAGCTGCTTCTCTCTGATATATCTGCAAATGATTTGCATGTCACACCTTTGATTCCTTCAATCCCTTTCTCCCTCCCTTCTAACATTCGGTGCCATACAGCATCTTTGTGTTGATCCACTTAATTACATCATGCCTTTTATTCCAAGTTACATGTATCTACACTAAACTGCCTTTATGAAACAGTTAGCAACACTTGCTGATGAAGCCAAGATGTTGGAGATGGAAACCGCTAAAGGGAGTGAGTTACAGATCTCCCCGTCAAGTTCCAGATCTCCCCGTCAAGTTCCATCTCCTGGACTACGAGGAAGTGCTTTGTCTGGTCAGAGGGACTTTCATGGTTCATCAGAATCTCTTAGTTCGAGGACTGTTGCCAGCCCTGGCAGCCGAAGCAGAACAAGCTCCTCATAGAGCTCAGAACTAAACCTCTTTTTAATGCATTTTGTAAGTGTGACTTTTGGATGTTAAATATGCTGTCTTTGTTTTCGTGTTTGCAATTTGTAATTGATAGATGATGCAAATGCAGTTAAAATTATGAACTCCTGTGCTCCTTTGGCCTTCAAACCTGTATTCAATAGGACATACATTAATTAAGAAATGGAGAAACTAATGTGTAATTTTATAGTTTAAGCAATTTCTTGGATGATTAAGTAAGAGCACTGCCTCCCATGCTATGTCTACTACTTTCACCGACCAGCAGACCTAGTGAAACAGCCGGAAAATATAATATAGAATTTGACTTGGCATGCTTAATTTCCCCGGATAACCAGATGATTTATTTTAATTTGTTTTTTATAGATTTTTTTTTTGTCATAGCAATATATTATATTGATGCTTGATTTTATTAAAAAAAGAAAAAAAAGAAAAAAATTGGTTTTAATGGTTGCATAAAAAATAAAAAAGATTTTGGGAGCTAATTTGACCATGAGGGAAGAATACAAGGTTATTTTAACAAATATTGAAGACGTGCCTCCCTTTCTAAATTATTATGCCAAAATCATTTAAAATTTCTGATAGAAACATGTCGGCAAGTTACTCATCAAGGATTGTTGTTCCATCGGCAATTCAAATATCAATGAAATTGTCGATGGTATTTTGATGGATTATTTTTCATCAGCAAATTTATCAAAAATTAATTTTTGATGGAACTTCTAATGATAAATTCTATTGAAAATACCCAAATTTTTGTAACTTTTTAATGAAATAAGAATGAAATTGCTGATGAAAATATAAACAAAATGGACTCGTCTGTCGATAATTTTATTAATATTTTTACTTTATTTTTTTTATAGTTGTTTTAATCCCTTGGTAATCTACAAGTGTTTTCAAGATGATAATTACTCACATTAAACCTAAAAAAAATAAAATTATTGAAATAATGAACAAATCTTAAAAAAAAAAAAAACATAAAACATACAACAAATATAAATATAATGTATTTAAAAAGCATCAATAAATATCTTAAGCAATGAAACTATGACCTCAATGGTGTCTCTTGCCTTTATCTGAAGGCTACCAATCCACAGCATATGTATCTGAAAAGCATTGCTAGCTATCCATTATAGAGATACAAAAGGGAAATTGAAAGGAACAAATTTATCTGAAAAAAGAAATCAGAACATGTCTTCCATGTTGAACAGTGACCTGTGCATTTTCCAGGAGCTGCATCTCATAATCAAGGAAAAAATGTTAGTCAATGCCAAAAGCCATTTTTTTATTTTCTGTCATAAGTTTGATTCAAGAGGGAGGTCTTCGGGACTATGGTAGCGGTTGTTTTTCAAAGTGTTTTTTACTCGGAAATAAATCAAAATAATATTTTTTTATTTAAAAAAAATTATTTTTGACATCATCACATCAAAACGATTTAAAAACACCAAAAAAAATTAATCTGAAATTTTTTAAAAAAATTAATTTAATTTATTGCAAAAAAAATTTTGAAACGCTAAAATAAACAGTTTTTAATATCTTGTATTGGAAATAAAAGCACTTCCAAGTCTACATAATCAAGTCATTTGCAAGTGTGATTTAGCATAATTTATGCAAAACTATACTGGGAATTTTATCCATTATGCTGAAC
>Ga0307517_10009546_pt1 | contig 13735 bp, 7 predicted proteins | sample 23_EM_MG_FD_194515 | JGI IMG/M metagenome (GOLD analysis project Ga0307517, IMG submission 194515) | Populus trichocarpa ectomycorrhiza microbial communities from riparian zone in the Pacific Northwest, United States - 23_EM | ecosystem: Host-associated > Plants > Roots > Unclassified | place...
TCACTTCTCAACGTTTTGACTTGAGAAACTAACCATGGTTAGCTCGAGACGTTGCCCCGAAAATAAAAATATTTTGTTTTCATAATTCATCCAATGTGTGAAGAGAAACTTGTATAACGGTTAGATAATAGTTTGTTTTTAAAGTATTTTTTATTTAAAAATATATTAAAATAATATATTTTTATTTTTTTTAAAATTATTTTTTTGATATAGTATATCAAAATGATATAAAAATACTAAAAAAGTATTAATTTAAAGTAAATAAAAAATAAAAAAAACTTTAATTTTTTTTTAAATATTTTTAAAATACAAAAACAAAAAAGTTAAAAGATTATAACCATTTTCCCCCTCTAATCTTGGAATATTCATGATTAAGAAATCATTTTGTGTTGACCAACAACATTTATTTATACTAGACAAAGGATGATAGTAGGAATGTCAATTCACATTTTTATGAGCACACCCCGCTTAATAATGGCATTTGATCTTATAATAATTACATTATTTACTGTTCAAGATTCTATAAAAAAAGGAGAGGAAAAATTAATAATGGTATTTAAGGTAATTGGTTTTTTTTTGTTATTTTTAAAAAAGGGCACACCAACTATGGTTGCAGTAACTAGAGTTGGAGGACAGATATGGGTGACAGAACGCAAATTGGCCTTTCACGAGGCTACAGAATCCAATTCCATTTCCATGCTCTTAAAAATTCTGTATCCAAGTAGAGGGCGCCGCAATTGACGATGCCTTGTCCGTCTCGCAACTTGTCGTCAATTGTCACATGATATGTGCTCTGCTACGCCACCACCACCCCCAAGGCTTCAACCATGGTTTATATCAAGAATTTAATCATGGTCAAGTAACAACAAGCTTTCAACTTTAGCACGCGCCACCATTTTCTCTACCTGCGCATATGTAATCATCATAAACTAATAATGGATTTAGTACTAATCACTATTGCTTGTCCTAGGTTACTAGGCGTTGGTTTGGAAAAGGATGGTGCTTTATTACGTGCTTGGCTTTGTCTTTCTATCTTTATTTATTTATTTATTTATTTATTAATAGCTCTATACCATGTCGTTTCTGGGTACTGATTCAATTTAATCTGTGCTTCCTTATACTGGATTTGAATTAAATTTATCTCTGTTTTTTTGGAACTTGATTAGGGCAGTAGTCTTGAATCTTGATGATAAAACAAAATGTTCATCTTGCTCCACGATTTTGTTTTATTTAATTATGGTGTAAGAACCAAAACACATGCAAAGGTCCCCTTCCTGTTCCTGCCCACAAAATTTTTGATAAATTTGATGTGGCAGAGGAAAGTGGGTCGCAACAAGAGGAAGGACAAAACCCCATAAAATTCCAAGATAGCAGATGAGCCATTGTCTTTCAATCAAGTCCTTACCAAATCAAAGACAAACACGTGTAAGACCACTGCTCACTCAACAGGCACCTGCCGGTCACTAGGTACGACATGACCCTACGTGTCACTCACCCACTGGATATTCCACATCGGATCGAGGTCTCTTCGAACTTGAAGAAGGCAAACGCGGTGACCTCTGTAGTAAAAAAAACATAAAAAGGAAAAAAGAGCGGTTAGAAACCTTAAGAAAATCAAAGGTGAAACCATGGGCTGGAGGGTTATATAAGGAGAGATAGGGGGAGATCAAGAAACACACTACAAAGGAAGACCACCAAAAAGGATAGAGTGCTAAAAATCTTGAATTTCTAGCAGCAGCTTATTTTTTGATAAAATCTTTCTTCTTGAACTCAATCCCCCTCCCCCCTCTAATTCCCCGCTTCTCTGAATCCCTTTCTGTCAATCGTCTGTCTTTCAAAGAATCTAATTTGGGGTTTGTTTCTTTTGTTTAGTGATTTTAAAGCTGAAATCTTTGTTTTAAAAAAGAAAACAAGCAATTCCCTGCAAAGGGTGAAAGCCAGGTGATTCAGAATAGAGATCCAGGTTGATTTTCATTTCTTCTACCTTCCTTTTGCTTTGCTTTTTTAATTTCATCAACTTGAAGGGTTTGTTTTTGGTCCCTTAAGGTTGGTTTTTGTGCAAAAAAACCTCTTCTTTTATCTGGGTTTTTTTCTTCTTCTCTTCCTCTTGTTTGTAAAACTTCAGTAATTTTGCCACCTCTTTAGTTTTGTTTCAAGTACTAATTAACAGGAATGGCAGCAGCTATCGATATCTACAACACAACAGTGCCAGTTTTTTCAGATCCTTGTAGAGAAGAACTCATGAAAGCACTTGAACCTTTTATGAAAAGTGCTTCGCCATCACCAACTTCCACTTATTCTTCACCTTCTCCATCAACTTCTTCTCCTCCTTTCTCTTCTCACCCTTCTTGCTTTTACAACAATAACTCTCTCATCTCTTCATATCCCAACTTGGACCTTAGCTTTTGCTCTCCAACGAGCACCCAGATGTTTTCTAATGGGTTCTTGGATTATAACCAAATGGGTTTTGAGCAAACAGGTCCAATTGGGCTTAACCACCTTACACCTTCACAAATCCTCCAAATCCAAGCCAAAATCCACTTCCAACAACAACAGCAGCAGAAAATGGAAAATCTTGCTACCACCACATCACAGTTTGTCCATAACCAAAGGGCTAGTAACTTCTTGGCTCCAAAACCTGTCCCTATGAAACAATCTGCTGCTTCTCCTCAAAAGCCAACAAAGCTTTATAGAGGAGTCAGGCAGAGGCATTGGGGAAAATGGGTTGCTGAGATTAGACTTCCAAAGAACAGAACTAGACTCTGGCTTGGCACTTATGACACAGCTGAAGAGGCAGCTTTGGCTTATGATAATGCTGCTTATAAGCTGAGAGGAGAATATGCTAGGCTTAACTTTCCACATCTTCGCCACCAGGGAGCTCATGTGTCTGGTGAATTTGGTGATTACAAGCCTCTCCATTCCTCTGTTGATGCAAAGTTACAAGCAATTTGTCAAAGCCTGGGCTTGCAAAAACAGGGGAAAACAAGGGAGCCCAGCTCTGTTGCTAATTCCAAAAAGACTGCAACAGCTCCTTTGCAAGCAAAAATTGAAGATGATTGTTCTTTGAGAGGCGAATTGAAAACGGAGTATGAGAATTTTGGAGTTGAGGACTATAAGGTGGAGATCCCATCACCATCACCAGCTTCATCTGACGAATCATTGGCTGGTTCTTCTTCACCAGAATCTGAGATTTCTTTCTTGGATTTCTCTGGTTCTTTACAGTGGGACGAGTTTGAGAATTTTGGTTTGGAGAAGTACCCTTCAGTTGAGATTGACTGGTCATCCATCTAAGTCTTGAATTATTACCATGTAATCTTCTTCTTTTTTAGGTTTATTTTGGTGTCTTTCAGTAGCTTCTGCAATGAAGTTTTTGGCATTTGCAGAAGTGCTGTTAAGGGGTCAGTCAGTTTTAGATTCTAAGTTCTATTAATTATGCTGTCGATATGTATAGTAGGTCGCTCTCCATCTTTGGTCTAGCTGGTACTTTTTTTCCTTGCTTGACCATGGAGGAGTTTCTATGTTTGGTCTGTATTTTGAGGTCAGGTGTAATTAGGCATCAGTCTTTGAATATATCAATCTAGTCCAACTTTTCTCCATGGGTTCGAATATGGTGAGCATGTAATAATGTTTTGTGATATCAATTTTTCTATGCAAATATTTTCCTTAAAACAGATTCACATTCTTGTGGTACGTGTGCTTAGTATAATGTTTAGATTCTTACTTGTCCGTGACTTGAGCTACGCGAGGCTGAAAAAAGAAATCTTAGCGTAAAAAAAAAAACATCAAGAGACTGTAAAAATGTTTTAAAAAAGCAACAAAAAAAAATCAGAATTTGGATCATAGACTCTCGGTTAGGTCGAATAACAAATAACATTATCTTATCCCACAACATTAGATGCTTTGAACAAAGAAACAAAAAGTAATATTATCCCACAACATTAGATGCTTTGAACAAAGAAACAAAAAGTAATATGACTAATGGCATCACAAAGAAAAGAAGAAGAAATGACTCGAGCAAACTTGAATGTCAGCATGTAACTCATACATGAGATCATGATAATTTTTAAAAAAACATGAAAAAAAAATAGAATACAAAATATCGAAGGATAAAAAAAACTAATATCACCCGAGTCAACTTTTCAAGCTCGTTACCTTGATCTTGAGCTCGATGCAACCCTATTAGCGATGATCATGACTCTCAATTCACAACCAACCCGATATCAGAGGATGAAATTGAAAAAAAAAACATTAATTTGACAAAAGTTCCCAAAAAATTAGTAATATAAAAGAATGGGGATCAAATGCTAAACAAAAAAATTACTGTGAAAAAGAAATTGATCGATTCAATGGTGAAATTAAAAAAAGAAGAAGCAAACATTTCACATAAAAAAGAGTTAAAACTTGAAATCAAAAGAATGAAAACCAAACCTGAAACTAAGACAAAATAAGAGAAAAAATAACATTTCAATCAATGATGAAATCAAAAAGACATTTAAAGTTTACAAAAGAAATTAAAACAAAAATCATACAATAAAAAACAAGAGAACTAGATCTAATATCAAGACAAAATAAAAGGATAACATGGATTGTTTTATTGGACAACACATTTTCCAAGGCAAAGAGAGAAAAAGAGAAGAAAGAAAGAAAATATCGTCGGAGCCAAATTACCTAACAGACCACCACACACCCCACCTCATTTGGAAGAAGACGCCGTGATCTTTCTAAAACCGCCACGGATGGCAATTTCTACCACCTAAATCCTCTGCACATGTTGCTTGAAGCATACGGAGTGACCTAACACACCAACAAACTTCCTTTTTTTTTTAAAAAAAAATACAAAATTGTCCTTGTCTTGACTCCATAACTATAAAAAAGACCAAAATGAAAAAACAAATAAGCCATTAAACCCTAATTTAAATCTTTTTTATTGAAAGGGGTAGCTAAATAAATTTACTATTGATTTTCAAAGCAAAAGACAAATCTACCCCAGTCTTGACTTGATAATTAAAAAAAAAATCAAAAGAAAAGGACAAATAAGCCATTAGACCCTAATTAAAATATATTTGTTTCAAGTGGCAATAAAGTAATTTTACTATGCTTTTTTAAAGAGAGAGACAAAATCTCCCCTATATCACATATAGAATTTTTTGTATCTCAAAGGCAACCCGTCCATTATACTGTACAATTAAAAAAAGAGAAAGAAATCCTAGATTCTAATCAAAATGATAATGACCGATTGGTCCCTATGCAATTACAATTCTACCCCTACAGGCTATGTAGATGAATTTTTTCATAGAAGGAAAAAATAGTAATTACACTATCCTTGTCCACAATGCACTGAGCATATGTGCACATTGATTTCTCTCTCTTTTAGTTTTTTTTTTTTATTAATTTGTCTTTAGAAAGTATTGCATAGATATCTTGGCAAACTGGTATTTTGATTGTTACAATCACCTAGTTTGGTAATTAGAAACCTCAATTGATATTTAAAGGTTCTAGGTATTATCCTACTTATGTAATAGGATCACTCTAACATCATGCTTATGGTAAATTGTATTGTTAGCTTATTTTTATTGATAACGATACATATTGTGATTTTGCTAAATTTGTCTAAACTAGTATATATAAGTTTGTTATTAAAGAGAAAAACTATCAAAACCTATTATAGTGATTTAGGATCCAAACCTAGTAATACGATCCAATCCTCACTTTTAGAATATGGACATTACGTCCGAGAGGAAGAGGGTGGTAAATGATAAATTATGCTTTGAGTCTATTTCTTGGTTATGTTTAAAATGGACTCGAAGACCTTCACTCACACTCTACGGGTTTTTATGGATCACGTTGACTTGGTCCAAATCTACTCATAACAAAAGCTAAAGGGAATAAAGTATCCTAACATATGAAAATTTATAAACAAGCATTCTCATACATTGAGGAAAAACATATTTACGAAACCAAAAGACAAAACAACATCTACATGGTATATAAAATGCATGTTCTCACCTTAAAAGTGACTCTATCGGTAGAATAACGGTTTATTGTATGATAAAAGAGTAAATCAAAAAGGTATTTGTCAAAAGCACCCTTCAACTCACAAATCAAATTCACATTAAAAAAACACATATTTATAGCTTTTGAAAACATATTGAATTTCAACTTTCAAGGGATAGGACCCGTTTAAGGATTATACTACCTCTGAATTGAACATAAATCATATAAAACAAACAAAACAAATTATTATTTTTTATTATATAAAAATAACAAAATTTCAACATTAGAGTAATAAGACCTATTTAAGTATCATATTGCCAATAAATCGATCATTTGATAAGAAAAAAGAAAACAAGCTTTAAATATAAAAATAACCTTACACTTTTGAAAAAAACTTGTGAAAAATAATTTTTTATAATATAAATTCCACAACCAATTAACATATATATCCACATATAAAATCAACTCATCCATGTACGAAATTAACATATCCATGTGAAAAAAAAACTTCAAATATGAAAATCACTTAAATAAATATTTGAATAATAAAACATGAGGGGAAATAACATTTTTATTCTTGGAGAAAGGCTGAAAAAAAACACGGTGTGTGGCATGCACACATTGGGAGTAGGAAAACATAAATGGCGCGTGACATGCACGTGATTCTTTCTCTCTTTGGTTTTTGATTTTTTTCTCTCTAGGCTCTTCTTCTCTCAAGTTTCTCTCATCTCTCTCTTTTTTTTTCTTCTACTTTCTGATCTATTTATAGATCACTTCCTGCTTATATTTTCAGCTGTTCTTATTTCTTATCTCCTTGTCTCATATCTTCTCATCTCACAGTAGTTTTGAAAAGAGATTCAAACTTTTATATTTACTTTAGTCCTCTGTTTTTTACTTGCCTACCATTTCACTCCCAAATCTTTTTTTTTAAAATTTTTCTGATTTTTTGAAAACATGTTTTAAACAGGGGCAAAAATTGAGTTATGTTAGCAAGGAAGAAAAAAGGTAAATAAACTAGAAATTAAAAGTTTAAGGAATATTTCATTGCAATCATCTCCAAAATAATATTCCTTCCGTCGGATAATGTGCAAGTCTTAAATTTTTTTTATTAAATTAAGTATTTTACATTTTACATATCAATGCTTATTTCTCTGCAACTCTTTGTAAGTTTTATTTTTTCAAAATTCAAAAATAAAATATGTATATATATTATTCTTATTGAATATTTATGATAAATCTTTTAAATAATTATGCATATTAAGTTCGTATGTAATTATTAATAAAGTAATTGTTAATATAATTATAAAAAAATCTATAATTTATTTGAAAAGCATGGTATAATTATATGATTTTTAAAATATCATTATAATTATTTTATTTTAAAAATAAAAAAAGACAATTACAAGAAAACCAAACTAAGCCACATCTTGACTTGAATGGACGAGCTATGAGCGTCTGGGCTTAGAAGGTTAGGCTTGTATGCATGGTTTTTTTAGGTTGAATAATAAATAAAACTTTGATAATAAATACATGAAACATGATAAACAAGATATAAATATTTGAACTTTTTATTCAATAAATAATAATTAAGATATAAATATATTAGAAATCTAATTTATAAATACTCATTACCATTTCTAACAAAAAGGCAACAATCAGGCCTAGTTAATAATTTGATTCCATTGCCAATAACTTACGATTATATATAGGAAAGAAAAGTCTCATTCTATGTATAGTTCATGATCCATTGAGCCTCTTAATGGCGTAGAATTAAAAAAAATTAATTTTTTTTAGGTTTGGCCAAAAACGACTAGGAAATGAGTGTTTTTTCTTTAAAATCGATGCATACAAAGAATTTTTTTTCCATTATGCACAATCCTTCCCACATTTCACACCTATAACAATTTTGCATGTATTTTCCGGACAAAAAAGGTGATATGATAGGAAAAAAGAGAGAGAAATAGAAGAAGATAAAAAATAAAAAGAAAAAACATTTCACTAGAGTCATACTAAGTTCCCATGAAGACATCCTCGGTACTATTATAAAGATTTTAACGAGATAAATTCAATCATACCTTAGAAGACTCCCATACATGGCCATAGTAGGCCATATGCGCCGCCCAAAAGTGATGGTGTAGTCCATTCTCTAGTAGAAAAAAAGAAGAAAAGAAAGTTTTTCTGGCCCAAATGACCAGGTCTCTCCTCTTCCTCATACTCTCTCTCTCTCTACAGACCATACTCGGGCAAACACATTAATGTATTTTCAAGTTCTGAGAAGTCAGAATGCGGTACCGCACACCAACTATATACATAAAATTTTCTATGCTTTACTTGTATATTCTCTGTAAGTACATACTTTTATGCTGACACCACACTTTTAGCCAATGATCACAATACAAACACCATAATATTTTTCTAAGTTTGGACCATATTCAATGCAAAACATGTGTCTTCTTTATTGTTGATGGTTATTTTTTATTAACATGTTGCTAACATTCACTAACCTTTCCACCAATGGTAGAGTCATACACTACAACCAAATGTGTATATCAACCTTTCCACCAATCAATTTAACTGCTACACTCCATATTATAGGAGGTGAGATGACGTGACCAAGGTCTATAAATACCTTGGTTCACAGGTAAATAGACAAATTATTATTATTATTTTTATTTTGAAACAAGACTACGGATTTCATTCTACAAAAAATCATTCTTACATGACTAAGGTGTATAAATACCTTGGTTCACAGGTAAATAGACATTTTTTTTTTAATTTTGGAACAAGACTAAGGATTTCATTCTACAAAAATTCATTCTTACATATATTTTCCTCTAAATTTCTCTCATTCACTTACTGACTTGTACATCAGAGCATCCCTTATTTGACATGAGACTTATTTTTTTAGGAATAATCAAGCCTAGACATGCAACTCATATTCAAGCCCATACATTTCAAACCAAGATTGCAACCTATGAAAAGCTCAATTCTGGCTTGAAGTTTTCATGACTTAATCAGTGACGACATCTATAAGAATTGAACAAAAAGGTAATTCACACCAACTTTATTAGGTAAGAGACTCTCAACTATATTATAGAGTGTTACACATTTATTTTTTTCAAAGATTGTGTCTCTGCCAAGGCCAACCTATATTTTGGTCACAACGTAAAAACCATCATATTTTTCTAAGTCATCATCATATTTTTCTCAGCACCATATTCTATGCAAAGCAAACACCTTCTTTCTCGCCAATGGTTATATCATGCTAACGTGTTGTTGACATTTACCAACCTCTCCACCTGGCAGAGCCAGATACTACAACCAATTATGAGTACCAACCTCTCCACCAATCAATTGAACTATAACCCTCCACGTTCTAAGAGGTGAGATGATGTGACAAAGATCTATAAATACCTTGGGCAACCAAATAAACATGTAAAATGAAAATTTTTATTATAAAACTAGATTGAGAATTGTATTCTACAACAATTCATTCTTACATATATTTTTCTCTAAATTTCTCTCATACACTAACCGATTTTAGACATCGAAGAGTCCCTCAGTTGACGGGGACTTCTTTTTTTCATGAATAATAAAGCCCAGACACAAAACTCATATTTAAGCCCATACATTTTGACCTAGGATCAAATTCATGAAAACCCCAATTCCTATATGAAAATTTCACGTATTCATCACTTTTGAACAAAAAATGTGAAAAATAAAATAAAATCTAGCAACTTCATCGAGAAGAAAAATCAGAAGCAGAAATGGCTGAAGAATTTTGATGGTAATAAAGAATGACCAACCTTTTAAGACGCCATTAGTATTGAATTACCCAACTCTCTTTTTGTCCAAATTGTGCATTTATCTTTTTCCTTTTTTATTCCTTTTCCTTTTATAATTTAGCAACCTGTCTTGACCAAGCGGTCAAGCTTTTGATTTGAACAGACTACTGTAATACAATTGGATTCAGTAAAGAGAACTTGGAGAATTAGACTTATGTTGCATAATTTCTTAAAGCTCCTTAGATCTGTGATGAAATTGGGTATTTTACCCACAAGGGGAGTCTAAGCTCCAACAAATCTTCCTGCAAGAAAAGAAGGCTGTAATAGACTTCCAATTCAAGATGCAGCCATTCTCAGGGGAAAAAAACAGAATCAAACTGTAGCCAAAACATGCCATTTCACATGGAGGCAAAAACGTTGCGAGAATATTTTCTCAACATCACTAATTGTCACTCAAAACACTGCAGTGATTGAAATTTCAAGGGACCACTAAATTCTTGAAGATTGAACTAAATTCCAATTCGGGAAATGGATCGAATCCGATTATTGGTGCTCAATTACTTCCTCTGTTGAATTTAAGGCATGTCCACAGTGACATGTGAAGCTGGCCAGAAAGTGCTACTCAGAAACATGCTGCAACAGTCGTGAAAATAACAAATTTGCATTATTATAACTCTCCAATTCAGTGATCCAAATTGCGTTTTTGAGTATTCATGTGTCTTCTCAAATGTCAATCAAATGTCCCATAATTGCATGTTAATCTATTGACCTATGAGGGCTTTAATGCCTCAAATTACGGATTACTCATGTGCTCCATGTTCAGTGTAGGTCCAAACGCAATTTTACACACCAATATGGGGCTATGGCTGGCAAAAACTTCTTCGGAGGCAATGAATTGAGCTTTGAATGAGATATTTATTGGTACAGGGAAAAGAAAAACCTATACAAAAAAAAAACAAATTCAGTGGAACCACCTGGGATCTCCAATCACTTTCGGAGGTCCTGCAATCTTCTTTACCGGCAGCCTTTGATTGACAGGAGAGACCCGCAATACCATGAGTTGCTAGCTAGTGTAACTTTACGGTAAAGAAAGATAAATATGCACACATATCTTATTATCCCTTTAGGCACGAGATGAGGAATTTTGGAGACCACTACTCAAAAGATCAATCTCATCTTATATTCTTATTCTTTCTTCTAAGCATGCCAAAACAAGTTCACACTGCCTACACACAAATTGGAGGAAGAAAGAGACCTTGAAAAGCCCTCGTTGGGCCACCAGGAATCCTCACAAAGTTTACAATATAGGGCTCCTCACCTCTCTTTTCTTGATTATTAGAATTTTTTAGTATACGGTTTTCGGTTTTTAATTTTGTTTACTTTGCCTTGCAATTCTCTCTACAAACAATCTTATAAAAGGCCAAAAGATGTGTGAACGGGATCCACACTTTGCATCCGAAAGTATTCCAGGGATTGTTTGAATAAAAAGAAGAAGGTGATTCGAGGATTCCTTTAAAGGTCGAGATAGGGCAGGAACCAAGTTGCTCTTTTCTCCTTTACAGGTTCTCATGATGTGGCATTGTAGGGTAGATACCCCTAACGTAAGCCAAGAATCTCACCATCCTTAGCCTGTATAGCTAGCTACAAATAGAGGGATGCCTACGGAATGCTGGTCCTAGGTGGCAACGGCGAGAGCCTCGCCACTACGCGTCGGCAAGAGGCAATAGAATTTGCAGAAAGTGAAGATTTAATCAATTTACATGTAAGAAAAGAGAAAAAGAAGAAGAAAAAGTTAACTTGGTGCGTGGAAAGTGATGATCTAGTATAGATTATCTAGGGAGATGACCGAATTAGGGTGTAATGCAATCAGCGCTTCATTGGCAGCCTTGTGAACATGTGATACAAAATTAAAGAGTAAACATCCTCAACAACCATACTCTTTGCATCGCCATTTCTTGTAGTTAAGAGGTTTTTAATTAGATGATGGATGTATGTTTTTGTATTTTAAAAATATTTTTGAAAAAAATTGGTTTATTGATTTATTGATTATTTTAAATTAATATTTTTTTTTGTGTTTTCAGATAATTTTTATATGTTGATGTTAAAAATATTTTTTTAAAAATAAAAAAAACATTATTTTGCGTTTCAAAAGTGTTTTTGAAAAAAATTAAAATTTTTTATTTGTTTTAAATTAATATTTTTGGTGTTTTCAGATCATTTTAATGTGCTGATATCAAAAATAATTTTAAAAAAATATTATTTTGATACATTTTCAAATAAAAAACACTTTAAAATACAACCGCAATCACACTTCCAAATACCGTAATGCATGTCCCGTGCTCTTCTTTTTTTGTTTAAAAGTTCTCTTTAATACTATTTATTTTACTATTAATCCTATACATTATATTTTTATCATCATTATATATTTTTATTAGTCATTGTCATTACCGCTGTTAAATAATGATAACACATGCTCACAATATAAAAATCTTTTATTAATGTATATTTTAGTTTCTAAAATTGCTTAAAAAAAATACTTTGATCCTGTATTTTATATGTATTTAGTCCTTTTATTTTATTATAAATACAACTCATTAAGTCCTAGTATCAAATTATAGACTTGGTCACAATATTCAAACAATTTAAATAGGTTAATGAACAATATAAGAGTTGAGTGAATTCATATAAGTACACTGGTTTAAAAATTAAAACTTTTGTTTCCTATAATATCAATTTAAAAAAAGTAAAATAAATAAAGAAAATAAATTAAAAGAAGGAAAGATATTCTCATAATAGTTAGTTATATGATATTATAAGAATTGTTTTTACTGAAATATAAATTATTATTATAGGCCGTTTTACTTTAATTTTGTTTTTTAATCATATTATCCTAGATATACTTTTTCAATAAATTTTATTTTTATTTTTCTTATAATTTAAATGGATTATGGACAAAGAAAGTGTTAAGTGAAATTCAAAAGATATATTTGTTGAAAAACAATTCTAATTTCTTATAATATCATATATCTATTGTCACAATTTTGACAAGTTCAAGATTTGGCATATAGGGAATTAGTAAAAAACAATAATCATCCAAGCACTAAATTGTGTGTATTGTTAAATGTAAGGATAAAAAAACTCTGAGTTAGGAATTTATTTGTAAGAAAAATAATATACAAGGACTAAAGTGCATTTTTTCAAGAAATTTAAGAAATAAAATATACATCATTAAAGTATTCTATACTTTTGAACAAATGACAAGTATTTAGTGACAATAACTGAAATAGTATAATATAAAATACATTGTTTTTTTTAAAAAAAAAAAGAAAAAAAAATCAGCACAAAGTCGTACGAAAACATCATTCATTGGACAGTTAAGGTGCTGGGATTGAGTTGTGCTATCTAATTCTTTCTTTAGAAAAAACAAGCTGGAAAGGAAATTCTTTATTTTTAGTTAATAGTAGCAAGTGGGATCATGCAATGCTACGGCGGTCTCAATATTAAAAAAAAAAAAAAAATCAATCCTAGCACTTTTATGATTGTATATAGAAGAGAAACAAAAAATCTTTACTTACTTTCTGATCAAGTTTTTTTTTAATTAAAAATACTTGGGTACATTAGTATATTTTAAAGAATAATTAATTAGAAGATTGATGTCTCCTATGTGACCCGTATTAGATTTCTATATCGGAGCTCTTTTCACTATTTATTTCAGGTTATACGATCTGTTTATTAAGTATGAAATTCTTATGTAAGTTTAAAATATAATATATCAGATAGATCCGGTCTTTCATGGGCAAGTAAGAGATATTGGTTATTGGGTTAAGTTTGATCTGTCCATATAAGATGAGCCTGATCCAAGTATTTAGAGGAGTTACTAAATGAATTAACCACTTTCTCTACTTATATATATATATATATATATATATATATATATATATATATATATATATATA
>Ga0307517_10009547_pt1 | contig 13733 bp, 15 predicted proteins | sample 23_EM_MG_FD_194515 | JGI IMG/M metagenome (GOLD analysis project Ga0307517, IMG submission 194515) | Populus trichocarpa ectomycorrhiza microbial communities from riparian zone in the Pacific Northwest, United States - 23_EM | ecosystem: Host-associated > Plants > Roots > Unclassified | place...
ATGGGTTTCAGGCCGTATTCACAGATCTGAGCCTTCCCGGTCTCGGATATTAGCACATTGGCCTAAATAATTTTCATCAGTTCGGCGCGGATCTGGGGAGACACGTCACTCACCCCTTTCAGATCACATCGATGATCGATTGATCTCTAGTAACTTCGCTCGCTCCCCAACCCCCAAGGTTCTGAAGATCGGAATACAGCTCTTGTCGCTCGTGAAAGGAAGAACCAGTGCCTGAACGTTCCCTCGAGAACTGTCCACCAGTTCTCGATTCTCGTCCCAAACTGGCGAACGTGTGGCAGATCTGTTGGTGGTCATCGACACGGTTGTAAAGTGGCCCACAGGGGTTTGCTTTACAGGGTTCCTGTGACCTGCAGCTTCAAGGATCCATTCAGAGTTTGCCTCTTCGCTCGCTAAAGGTCATGTGTTAGTCGTTCCCATGCCTACTCCACATTTGTGAACGTAATGCCACGCGCTGGACGAGTGCCCAACGGCCACCCGAGCGGCTTTACCTAAGCTGGGGTGCGCGTCATTGTATGATGATACCATGACGGGACAAAATCAATTCATCATCCACATGAGCCCGCTGTCGGGTGGTACTCACCCTTATGTGTTAGGGCTCAAGCGTTCGTCACTCTCCTAAAATCCCGGGTGGCGCGCCGTAACGTGACTGTACAAAGAGACCCATCGTACGGTGTGCAGGTATCGTTGCCCCGTACATGCTCCAACATCGATGCCTCGCGCTCGGTAAAGCGAGAGTACCGCATACAGGGCACACCAGGGCGCGGAAGAGGATTTAAATATTGATACCATTATAGCTGGGGCTTTGCATCCTGGCATGACGCATGACACCGGAGCCAGGCGCTCTGGGTACAATACGTACGCCGTACGGATGAGTCTAAATCCAAAACGGTAGGCACCTGACCCAGGCCTCAAAGAGGAGGCCCGGACAGGCGCTATTAAAACAATGAACACCGCCTGCCCCACCACTTGTGTGAAGTAGTATATGTTCATTACGGCCTCGCAAAGAGGAGGCCCCGGACGGTAGTCCTTTAGTCCAAGGGTGCAACACGAGACAAGTCCTGCACGTTGTGCTCGGACCGATTTCATAAAGCAGGGTGCCTCCAGGCGTCGAATCGGGCTTCAAGATTCAAGCTTCGAGCCTCACTCGACGCCTGCAGGCTCCAAACACTTTGCAAAGGTCAATGGAATCCAGGACCTGTCCTCCCCCGTGAGGAACTATTAGCTCTTAGCTGTAGTTAACGGAACCAATGACCGAAAGCTTCTGCAGTATAATACATGACGCCGGTCGGTCGTTTGTGAGTGTTTGAGACGGTCCCGTCGCGTTTGAGGGAGAGGAAGCTTAAGGCTCGCTCATGCTTGAGAGTTGTCCAATTCGATCGAAGAAAGGAATTTCGACGATTTTTGACCAAAGATCGCAAAAAGCCTCCGCAGACTGCGAGGGATAAACCGAGATTTTATGACTGCTCTCAAGGAAATGCGTCCTGCCGATAAACGTTCTACGGTAAAGCGAGGCTTTCTACATCCCCCGCGAGCAGTGGAACGGGACCAGGAGATGTCGACGTTGTATGCGAATCTGTGAACCTGACTTCCTCCAAGTCTCAGCCTCGTCTACATCCCAGACCTCTCTTCGTCGTCAAGTCACGCCATGGTGGGGAGCTCCGCGGCGAAGTAATCCCAGATCTTGGGGTCCGGTCTGCGCAAGGGTGCTGAACACGACGAGTTGTACCGGGAGCCGCACACACAAGTTCTACAACTTCCCCAGCGCAAGTGATCTCCGGAGAAGCCGGTCTTATTTCCACTTCCGAACTTGAAAAAGCTCCGTGGATGGGCGGGTCCGTAGGCCGTAGGCTTTAGGCAGCCTGAGGTCAATCAAACATGCGGTGTCACTCGCAATGGCCGTGAGAGCATGTGAGAACTTTTCCCTGGTTACCGCGACCTGATATTTGTCGGCTTCCTTCCCCCTTCCGGTCACTGCAAGGTCCCGTTTCCTCTCAACAAAAGGTCCTCCACTACGTTGCAAAAACAGTTCAGCCAGGCTAACGTCATATCAGGAACCCACCAGCCACCTGAATCAATGTCAATCGCCGCCCAGACGAGGGAACTCCTACTTTCTCTCGCACGGAACATCATTGATACTGAGTGAGTTGATATCAGAGCGCGTTGTGGAGAAATGTACTCAACTGAGCGCGAATACAGTTCACGAGACGGTTTGATGAACTGCGACAATGCAAGTCCACCTCGGGTCCCGATATTCCCTGTGTTGCTGATACGAATTACCGCCAACAGCTACGAGCACTCCGTTCCTCACTCGAAGATGCTGTCAGGAGTGTCGTTGTCGCTCAGAACGGGCTCAGTCTCATAAACAATCTCCCCCCTGAAACCCTAGTAACTATCTCCGAGTTTGTCGCGGAGCCAAGGACCCGGGAGTCGATGTTTGAGATCGTGAAGATGACCCACATCTGCCAGTATTTGAGGTCCACCTTGACGTCGTGCCCTCACCTATGGTCCTCGATTTTCGTCAGAAACGACCACAAGGACTTTGTAGCCGCATGCCTTGAAAGGAGTCAAGAAGTTCCCTTGACCGTGTTTTTGGACTTGAAATATGGCGATTACCACGACTACCCCGACTGTACATGTATCCGGAACGAGTGGTCATCTGGGATGCGGATCAACCAGAGCAATCCCTGCCGTTACCACACCACGATTTACCCTCTCGCAAAAGATGACCATATCCGACGCATTCGCAAGCTGGACGTTCGCCTCACCATGCTCGATGATAGTGCAGAAGAAGGCTCGAACCAGTACTTCAAGGACGCCCTCGATAGCTTCGGATTCTTCGGATTTCCCCTGTTAATCCTTGAAAGCCTCAGCTTCCACGTAGAGCATGAGCTCGACGCCGACACTCACCTGGAATTACCAAAAGAATTATTCTATTGGGGATTTTTACCACCCATCGAATTGCGTCACCTCGCCCTTCATGGCTGTTACGGCGGTCCAATTCGGGCCGTACGTAACCTGACCTCCTTTGAGCTGACCGGAGTCCAGGACATCTTCGATCCCATAGAACTCGACCAACGCACATTCCTTCCGTTTATTTCCGGCAGCCCATCACTTGTATCCCTTCGTTTGTCCCACTGCGGCTTCCCAGGTCGCGCGCAGCTATCACGAGTCACTCCCGTCAAACTCCACAAACTCAAGTCCCTCCAACTGACGGACGTCTACGGGTTGCCTGGTTTCCCCGGCCTCATAGAAGTCCCCGCCTTCGAGAAACTATCCTCCCTTCGGATCTCGGCTCGGAAGTGGGGACCCAATGCTGTTGATCTTTACAACAACGCCCACTTTCTAGTACGCGCAGAAGGTGGTGGTGGGTTCCAGCTGTTCCACAAAACTCTCGATTATCACGAGTTGACATCGGATTGGCTGGGTGTTACACATGACGCAGACCCCAACCTGACTTTCGTCCGCCTCGAGGGGGAACTCGATCTAACAGAAGAAAACGAATTGGGGGCCTCACCCCTACCACTCTTCACAAATGCGAAGATTCTGGAAATTGGCGCTTCCTTTGCCAACCTCTGGTACCACGATTTCTGGAAGGACCTCGAAAAGGTTGGACCACAATTAACCACCTTACGCTTGGAGGTCGTTGAAGGGATGAAACCGGCAGTTGCAATGTCGGTGAAGGAGCTCGTTAAGGCGAGATTCCAGAAGGACACGCCCCTGACAAAGCTGGAGAGGATGACGTTTGAAGAGATGAGTAGAGAGGACGAAGAGAAGGCGAAAAAGCTCTGGGAAGAGTTCCGAGCTAGTCTCAATATCGACCAGTATCTTGCTGTTCAGTGACCGTAGTGAATACTATCGTGTTGACATGGCTCCTGTATTTATTTCACTATGTGAGGTTGTGTGTACAACGTCAGGGGAAGTGATTACTGAAATACTAAAGGTGCAGCAGTCCTAGGTTCTGATGAAGTTGGACGCAACAAGACGCTGACGATCGAGCGCCGCAATAATGCAGTCGGTGGAATTGACACCAACTTTGACCAGGATGTGGTTCTGTTGATGCTCACGGGTAGACAGAGGTGCGGGTACCGTCCAGACTCAACGCCAAACGTTTGGGCTTGAACGACGCCGGCGCCGAGCAAACGAGATTGCCCTGAACACCTCCGCCTCCTCTCCGATCTTTCCCGGACAAGAAAATAAAGGGGATCTTGAGAGAGATGAGGGAGATACCGAGGAGAATAGAACACCCAGATTAGAGCTATTGCGGTAGAATTTGGTGCTTGGTTGCTGCAGAAGATAGCGCCCCAGGGAATATTTCAAACCACACCACCATAAGTGTCAAGGGTCCTGGCCGCCGCAAAACATTGATTACTTGGGTGATACTTGGTTATGATGCTCGTAAGAAGTAAGGTCTAATAGATAATCACACACGTGTCTACGCACGTAAGGTGAGGGTGAAGAATGTGGTATCTGGCCAGATTGATCGGCAGGAGATTGGGTGAATGCGCTCACAGTAAAGATCGCTTCAGTCGCCAGAAAAACACCCGCCACCCCCTAACACCTGTCCAGTACACTAGCGATGGATGGGATTGACAGGTTCAATATTTAGTGGTACATGTCGGCTTGCCCGGGACGTTTCATAATAAGAAATGAGCGGGCGAGCCGGAGTCGGTGCCGCTCATAATTAAAACAACAGGTGAATACGGATGAAGAGGGACCAGCCCGACGCATCGAGAAGTCAGAATATCCCACAGAAGCGCTTCTTGCGCGGCGATAGCTCTGCTTTCCAACGATTTAGCATTCTGTGAGGGTTTTGTAGGTGGGATGGCTTACCAGGTTTCACGATGTGGACTGTAGAGGGTTCGACAAACTGGGAGTGGTGTCCGGATGCCTTTGGCACTGAGATGCGGCTGTCGTCCCTCGATGTAATACATTGGTTTGCGGACGACCCAATGGAGGGCACGGGGTACCCCTTGATAAACCCTTCCCAGGTTCTGACAACTTCGTCGATAGTCGGCCGCTCGTTCGGATTCCCGGTCCAACACTTCCCGATGAACTCCCACATCTCCGCAGTGAGTCCAAGCTGCTCAGCAGCCTGTGGCTTGGCAGGTCTCTTCCCTCCAACGATCTGAATTGCAACCGGCGTGTTCCCCACGTCACCGAAAGGAACCCTTCCGGTGAACACTTCCACCGTGATCATCGCAAAGGCGAACACGTCAGCGGGTTTGGATGCCGTCGGGGGTTTTGAGGTGGCTTTGCTGGGTGGATTGATAATCTCGGGAGCGAGCCATCGTGAGGATCCCGAAGTTGTCATGATCGTGAATGTCGGATCCGAGATTATGGGGTTTAAGCCGTATTCACAGATCTGCGCCTTCCCGGTCTCGGATATTAGCACATTGGCCTAAGGAATTTTCATCAGTTTGGCGTGGATCTGGGGAGACGCGTCACTCACCCCTTTCAGATCACCGTGGACGATCCCGAGAGAGTGGAGATATTGGAGTCCTTTGGCGACTTGTAGCAACTTGGAGTACTGATCAGCGAATGGACTGCGTACGAAACGGAGAACACTTACCAACTCTGGCCTCGAGACGTCAGGGTGCGACCCTAGATACTGCGTGATGTTCCCGTTGTGGCCCCAGTCGTAGACGAGAGCGAGTTGGAATATCGACGTGTCAACACCATGAAACGGGAGAATGTTCTCGTGAACCAGCCTTTTCCAGATGGGGGCCAGTTTCCAGAGGATCTTCTTCGCTTCCTGGAGTTCCTGAGGGGGGTAGACACGGAATGCTTTCAAGGCCACTTGCTGGTTGTTCCAGGCCCCTCGCCAAATATCGGTGGTTCCTCCTGATGAGATGGCAATTTCCCCGCGTTTCTCGAGTCCTTGAAGTGATCCAGTAGAATTGGGGAGTCGTAGGATGTCGCTAGAGATATCCCCTAGTGTGGCCACGAACTCCGTATCTTTCACGAAGACAAGAGGAGCGGCCTGCTCGTGGTTTCCGGGGTTTAGTGGTCAGAGGTTACGTCCTTCTGCGGGATGGCGTGTACTGACCTGATCAACGATTTCCAAAAACCTCTCTTGATCTCCTACTCCCAGCTCTCTGATGATCTGGATGTTGCCGTCATCCACCGCGAGTAGGACTTCTGACCGAATTGTCTCGTGGGATGGGGGGTTGTCCAACAGCCGTTGTATTCGTTGCTTCCCCAATGTCGAGGAACGACTGGTCGATTTCCCTAGGTTCGTCATGAGAGTAAAGTGAAAGGGAGTGGGTGGAACTGTGATGACCGTGGCAGTGGCACTTATGGTTATAATATCCCCCATGGTATGGTCACGGCCAAGCGTGAGAAAAGATTAACTTCCCCACCACACGCGATAGAGACTTACGTTTTCGGTGGACATGCCCAGGTCGTTTGGGAATTTGCACTCCGAAGGGGGCTTGTAAGCGATAAGTAACATGGGCAGGATCCACAACTTTTCATTGAGTAATGACGCCAGAAACAGCAGTTTGAATCGTGGTTGTAATTTCCGGTTCGTGCCGAGACCAGCACACCCGGATCGTATCCGTTCGGCGGGGGTATGTTAATGGAACCGAGCTAGAGAGATAGGTCGACGATAAGCATAGGAACACGAGGAGAAACATGTGGTGATCGGGGGTGTGTTGCGGGCCGAGAACCAAATGTGCAAATGGGGCCCTCACACAAGTTATAGGTTTGCTGATCGAGCTTAATTCAGCACTCCTCGCGCCGATCACCACGCAGAGCAATGGAAACATGATTTCCGGACAACACGGAGGTCGACCGTTCAGTGGATTCTTCGAGAATCAACGCCACGCTGCTTGACGGTGCTCGTGAGTACTTGCCCAAGCGTCGAAGAACACCAGAAAGTATCGAAACCACCAACGCACTGGTTAATGTATCCAGTGAAAATTTCCCGTGTTTCCAGCTCTCGAGCACACACCCCACCTATCCGATTCTCAGGCCACGCTTACTGTCGAAGGCTAAACTAAACGTACCGCGGAAATCGTGAGAGCGGGTTCCGATCAGCAGCGGGTAGAGATGGTTCATCGGGTCGTCGTTGGCTCCGCTGTAACTGAATCGAACGGTGGACGTTCCGAGGAGACCACGCCGGTGTTGTCTTGAACCCGAGTCCATTCGAAAACACGAGCGGGGCATCTGGCCATCCTTGTTCCTGGTATTTGGTTGAAACCGTCCAAGGTATTCATGGGAGACGTTCTCCGTTCGGCCCAGGTGTTCATCGACCAGCTTCTGCGCTTTTTTTTTCTTTATCTTCTTTATTGCAACCCTCTATGCGGTGAGCTTTGGCTTGGGCTAGGAAGTGGGTCGCAGTGTCAGAGATAGTAATCGCCAAGGGGGAGGATGAGATGACCCACGGGCCCGATGAGTATTTTGATATCGTAAAGGTGCCAGAGTTCCATGGGTCGACTTCCGGCCATCTCCAAGTTTTGTAGCTCAGCCCTGCCCCTCTAGCGCCTAGAAAGCTTTGAGTACCCGCGAGGCCAGGTGTCCCAACTTCCTGGAGATTTCCTCGGTTGCCACGTTCCTTCAGTCCGACTCCTCAGTTGGTAGGCTACTAACACAGCAAACCCGGGAGGGTATCTGCCCCACCGTGAACGACGCGCACCGCTTCACGACCGGGATGGAAAGTTTTGATTATTTCCTCCCCGTTGTTCCCGACCCAATCGCTGCGCCCGGTAAAGCATAAGCTGGTGTTCACCCCTCATTTGGCTTCTTGATTGTTCCCATTCCTTCGTCGAAGAACGTCAAGTATGCGCATATCGCGATAGGCGATCACTGTCGGGCGCGCAGAACGGTGACCTGGGGACCGACCAGTCGCGGTTTAGTTCACGACAGAGAGATCAAAACAGCGGTGGAAGATTTTGGCGGGCGGTCGAGACGCTGGTTCCACAAGTTAGCTTCGTTATAGTAGTGGGGTCCTTTGGGGCGCTCACAGATGATTTCCAGGAGCCTGTTTGCTCTGAAACGACTGTGCGGATTCTAAAAGACATGTCCGTGATTTGAGCGCTCGACTCCGCCAATCGAAGTGCAGAATACCGGGAGTTACCGACGTGGGTTCGAAGAGCGATATGTATTGTAAGATTTTATCCTACATCCCAAAGCTTGCCAGCTCTGACCCCGAGAACCTCCGGATACTTCTACAAAATATATCGGTACCCGCTCCAATTATCTCCCCTTTCCCTCTTCGCGTCCTCGACTGTCGCGAACCTTCCGTTAAGCCTTGTCAGCCTCTCAACGGTCTCGGGATCACCTACGTCATGGACAAGTCAGCCGATGGCGGGGCCCAGGCGTAGCAGGAGATGAACGTACCGTTGTCGTTGACACCATCGATGATTTCATCCCTCATTCCTCGATCACGTCGAGCGTTTTCGGCCCTTAGCGTGAGGTAGTACACTACGGAAGTCAGGACACCAAGCCCGATATAAACGAGAACGATTCCATGGCCCAAAGTGTACCATGGTTTTTCCCTAGCACGGTACTGCAGAGAGGCAATCGTGAGTGGATCGGCGATTTCGTTGGGAGAGTTTCAGCATACCACGTTTGAGCTGACGGCGCCGTTGAGGTTACCACTGCAACCAGGAGAATTGTTAATTTGGGCAAGGATCGCCGAGCGAGAAAGTATACACACAAACCGATTGTCATCGCGAGGGATACACTACGTTTGTAGGACCCTTCGACGTTGTTCGAGACCCATGCACTTGGAACTGTCAAATGTGAGGAATCACTTCAGCCAAAGGGAGCTCACATAGTATTGGCTACGGGCGGGATAGTTTATCAGACACGCAAAAGGCGGAAGTATCAAACGCTCACGAATGACTGGGTAAATTCCACTGGGAACAGTAAACCAGTCAGTCGACGTCTCCCCAGGCAACCGTCATACTCACCATGCAGCAAGGTACACGCCGACGTATGATAATGCAGGACTTCTGGAAGAAATCAAGATGATGTACCCGGCAGCGGCTGCGTTACATCAGGTCGTGCCTTCTGTACCACTTTAAGTTGTGCCCACCAATACAGAGAAAAATACTGGGCGACCTCAATCGACCAGAATTCCAGATGAGCGCGAGAATGCGTACATATTAAGTAGACCACGCCTTCCCTTGCGATCGCCATAGAACCCAACTGCGCAAGTTACGATGCAAGCAAAGACGTAGACGGGGACAGTTAGTAGGTTGGCGGGAGTGGCACTGTATCCAATCTATAACCAGATATGAGTATTGACCCTGACGCTGGATTCGTGACATCAGCAGATACCTGGTTGATGATGGTAGGGAGGAACAACGAGAACGCGTATAGAGGACCAGCGCTTCCGGCGTACATCAACACTAATAAGGGAGATTTGATCTATCAAAGAGGTTGGAGAAGGTTTTTTTTGCCTACTCGTGAGATAGGTCTTCCAGTTGGATAAACTCTGCCAGATGTACTTCATCTTAAGTTTTTCTCCCGCTGCGCTGTGTTGGTCGTCACTCTGCAACCGACGAATGACGACAGTTCGCTCAACGTCGGTTAGGAATTTGGCACTGTCGGGAAAGTCCTGGATGATCCAGAAGGATAGGAAGCCTGCCACGACCGTCGCGAGACCTTCTAAAATAAAGATCCACGCCCAACCAGGTTTCCCGCCGATCCCGTCCATCTTCGAGATTGCAGCCTTTCGGGGAACCAAGTCAATACGAATTCTCAAGATCGCACAGGTTCTGCGTACGGCTAGCAAACCACCGAATGCGCCTGATATCGAGGCTGCCGAGAAGAAAAGTGCTGCGCGGATACCGAATTCCGAGCGTTTGTACCAACTAAACAAGGGCTCAGTTTGGGGTTTAAGAAACGTTCGGAACGCACCATGAAAGGTAGTAGTTCACTCCAGGGAACAGCCCTGCCTCGAATACCCCCAAGAGCCACCTCATGCCTGGAGGGAATGTAATGAACGTGAGGCGCAATGGGCGTGGTGAATCTTACCGAGGAGCTGTCCGTAGTTTCTCACGAGACCTTGGGTGGTCTGAAAGGATCACCAACGATGTGCAGAGCAAAGAAAGGTGGCCGCACTCACCATGATAACACCCCACAATAGCATAAGCATAGAGAGCCAGATGCTTGGACGCAGCCTTTTGAGGAAAACGTTGCTTGGGACCTATCAGAACACGCTCAGAACTCGACGAACTTCTGCAATGAGTAGGGGACGTACTTCAAAGAACGCGTAGGAAAAGTAAAAAATCGTCAGGCATAACAGATATTCTTTATCACTGAGACGTAGGTCATCTGTCAGATGGTAGAGCTGTCGAAGATCCACATTAAAGTTGATCCAATGCAAAGGGGTTGGGCAATGCACCTTGGCATTCCCAATGCTCGTACGATCCAGGAAACTCAAAAGGTACAAGAAGGACAACCAGGGCAGGAGCCGCCAGTCTATCTTTCGGACAAGCTTTGTTTCGTCAATGTCCGACACGTCCACGTGAGGGTTGTAGACAGCAGTCGCATCATTCTCGCCGCCGGCTTCCGACCGGGATTCCCCCTTTTCGGTGTCTTGTGGTTGTTGGTGTTCAGAGGTGGACATGTCGTCAGGGAGTGGGAAGAGAAGAGAAGCAAAAAGCCTCCGCCCAAAATATCGGAAGTAGCTTTTAACCGTAGAAGCGCCATTTGAGTTCGGGGTTCGATTTGTCAGTGTTGGGGACAGCTGACCCCACACCCATGTGCCAGATCCGACGCCAATAGGGTGGAGTGCTTCGGGAGATGAAAAGGAGTGATCATGATGGTGAGTGTTTTCGCAGTCTCCCATTCTGCCAGTTTGAATTGCCGAGCCGGGTCAAGGCATTCATCACTGACGCTGATTATCCCAATGGATAACGATGGCCTATCTTTAGAAACGGCGCCTGAAGCTGAGGGCCTGAAACGAGGCCATCGCCCACGTCCGAGCAGATCCAGCAGTGTACAGCGCACACGATGAAAACATCTAGGAATGCGTTCGTTTCTTTTCGTTCTACGAGCACTTTGGGACCAAAGGTTCAGGGGAAAACCGTTGAGACCGTCCGCAAGAGGAGCTTCTTTGAAATGAGGTACAGGGTCACTCATGCTCGAGGGTCATCCGACTCGATCGACGAAATTGAACGATTTTGGCGATTTATAGTACCAAACATCGTCGCGTCTGATCACGCTGGTTGGGAGGAATAGAATTTACGATTATACACCTTGCCAACAAGCCCTCTGTGTTTAGTAAAGCGAGACACTCTACACATCCAGTCAGCGATGGACCAGGAGAGGTTGGCGATGTGTACGGACCGGTGAATCCGGTTTTGCCGAGTCTTACATTGCTCGGTCACGTCGATGTGGTGGCTGGGGGCGACGGGACTTCTGACTCGGCCCGTACCTCCACCTTCTTCATCTCTATCCATAATCTCCCTTCGGACGCCTCGACCATTCTTGAATCCGAGAATTGGCGTTTCCTTCAGAATGTCGTCATCGAACAGACATCAAAACACCCTCGACACACGACCTCCGGTCCATCGTGAGATGGCTCAACAGGCTCTCAACCGCGACGCTTTTAAAAGGCGGATATCTGTGTTGGCGGCCTCCGTGCCCGTTGAGAAGGCATCGTTGTTTCTCAAGTCTCAGGAACTGAAAGGGTGCGTTCGAGGGATTTGCGGTCTTTGCAGCTGCCTGATCGTTGGAACGAGCAGGTCAATCATAAATATACCGAAAACGAAGAGCATCGTGCACGATCCCTCCAGTCCGGATAAGAGACTGGTTTTGTTCCGTTTTCCGGAGTTTGGTCAGTTTCTGCGGTGCTGAGTCCCTTGGGTTGTCGGGTGTGGGCTGACGGGCTGTCTCAAGCAAGCCGATCTGAGTGAACCTGCACAAAAGTTTCTGAAATCGCATGACGCGACCACCACGACGCATGATATCCACCTGAACTATAACTTTTGGAACGCCGGTGAGACTCTCTGTACCTCGGGGGACCTGCATTGATGAGTGCTGATGATTGTGCGCGGGAAAGATGAGATACTTGGTGCTGTGCTGCCTGAGGAATTGTTGGCTGATGCGCCTTCAGGGTTCGCTGCAACAGGACATATAGGTACATGCTGTGTACTGTGTTTGGACCGGGAGATCTACTGAAGGACTCCTTTGTCATTTTATCAGCGCACTTAAACCTCAATGATGAGTACCTGCCGTACAAGCACATTATCGGTCAAGTTCTCTTGGATGTATGCGCGTATATCCAAATCATTCTGATCGGGAGTCTGACGAACGTGGTACAGAAAAACAAGGTCATCAAGACCGTGGTGAATAAGCTAAACTCTATCGATACAACATTCCGATTTTTCAAGATGGAGCTGCTCGCTGGAGAGCCAAACTACATTGTGGAACATGTGGGTTCAACCATCGTGACCAGTGCTTTTGCTCCGCTAATATCAAACCCGCTATAGCACGAGTCAAACTGCGTATTTTCATTCGACTTCACAAAGGTCTACTGGAACTCTCGACTGCACACCGAGCACGATAGACTCGTTCAGGTGTTCAGCCCAGATGATGTCGTTGCGGACGTGTTTGCTGGAGTCGGACCCTTTGCTCTTCCGGCGGCGAAGAGAGGATGCGGGGTGCTTGCAAACGATTTGAACCCTGAGAGCTACAAGTGGCTATCGCGGAATGTCAAAAGCAATAAGGTGGGGCGACATGTTATTCCGCCGGTGCAGATCTCACGTGGCCCATAGGTTCAACATCTCGTGAGACCGTTCGAGGAGGATGGACGGGATTTCATCAAAGTGGCTGCCCGCAGGGTCTGGACGAACCCTTTCCCCGAGTCCATCACCAAAATCAGCAAGTCGCAGGCGAAAAGAGAGAAAAGGGCGCTCGTGTCCGGGGGGTCCCGGGAAACAATCCCGGCGCCGGGATCTGAGCCAGCGTCAGTGTCCTCGGTGCCAGTGCCACAGCCAAAATTACGGAGGCAAATATCGCACTTCGTGATGAACCTACCCGACAGCGCGATCGAGTTTCTGGACGCGTTCCGAGGTATTTTGGCTGAGGCAGAATTGAGGGAGGCGTACGAGGGGAGGATGCCTATGGTCCATTGTCACTGTTTTACTAGAGAAGTCGGGGATCAGACAAGGGCTGGGAAGGATATCAAACAGGTCAGTACCGCGTCCGTGATTGGGCGGTGTTGGACTCTGAGAAAACTGATCATGGGTTGCACAGCGGGTGGAAGAGAAACTGGGACATGTGCTGACCGATGGCGCGACGTTTCACCTTGTTCGGTCGGTTGCACCTGGAAAAGACATGTACTGCATAAGCTTTAGGTTGCCCCAAGGTGTCGCATTCGCTGGGTAGTAGATTATTTAGGGTTATATACCCGTGCATGCAGTAGTTAGAACGGGGGGGGAGCAATTGACGAGGTCAGATCGCACCGGAAACAACTGAAAAATGGAACCGGCGTTGGCGGCAGAGACCAAACAAGACCCGCCAATATCTGTCACTCCCTTCCGTCTCCGACCTTTCCCCACAGGCCAGAAGAATCCGCATTAGACCTCATAGACGTCTCGGCTTACCCTTGGTTTCTACAAGTCTCTCCCCGCATATACCCCAATGTTCCCCTTAGATTTACCCCGCCTCTTCCCGACGCTGCATTGCGACGATGGCGCGGAAGAGCCACCGGCTCCGGACCACAAGAAACTCTCCACGGCAATCTCGGCTGTCAA
>Ga0307517_10009548_pt1 | contig 13732 bp, 6 predicted proteins | sample 23_EM_MG_FD_194515 | JGI IMG/M metagenome (GOLD analysis project Ga0307517, IMG submission 194515) | Populus trichocarpa ectomycorrhiza microbial communities from riparian zone in the Pacific Northwest, United States - 23_EM | ecosystem: Host-associated > Plants > Roots > Unclassified | place...
CCCCCCAAATTGCATATCATCTAGCATAAAAATCTGACTTGAATCTTCCCCGTGGGATCGACCCCTTGCTTGCTCTATACTATTTTGTGTGTTGTGTTTGAAGCTAGGGTAATTAATTTGTGCGACCACGACATCGCAACAATATTTTTTGCACACGGGCAGGTTACCCAATCACAAACTACGAGGCTGGTTGCTTGAATAGAGACCACTCGTGAAGAATCCTATATATTTTTCACACTATAGCAGGTTACCCGAATACAAGCCACAGACAGGTCACCCAATCAGAGACCACAGGCAGGTTACTCGATTACAAACCATAGGTTGGTCACTTGAACAAAGACAACTCATGAAAAATCCTAGATATTTTTCACACCAGGGGCAAGTTACCTAAACATAAGTCATGGGCAGGTCACCCGATCAAGACCATAGGTAGGTTACACGATCATGAACCATGAGCAAGTCCCTCGATCAATGACCACGGGTAGGTTACACGATCATGATCCATGAGCAGGTCCCCCGATCAATAACCACAGGTAGATTACCCGATCAGAGACCACAAGGAGGTTACTCGGACACAAACCATTAGAAGGTCACCTAATCAGAGACCACGAGCAGGTTACTCAATCATAAACCATAAGATAGTCGCCTAAACAGAGACCATCTATGAAAAATCCTAGATATTTTTCACACCACGGGTAGGTTACCCAATCACGAACCATAGGCAAGTCGCTTGAACAGAGACCATTCATGACAAATCTTATATAAATTTCACACCACAGGTAGGTCACCTGAACATAGAACATTCTATCTTCGAGCTTGTGACTCTAAAATGACCAAATCTTTGAGTTTGTCACTCTCTAAAATGACTAAATTTTCGAGATGAGCACTCTCTAAAAGGTCAAGATTCCAAAATTTTCGTCGAGTTCATCACTCTTTAAAATGACCAGATCTTTGAGATGACCACTCTATAAAAGGTTGAAATTGTAATTTTTCTTCGAGTTGATGTCTCTTTCAAAGATTTTTCTTAATAAAATGAAAGCCTTCGATTTTCAAGAAGAAAAAAAGAGTTTTAAAACATCTACAAGGATAACCATCGCTTGATTTTTCTTCCAACTTGGGAAAACTTTCACATATTTTCTTTTCTTTACAAACTTACTTTCTAAAATCCCTTTCAAGACTTTATACTGTAGGTATTGTAAAGAAAGGGACAATTTTCATAACCTGATTTTGACCCCCTTTTCTTGCTTTTTTTTTTTAAATCCAAAAACAAATATATTTTTGATGTATTTGCATCGTTTTTGGCATTTTCAATGTCTTTTCAAAAGAATTAAAAATTAAAAAAATTTACTTTTGATGCATTCGTTTTTTTACATGCTTATTTCAAAATAATTGATTAATTTTTCTCATCGTGTTGACATTGACATTACCTTTTTCAAAAAAATCAAAATACAAGAAAATATATTGGACAAAAGGACCAAAAGTGCAAAAAAAAATAATAGAAAAATGAGGGACCAATATTTTTTTAGTTGTTTGCGGACCAAGCAATTTGGAGGAAAAGGACAAATTTGTTTTGCCAAAGGGAGAGGAATTTTAGGGGAGGCCATTACAAAAAAAAAAAACTAATAGAAAAATACCAAAAAAAAAGATAACTCTCTCCAGCTCACACACACCCACGCACACATAAAAAAAAACTCCCTCTCATTGTAATGACTTGATGTCCATAATCACCATGACCCTTAATCGTCCTCCATAACTGAAAGTACCTTCCCCATAAGCACCACCATCACAAGTGCCTAGCCAAGACATCCATTAATTCCTTCACAACGTTGTCAACCACCAGGACATCGATAACAACTCAACAACCAAAACCTCATCACCAGCCCCTTCTATCTCTTCATCTAACCCAACAACCGACAACCCTATACACAAAACCAAAATAACTTGCCACAACCATCGTGAACACCCCCCCACGTCCTTCCACTTCTCTATAGTCCAAAACATCGGTAACAAGGAGTATCAAACAAAATAACAGTTTTTCCTCAATGCAACCCATAACTACCCAGCCATGCACCAACAACCACCAGCAGCTGATAGCAATCGATGGGTATACATGCATCTACTTGGTGAAAAAAGAACAAACCAAAAGAGAAGAGGATTTATACACCAAATAGAATTGAAGCTTTGGAAGACCAATTCTCCCACCTTAGAGAGCGTGAAAGAGCATTGTCAGTGTATGAGCGAAGACAAGGTAGGGGAACTTTAGATCCAACAACTCCTACTCATCTAGTAGCGGCGACGTGTGAATCCGCTATTCCAACAACCTTTTTGACTCGATTTTAGTTAATTACTAGACACGCTAAACATCTCAAAAGATCAATTCATAAACTCAGAATATTTTTTAGACAAATTACTATAATGTTGTGAAATTCTAGGAAAAAATATTTATTATTGTCTATAATTTTGGACTGTTTGGACATTATTTGATTTGCAATGATGTAGTTTGTGATTTGAGATAACTTGATAATTTTTGTTGGATTGTGAATTTTTTTTTAAGGTTGATTGCTATTTGAACATTAAATGTTTGATTTGAGAATTGTGTTTGAATTTATGTTGATTTGAGTTTTGAGTTTTGATTCATGGATTATGTTTGGGTTTCGTTTTTGCTTGCTATTGAATTGAGTTTAATTAATAAATGATTTGTTTTTTTTAATTGGTATCTTGTTCAATTTAAAACATATTATTGCGTTTTGCCAAAAGTGGCTTTAGTCAAATGTTCAGAACATCATTTTGCAATTGATTTTGAGTTCCCTACATTTTTTTATGCCCATATATTTAATATTTGGAATTATGACCTACACGTGAGGTGTTTTTTTGATATTAAATAAACCAGTTTCCTTCCACAAAAACAACAAACAATCTTTCTTTTAAAAAATACAATTTTATTTTTAAATTGCATATAGCCAAGTCTCTCAAAAATTAAAAAAAAAATCATATTTTCAAAAAAAAAAATACAAGGCATTATTTAACATCTTTAAATACAAAAATTCAAACATTAGATGTATTCCTAATATTAAAAGAAAAATGTAAAAAATATGTTTTGACACTATAATAGTTAGGTTTTAACTTGATAAGATAAAACAAATTTTACCGAGAAGGACTTTTCTTAAATCTTAGATAGACCAACGATTAGAAAACACAACAATACCTTAATTTTTATCAGAAAAACAAACAATGCATATTACCATGGGTAAGGTGTACTAAGGGTGATACGTCCTTCCTATACATAACCAGTCTCATTATCTAGATAGTAAGATCAATTAAGGTTCCTAGTGACCCAAATAGTAGGTAGCGACTCCAATTCTATTTTTTATATATATAAAAAACAAGAATTTCTTATTCTTTTCACCTATCACCATAAAAATCCCCAAATTCGAAGGACGATCATCGTGACGCTGCACACATGCAACAAAACGGACATATCAAGTTTTTTTTATTTACATTTAAAATCAACATGCACTTTTTTTTTTCATTGAAAAAAAAAATGGCTCCATCTCATCTTATAACCATTGTAATCAAACTAGTTTTATTTAAAATAATTGTTGTGCTAATGTGTATGTAAACTACGAGTATATACCACCACCAATCAAATTTGTAACTTTCTATAAAGTGGCATTCTTTAAAATAATTGTTGTGCTAAATAGTTTTATTTTTCCCTATTCTTTACTTTTATATATATATATATATATATATATATATATGTTAAATTGATGTATTTGTTTTTAAAGAAGCATCTTGTTTGACAATTTGCACCATCAAAGGAACAATTCCACAGTATCACAAGTTATAATATTAAATTAGCTATTTGATTTGTGTTCCATCATGGACTAGATATTGTTTTTTCAATAAAAAAATTAAATACACAAGATTTTTCAACGTGTTTCTTTACATAAAAAAATATGAATGTAAATTGAAAAACTTATATACACATCTAGTTAAATAAATCGAGAATTATCTGTATAAATAAATGAAAAATATCTTTAATGATAACTAAAGATGAAATTGGAAAAATCAAGAGACATGTGTAGATCTAGATAGTTGATCTCGCAACACGGACTATTTACTCGATTATGTTTAATAATTTTTTATTTAAATTTTTTATTAAATTAAATGACAATAGAAATAGACACACACTTAAAATTATTTGAAATAAAATAAAAAGAAAAAAAATATGCAAAGGTGCACATATTAAAAATATTATTCAAAAATAAATATTTTTTATTTTTAAAAACAAAGTTCATCTATATAAAACATAAAAAGACAACATAGATTATTTAAAAAATTAAATACATACAAAATAATAAAAAAATAACCAGTAATTGAAAAAAGACAAAATAAAAAAAATCACAGAGAAGGATGTAAATTGAAATATAAATAAAAAATTAAAAAAAATATATAAAAAGGTATCAATTAAAAAAATAATGAAATTAGAAGGAAAACAAGAAGAAGAAAGAAACTAGTTGCTACTAGGTCTGGCCAACGCGTGGCCCTTATTTTTTGAAAAATATTAATGGTTGTCTGCCCCAAGGTTTTTTGAAAAAAAACATCAGACAACATGTTATCTATATTTGTCCAGATTACAACCATTGTGGTGGCTGAAAAATTAAGACTTATGATTTTTTGATCTAGAAACCTAGTTTTCAACCATTTGTTTTTTTACCAAAAACAGCCTAGACATCATTCTAAACCCATTAATGACCTTTTAAAAAAAAATGCACAAAAACTCAAAATCATCCCAAACACCAAAAATCTTCCCGAAATGGAACTCCCCTCAACGACTGGAACTCATTGACTCCAAGATTGATAATTTTGGTGGCCATAATCGATGCAAACAAAGATTTTATTTTTCTATAACTCTCTCTCTTTTCTCAAACCAAGGACTTAAAAATAATAAAAATGAATTTCTGGACTAAAATTGACTTTGTTCTTAAATTTCTAAAACTAAAATGACCTAATATTTATAATTCAAAAAGTTTAGGGACTATAATGAATATGTTGCCCTATCTTTTAATCTCATCCTTCCCTTACAATTTAATCTTTAATTTGGCCCTATAAGAGCAAAAAAAAAAAGAATTTGGATAAAAAAATCACTGTAAAAAGAAAAGAGGGCATGGAAAACAATATTTTTCCATATCTTCTAGTTTTTGTATAAAAAAATAATAATAATTAAATTATGACTGTGGATATGTGCACTCTGATACAGCATGCATATGCAAATTATTGTAAACCAAAGTATGCCCTATGAGCACCCGAGGCTGTTATCATATCAGAAGTTGATGGATAGAATTGTTGACTTATGATACGAATATCAGGCGGGCATTAAAAAGTAGATGCTGGCATACGTGTTCATGGGACCCCAACATGATGTGCTCCACTACAACATGTCATTAGCCGGAAAGCTAACTAAATTAACGCCACAACCTTCCATTATACTGTAAATTAAACAAATCTCTTGAGAAGGATAACATAAAGAAATGAAAACGCTCTTTTGTTTTTGTGTCAAGTCATTTCCGATAATAAACGAGCTCGGCCTCCAACGGATTTGACCTACTGAGTTATCACTTAGTCACTATATATATTTTTTTAAGACTGATTGATTAGTGTAATATCCTATAAAAAGACAATGAAATAATTAATATCTGGAGAAGCTTTCAACATCCTTGCTTTAATGGTTTTCTTTTGTTCAAAAACACCTTTCAAACTAAATTCTCCCCCCCTACCCACTTATTTTTTCAATAAATTTCTCTTTATTTTTCTCTTTCTCAAAAAATAAAAAAGTAGAACAAATTGGTGAAAAACATGAACTCAATCAAAGGACGGCTAGGTTAGAGGGGATTTAAAATCAAATATAGAGATTAAACACATAATTATAAAAAATACAATCATGAATGAATCTTTGTGAAGCTATAATTGATACTATAAATGTTATGATTAATTCAGGTGGACCCGTGAGATTATAGTAGTATTTTTGGTAGTCCTTGGAATAGAGTTAAAATCTTACAAAATAAAAGCCTTGGATTATTAATAATTAATTGATTTGATTTGATTTTCTGTGCCATACGTACATTTTAGAGAAAAGAACATTCCTAGTTGCATGTGCACCACGTTGGCTGATGTGAAATAGAGGAACCATCCCCATCTGGGTTAGCTAAGGCTGAGCTTATATTGTCTCCTTATGATCCCTGTTTAAGCTCTCTAAAGAGAAAGTGAAAGAGAGAACAAACTAAAAGCTCCTTTGCCAAAGGAATGCCACATGACTCAATGCTGACGGTTATATTGGCCAAGGGAATAAAGCTGGTCTCAATTTCGGCTTCAGGATAAGAAAAGAAAAAACAAACAAAAGAAAAGGTCTCCCCTTTACATCCTGCTGCGTGCTCTTCATTATCTCGAGCATATTTTATAGATGCTTTTCTTTAATTCATACTATATGTTCATATGCTATACATAAATTAATGTAGGGGGGGATGCAAACTTGTGAAATTAATCTTTCTATATCGAAAGGTCGGTGATGGATTCCACGTCCAAAAGTAGGGACGTGCCTTTCTTTGCAACCAATAAGGGAAAGATCGTTGATAATATTGTTATAAGTGCCATTACTTGCTATTAATTTGACAATATATATACATATAAATTATATGTCCTAGAGAGACATAGAAAAACAATGACGACAAAGTAAACAAATTTTCTAAATGCCTGGCATAATTACAATCAAAGAAATGATATCCTTTGTTGTTCCGGGGAAAGTAAGCTGATCGAGAGAACTGCAGGAGGGTGTAATTCGTTGTGAAGTGTGCTGCTGACAATTGTCAATATTAATTTTGAGGTTCTTAAATTTGAGCACAACGGGATCTTTGATTTCTGATTGTGGTGGTCGTGGGGTCTTTCTTTCTTTGAGGTTCACGCCCAACAAAGAACCGAAGACCCCAATGTTTCTGATCACCAAAAATGTAAAATATTTACAACTCCTCCATCGCTCGCTTAATATGCTCTTCTGATAAAAACTTGGAACGTCAGCAAATACACAAACATCCAGTACGCCAAGCTTTCTGTGTTTGTATCCTGTTTCACATTAATCGCCATTTAAGGAGAATTAGATTATATTCTCTGATCACCAAGCAACTAACAGATAAACACACAATCACATATATATATATATATATAACCTCAAATTTCTCTCTAAAAGGTTTGCGATGGTATACACAAGTTGTCCATTACATAATACGTGGCATACACTTTCTGTCCAAAGATCCCGCGGGCTATACATTATCTTTTCTTAATTATATATTCTTGTGCATAATTTCTGTACATTTAGCCTATAATAAAATGGAAGATTAAGAAATATTTAATTGAATTGAAAGCTAGGTTTTTACCTTTGTGGCCGAGGAAGTAAGGGAAATGGAAGCCGATGGCGTCGACGGACTTGAAAGGGCAGAGAGCCCCACATTGTAGGCCATGCTACAATCAGGTTGAAAGAGGCCATAATTTCTCTCAGATGTTGGCCCAGGCTTCAAATCCTCGTTGAACAAAGCAAACAAATATACTTCCAGCCTCATGTTAGGCCGCAAAGGTGTACCTTCACTATTCAATTGCCTCCTCAAAATATTTTTATTATAAGCAGCTGCATTCTCTATGGTGGCACCAAGCTCATCGGAATCTCCTTTTGATGGCCAACCAGTCTCGGAGACCCTAACTTCAATTCCATTAAAACCCATTCTGGCAATAGCAAAAATAACAGCATCTACTTGAGCATACAGCATATTGTCGTAGTGTAACTTGGTGTAAGGGTCAACCATGCCTGAATTAGGTTTAAAAAGCACATAATCCAAGGGTATGTCATCAGGTTTATCCTTGTAAGCAAAATATGGATATGCATTGATCCAAAATGGTGATTTTGTGTTTGACAAGAAGTGTAAAAATTGCGACATAACTCCTGAGACCTCAGTTTTGAAAGTGCCCGCTGAAGGAGGGAATGATTCCGCGAGCACCGCTAAAGAATTGGGTGTTGAGACTTGAATGTATCTATCTAGGCCTAATTGAGCAAGTGCGCTATGAATGTTGACTACAGCTGGAACAAGATAGGCTAGTAATGTTGTGTCATCATCAGTGAAGACCTCATTTCCTACAGCGATTCCTGTGATTCTCGTGGCCGGAAAATATGGCTTGATGTGGGTACTAACCCACTGAAGAGCTTGTTGAGGGTCCATTAGAACAGCTAGCATTTGGTTTTCTATAGTCACAATCAGCTCAACATTGGAGTTGGAAAATGCTGTCAATATTTGAGGATTGGTGTCGTAGATTCTTGCCTTTGTGAGCTTAAGAGAGATCAAGAGATCAAGAACGTTCTCTGGCTGTGGCAAATTGTTGCCAACTTGGCCATAGTTGATACCAAGGGAATTGATTCCTCGTAGAAAACCGTAATTATCTGTTTAACCATACATAGAGGCAATAGCATTAGAGGAAACCCAAAAAAACGTTTAAATGAAAAACAGCAAGATATGTTGAAGCTTCGAAAAAGGAAATGACTGAGGAAATAGATATGCATCATATATAAACTAGGTAAGATAGAAAAATTGAAAGGTACCTGAAAAGGTTAGGAAAAGTATAGGAAAAATATGAATCATGGCAATTCTGCTTAATAACAATGCCATGGAATTGAGAGACAGACAATGAGAGAGACAGAGGAGGAGAATCTTTGGAGTTCTAAACAGAAATTGGAAGAGAATAGATATAGAGAGAAGGACAAGGTAAAGGGTAACTGTGATAATTCTTTTCTTTGCTTGTTTGAATATTTTTGGAGTCAAGAGGTTTAAGCATTCCTTCCCATGGGGTCTTGGCTCTTAACCTCTGAACCCGGTTTTAAATGGGCTACAGGTGTGGTTTTTCTCATTTTCTTCAGACAATGCTTTTCCTTTGGTCTGGCGTGTCTCTTTCCAATCATGTCCAACCCCCAGTTCTCTATTGCCAAAATGCCCTCCAGCCACTTTCTTCGGACAAAAGCAAAGGGAAATCTCATTGCTTAAGTATAGAGGCATGCAATTGGAGGATACAAAAATTTGGGGTGGGTAAAACTTAATTATTATAAACAACAACAACAGTGATAAAATATTCTACTTTCGTTTTTGTTATCCACATGGAATGATTTTTTTTTATTTTAAAAATATTTTTGAAAAAAATTAATTTTTTTTTAATTTAAATTATTTTTTTATGTTTTCAAATATAATATCAAAAATAATTTTTTAAAAATAAAAAAATATATAATTTTAATACATTTTCTAGAAAAACAATACTCTAAAAAATAATTATTACACCACAAACAAACACCCTTTAAATCATAAAAGTTTATGGTGGCTCCATGTGATCACTTAGTGGAAAGATAATTTATATATATATATATATATATATATATATATATATAATTCCTAAATTTATCCCTTTATTTATATCAATTATTCATTTTTATATTTCTATTTTTAATTTGGCAATTTAACTCTTACTTTCTTCATTTTATATATAAAAGAATTCTCACGTACTTTGACTTTGTTCAACTAATCCTTTTGTTCTCTGAATTTCTTCAATTGACCTAATAATAGTTAACTTCTACCAAATCTAAATATAAATTATATATGCTATTTTGTACCATTATTAAATGCATTCTATTATGGAATAACTTTTTATAATTATGTAGATTTTTTCTAATGAAAGAAGTTGTTTTAGAAAATATTAAAACTAATTTTTGATAAAAAGTGGAAGAAATAAAAATATATCTTATGAATGAAAAGCATTTAATAATGTCATATTTACATACATATTAATATTGAGATTTGACAAAGTTAGCTATTGAGTTAATTGGATGGATTTAGAGTACAAGAATTAATTGAATTAATTTAAAGACCATGAGAGTTAATTGATCAAATTAAAAATACAAGGATATAAATAAATAATTGACACAAATGTAGAGATATATTTAAAGATTTTGCCTTTATTTTTAGATGTTGTCCCAAATATCTAATTATTTTATTCTTAAAACTCAATTATATAGAGCAAAAGAAATATATTGATATCAAATAATCAAAACCAATGTTTTAAAACCCGGACCGGCCCGGCGGGTCGACCCGGGACCCGGCCGACCCGGGCCTGGGACCGGTCCGGGTTGAGGCAAAAACCCGCTCGGGAATTGACCCGGGGAAACCCAGTCGACCCGGGACCCGGTCCACCCGGCCAAACCCGGGTGAGACCCGGTCAATTTTTTTTTAATTTTTGCTGTCATTAAACGACATCGTTTTTTGCCATCTAAAATCCCAAAACGCTGAAAACTCAAGACAGAAGAAGAACAAAGCAATTAACCTAATTATGTTACTCTTTGTCTTTGAAAATTGAAACTCAGCCGAGGAGTAGCGGACGTCTGATCATTGATCTCTGTAAAAAAGGTTTGAATCTCTTTCTTTCACTCTCTGTTTTCTTTATTCTTGGCTGTTTTCTCATTTCTAGCTTCAATTTCAGCCCAGCACAAGGAGATCGAAATTCAAAAGACATCTCTAAAACATCTCCCCCAAAGAAACCATCTTTTGTCTGCAGAAATGGTGTATTGTTGGGAAAAACATCATGCACACCTGCCACATTGAACTGTGGAGTTCCATAGTGAGGAACTTGACTGGCTTCTTCATTGCTAATCATCGAATATGCATCAAAGGGATCTTCAACTTTGGAATCTTTTCCTGTTAATTCTTGAACAATTGCCCTAAACTCAGAGGCATTGGTTGCTTTAACTATCGTTAGGCTTGAAATGTATGTTATCTTGACTGGTTCTTTCTTGTGCTTGGTGGGTTTTTTGCCCCTTCTAGGTTCTTGACGGCCAGAATATTGCTCACTAAGCTGGCTCATTTTCTTCGATATTTGGTGGAAATATGAAGACGAGGAAGAGGGAGAGAGCAACTGGTTTTGATTTTGTTGTGTGTTGATCCTTTGCCTCTAGGGTTTGTTTTGTGTGTGTTTTTTTTAGGGTGGACCCGGGTCAACCCATCTGACCCGTGACCCGATCACTTGACCGGGTCGATGACCGGGTCGGGTTTCAAAACTTTGATCAAAACCAATTTTACCGTGCTTTAAAATAACTCAATAAACTAAACCATTAAAAAAAAATTGTTTTTAACTTTCTAGTTAATTGCTTTTCTCAAATGGAAATATATATGTTGTTTTATATTGTAAGCAATAATATGAAATATCTAATCCCCTTTTTTTACAATCAATTAAGGAAATCCTACAGATAAAATCAGTAAACTCAATAGATTTATTTAAATTATTTATAAAATGATCTTTCATAATTCTTTTTTTTTTCAAGTTCTATAATTAATAATATATGCTATATTATAAATCAAGAAACTCCAAACCTTAATTTCTTTAGGGGATCGGGTTGTTCAACGTTTCATTGCGCCATTAATAAAATATATCTAATAGATAATATATGAATTTCAAATCCTAAAAATAGAAAAAATTGAATGTTATGATTCGAAAGAGAACAATCAAGCAGAAACAAAAGCGACTTATGCGGAAAATCCAAATTTTAATTGATTCCTAGAATTTGAAATTTTATAATTTTTACATTTTTTTCGATCGGTCTTTAGAATAATACTAGCAATTCATCACAAACTTATATTTTTTTCAAAAAATAATATATAGATTTTTTCAACATGTTTTTTTATACTAAATATAAAAAAACAATTGAAGAATTAAATTAAAAATAAAAATATTTAATTTTAAAAATTATATAAAAAATCTTAGTTAAACTGCTAAATTCATGATTTGAGAGTCATGTACTTTATTGGATTTAACAATATTTTATTTTCAAAATTATTTTTTATTTAATTATATGTCAATTAGGTGCATGAAAATTCTTTATATATATATATATATATATATATATATCAAAGAACAATTTTTTTTTTTTAAAAAAAAAGGGTTGTGTGTGGGACTTAAAAATAAATCCTTGAATTTTTTAAAAGTTTGATAACAAAAAGAGTTTTTTTTTTAAAGTAAAGTAAAAAAAGACCTTTAAAATAAACAAATTATTCAATGAAGTGTTTTTTTTCTTAATTTTAAAGGATTAAAAACACATTAAATAAATAAATAAATAACAAGTTAGTTGTGTTGGCCTACCCACACGCACGACCTATAAAAAGGCCTAGCTTGTGTACCAAGCTCATGAAATAGGCATGGCTTGTGAGCTAAGCTTTTTATTTTGTTCACAACATGGGTTGGACAACGCATCACCCGCCCCTTTCTTGTTAAATATTAAAAGGCGGGTGACGTGTCCACCTTTTAATTTGAAAAAACAAACTATAGAAAACGCGTCACTTGTTGACCTAGTTTTCGTCAACCAATGGTTACTGAAAAATCTAGCCCTATATAGTTTTTGCCCTAAAACTCAATTTTAAAATTGTTTTTGATTTGAAACATTTTAAAAACATCCTAGATACCATGATAAATCAATGCATGGCCTTTGAAAACCTAAAAAACCAAAGAAAAATCTGGAAAAAAAAAATCTTCTCAAGCTCATATATTTGTTTTAGGGAATTTGAAGGTGGAAAAATACCTAAGTGGAATTCATCACCGAATGGAACCTGGTTACACCAGATCGACCATTTTGGTAGCCAAATTCAATATCAACAACAATTTTCTCTCTCTATCTTCGAAATTTAATGACTTTCTCTCTCCTTTATGAAACTATGGACTGAAAACTAAGAAAAATAAAGTTTTGGAATAAAATTAACTTTATTTAAAATTTTAGAAATCAAAGGGACCTAATATTTATAATTCATAAAGTAAGTGGACTCTAATGAATATTTCACTAAAAGTTTGAAAAAGCCAAGCATTTCCTCAGCGTTTTTCACTTTGATCTCATGTCTTTTAATCTTACCATTTCCTAACAAATCAACTTAATTCAGCCTTCAATATGGTCTTATAAAGGTAAAAGATGTTTTGGGATAAAAAAAAATTGCACCTTAAAAGTCCATAGTGCAATAAGTTTAAGTCTATAGTGTTATGGGGAATACTATTTTCCCATGCCTTTTAATGTTTTGTTAATATTCTCTGAGATTGCATATTTTCAAGTTACTCATTATCTCGTGTTTATGGATAAAATGTCTCTTAACATAGGAAGGAGTATTCATTTGCTATGTTTGATGCGATGTAAAGAGTGGATAAGGTTCTTTAATCTCTAAATTTTTAGAGCCTTGAATTATAGAGAAAGAAACAAGGGTTCTTAAGCCTAGGGCTATAAATCCTAACTATAGAGAAAACTCTAACTTAGTTTTTTAGAAGTCTTTATTTCATAAATTCTCCTTCTTTCAATATTTTAGCTTGACAGTGTTAATCGACAACCTCCTTAAATTAGGCATTAGTTTTCAACATTTTATGCCTCACATCACCTAGCATAACTTGAGCATCTATAGCCATCTTCTTGGAAGTAATTCTTTATCCAACACTCTTTTGAACTAGCACAAGACATATCATCTAGGACATCACAAATACACAATCTCGAATGGTGATTTATTGATGTAACCATATTATTCGATAGTTTCACCCACATCTACCTAATGTTTTGTCCATGTTTTATATATAAAATGTCTTGATATTCTTTGTTTTATGTTTTGAAGGTACTTTTGGATGAAAGATGCAA
>Ga0307517_10009549_pt1 | contig 13731 bp, 11 predicted proteins | sample 23_EM_MG_FD_194515 | JGI IMG/M metagenome (GOLD analysis project Ga0307517, IMG submission 194515) | Populus trichocarpa ectomycorrhiza microbial communities from riparian zone in the Pacific Northwest, United States - 23_EM | ecosystem: Host-associated > Plants > Roots > Unclassified | place...
AAAAAAAAATCTATTTGCAAGTGAGCTATTAGCTCCACCAACAATAGTTAAATGATAAGGAATCAATTAGAGAGATAGAATATCTCTTATTTGATTTCTATCACTTGCACTTCAATTCGCGTGTGATTGTTAGGAATCTCAAGTTGATGCGCTCTTCTTCATGGTTTGGTCTTTGAAAGTGATGATAAAAAAAAAAAATCCATGTTACAATAGATATTCCTTTTATAATTTAGAATTCATTTGTTTTTACGTTTTAAAAATATTTTTGAAAAAAATTAAATTATTTATTTATTTTTTTTCTTATTTTAAATTAATTTTTTTTAGTGTTTTCATATCATTTTAATGTGTTAATATCAAAAATATTTTTAAAAAATAAAAAAAATATTATTTTAATCTATTTTTAAATAAAAAATATTTTATAAAGCGATTACTACCCTTCTTTCGAAGATTTCCTTGAAATTAAATAAATAAATAAAAAAAAAAAAGCAGAAGAAGAAGACTTTTGACGAGGTCAGTTCTCGTGCTTTTCCTCTAACAAGTAAAAGATACCCTATCTAATATCTATCCTGCATTAAAAGACTTTCATCCACCAAATTCATGAACCTCGTGCGTGCCAGCCATCATCTTCCTCGAGTTGACTCGCTGGAGAACAAAATTCTGAGAGGCCAAATTCTCCTCATTTGCAGAATTAGCTCCTTATACTTTATATAAATCTTTTAATTTATCTTTCAATTTAAATTATCATTTTTTAACATATATTTGTTTTATATACTCTTATTCAAATGGATGAAGACATTTTTTACATGGGAAAGTTTCAATGAAAAACAAAATTTAAAATCATATAAAAATAATATTTTTTAAAAAAATTATTTATTTTCAAATAAATCAAGAATATATTAGATATTACGGTAAACCACACGATTAACAACATTAACACACCAAACATTAAAAACTAAAAAAAGCCTCCAAGTAGGGCTTGCTTATTTCAAGGTGAAGCTATTTATTAAAAGTATAAATTAGAAAACTAATAAAAATAGAAGAAATAGTTACTCAAGAACAATTAAAAATTGCAGTTAAAATATAAAAACAAAAAGAAATAGATTAATTTCAGTACGGAAAACGCGTTGATGTAGATTGAACTTTGCTTTCTTGTGATTCACGAATCATATTTTGTCTGGTTCATTATTATATAATGGCCAGGAGGACAGATTTTTAGAGTGAGTTCGTGGTTGTGTTTTTAAGTTTTTTTTTTTTTTAAAAAATATTTTTTAAATGTTAATTTTGATATTAACATTTCAAAACAAATTAAAAATATATAAAAAATATTTTAAACAAAAAAAATTAATTTTTAAAAACACGATTAAAACAGTTCCAAATACTCATGCAATTCTAGTGAAGTTCTTTAAATGGAGCCCCACTAAGGTTGCAAGAAATCTCATCACGTACTCTATCTTTCATCATCCAATCAATGCATCAAGAATAGCAAGCCAAGTTCATGGCGATTAAATTATAGAGTCCAAAACAATTGAATTGTAGTAAAATTCCAGGGAGTTTCCTAGCAACCTCTTACTTCTCGTGTTGAAAGTAGTTGCAATAGACACATGACTATTCAAAGCGTGAGAAGATTTACAGTGGTTGCAAGCACAAGTGTTCATCCTTCTAGAAAAATCTTTTAAAAAATTCCTTGATTGTATTCAAGATGGGTCCTCTCCTCTTCAGACAAAACAGTAATGGTGGTTAATGATGATTAATCATCAGTTACCCAAAGGAAAAAGATTCACTGCACATCTCGACAATCGATTTGATGTCTCCTAAATAAGACAGTCAAAGTTAAACAATCTTTCGTCTACTATAAAAAAACAGAAGCATTAAACAAATTGATCTTTTACAACTTGTGATTATTTGTATTGTCAAAGTCTACTTCAAAAAAACTGTTGATAGAACCAAGAACGAAGGTCTTTCTCAGGGATAAGTAAATGCCTCACGGCCAAGTTGCCTCTGATTTTACACACACAAAAAAAAAAACAAGGTGTACTTGTTATGGGGTAGCCTAGGTTGTTTGAGGTCACCTACTCTCTCCTAAGCTAATAAAGGTTTGGTCTTTTTTAAAATTCTTCTACTTCAGGTACATGCTGCCTCCAAGACCGAAGTTTGAATTGTTTTGTTAGAGAGATTGAAATGGTGGGTTTCTCTTTATTTCTCAAAAGAGTCAAGAAAGATCAAAGCTTGGTGCTTTAAACTGTTGGTATGCACGCATGCATGTAAGTTTCTCGCCGTTTCTTGTTTTGACAGTTCCTCTAGTAATTTGCTTGTGTATATGTTTCTGGGTTTTTGAGAGTTTTTCTTTTTGTTTGGAGTCTAAAAGAAGAAACTCTTCATGTGTAAGTGTTTGATTTCTGAGAGATTTTTGCAGGTCCTTGTTTCTCTGGTTGTTGTTATGACTCCTGAAATGAAATTTCTCTTATTTGATGTGTGAGGATTGTTCATGGAATTTAGGTTTGGAGATTTTACAATGGCACTGTTAATTTCAAGGGAACTGAATTAAGACAAGATGTGGAGGGGACAAGTAACTTATTGACATATAGGACCAAGGAGGAAGCACCAGCAATTCTGATGCATGTTATCCCCCTTGTGTCTTATCTGAATTAACTTTCTTGGTTTTCACTTTCTAGATTCTTATAATCTGATTCTGAATAGATACTGTTTATGGTTTCTTTGGAATAAAAGGAAGTAGAATTGCAGTGTTAGATCTCTTACATTGAATCCCTTTTTTGCGTTTGTTGTTATTAAAAGCATGACGCTTTAATTTCTGATTCCAACAAAAGAGAAGTGATTGCCTTTTTCCTTGCGTCTTTCAAATACTATTGACTTATGAAGATCTCTTACTGTTCTTGGATTTTGACCTGCTTGTGGGGCTAACACGAGTTGTTGCGGTCATTCTTTTGCTGGCACAGATGGTTATGATGGAGCAAAGTGAGATAATTGAAGAGGAACATGTTCTTGGTTTGCCTCCTTCACCTCCTCTAACTGTTGGGATAGCTATAGATGGAAAAGGAAGCAGCAAGTACTTGGTGCAATGGGCATTGGAGAAGTTCATGCCTCAGGGAAAGGTTGCATTCAAGTTATTACATGTTTGCCCAAAGATCACAGCAGTCCCTACGCCAAGTAAGCAGCTCCTCTCTAAAATTACTTGCAGAAATGCCTGCTTGCTAATTGTTGTTTGATTCTAGTTTCTTCACCAAAATGCTTGTAGATCTGGTTTATGAAAGATTATTGTGTTGGTATTGAAATATAGGGGAAGACAATGCCGGTGTTGCATTTGATGGTTATTTTCAAAAGGAGAACACAATTTAACAAATTTGAAAAAATAATGCTTTCAATTATCAAGAAGCTTGATATTTATTAATGAAAACTAAACTCTCTTCTCTTGCCATCTGATTTTGTTTACATTCCAGTGGGGAATTTTATTCCTATATCACAAGTACGAGATGATGTAGCAGCAGCTTATAAGAAGGAAAAGGAGTGGCAGACACTCCAAATGCTTCTCCCTTTCAAGAGTATTTGTACCAGGAAAAAGGTCAGTCTTGTTCCATGCAAGACTGTTTGTAGTCAAATAAAGTTCATGAAGTGATCCTGGGAATGCTGACCTTAAAATGCACTTCAATTTCAACACAGGTGCAAGTAGATATTGTGTTAACTGAATTGGATGATGTGGCGAAGGCAATTGCGGAGGAGGTTGCCAAGTGCAATATCAATAAACTTGTTATAGGAGCAGCTTCTCGTCGCATGTTTACAAGGTATGCCCATGGTTTCAGAAGTGACATTAAGTTATCGGATGTTTGTTATCTAAACATGAATGCTTGACAAACTAATAAATCGATCCATATTCTAGGATATCAAGAATACCTATTAGCTTGAATAATAATTTGGATCACTGGTGACTTGATTAGAGAAAATGATCCGGGCCTCGGATGCTCTTATATAGCTTTTTATTTTTTTCACATGCACTTGTTACTTATTAGCATGATAATCTTTTCAGGAAACATAAGGGAAATAATCTGTCCTCAAGAATCTCGGTTTGCGCTCCAAATACTTGCACAGTCTATGCTGTTTCAAAAGGAAAATTGCTATCTATTCGTCCATCTGATTTAGAGACAAGTGGAAGCTTTAGAGATGGTGTCAGTATCACCAGTCGTGCTACTAACTCCTCATCAAGTTCTACTTCGAGCTCTCAAACAGGTAATCTACAGTTGTAGTGAAGATTTGAGGTCCATCCACTTATGACCACAAGCATGAATGTGTAATTTGTGGAGAATAACTGACATATGAGTTCGTCTCATGGACTTAGCACTACCCTTGCCTTGTGGTTTCTACTGTCCAAGCCTAGGACTGTCCGCGCTGCAAAATTTGTCCAGAAAATTGTGTAGAAACAAGTTTTTAATCCATCTCTTCCTCTGTTTCTTGAATATGCAGGTTCCAACTCAGTTTCTCCATTCTCTCATTTCCAATCTCCATCCCTGCCAGTTCAGCGATTTCAAGCTCTTTCATCAATAAACCAGGGCTTTCTTTATACCAGAACAAGTTCCTGTGAGACAAATCCGTCAAGAAGCCTGTCTCTGGATTTTGAAGAAAAGGTTATAGGGAGTTCTTGTCCGAGTATTTCAGAAATAGAACACCCAGTCACTCAGAGTTCTAGCTTCAAAAGCTTGTCAACTGATCACCCGTCATGGAGATCTGATCAAGCTTCAACCTCAGATGTGCTTACAGATTGTTCCTCATCTGACAGCCAGGTAGTTTTGCATTTTTTTTTGTTTCGGTCCTCTGGTGCTTGCAAGACATTTATTTGAGGTGTTCTTTGGCATCATTTATTTGCAAAATCCTCACCTGCTAGTAGTGAAATCTTCTATTTAAAATAGCTTTGACATTCTATCATAATTATACAGAACTGTGTGTAAATATAAAGGTTCAACTTCTTCATGCAAGCTTATTGAAATCTGTACAGCACCATAAATTTCTTGAAAATCTGCACTACTAGAATAGTCTCTGCCAAATATATGTTGTTATTAAAGAACTGATGTTTCAGGAGAATGTGCTATATTCATTAGAAAAGCTCACGTGTTGATCATAAAAAAGTACTCCTCTTTTGAAGCAACAGTTCAGTTGTGTGCCAGTGCTTCAGCAATGACAATATGGTTGTAGACTTGTAGCCTTTGGTGTGGTACTCGGAGGTGAATGTGAGATCTAAATGCCCCACCCCACCTTATGTTTTCCTTTGCAATCTTTCATGCAGGCAAATATCAACTTTGAGCTAGAAAAGCTGAGGATTGAACTAAGACATGCTCGAGGAATATACGCAGTAGCTCGAAGTGAGACATTTGATGCTTCTCGAAAGGTTAGTATGAGTAAATGTATTGGTTTCTTTCTGTGATGATTCTGCTAGCCAATTGCTGATGTAATTTCAGCAACATCTACCAAATTTAGTGAGCGTAAATGGGTGACCACTAATTTTTTTTGGCTGTTCATATTATTTCTCTTCTACTATAGTCTTCCTGACAAAATGACTGCTACAGTATTGACAATATCTTCAGAAGCTATCAGAATTCTAAAGAAAAACTCATTGAGCTCTTGTCAAAGAATTGACCTTGGCCATAGTCTAATCAATAATGACTTCCTATAAGAATTCCACTGAGATCTGTTCTGTTTCTACAGTTGCAAATCAATTCTATCCTTTTTTAATTTATTTATTTAGATTAATGAGCTTGAGCTACTATTTTTCTCAGTTGAATGATCTTCATAAACGTCGGTTGGAAGAAGCAACAAGACTCCAGGAAATAAAACATGAAGAGGAAAAAGCCTGGGAACTGGCAAGGCAAGAGAGGGGAAGATGTGAAGCTGCAATCCAGAAAGCTGAATGTCTAAGGGAGTGTGCCAAAAGAGAAGCTTCACAAAGGAATGAAGCAGAAATTAAAGCCATGCACGACACCAAAGAAAAGGAAAAGCTTGAGAAAGCTATTGCTGGTTCTGTACAGCAATACCAGGAGATCACATGGGAAGAGATTGTTTCTGGTACCTTATCGTTCTCAGAAGAGCTTAAGATTGGAATGGGAGCATACGGAACTGTTTATAAATGTAATTTGCACCATACAACCACAGCAGTGAAAGTTCTTCATTCAAAAGAGGACAAAAATTCTAAGCAATTCCAGCAGGAGGTATGCAAGTTGTTGAGATTAATTAAAACTGTAAACTTCACAAATACTCGAACAAATCTACATTTTAAAATGTTTCATTAATAAGCATTTTAGTGCTAACCATCTTTCTTTTTTTTCCCTGAAAGTTTAGTCAATGTATTTTGGAGGCATGTCCACCTCGTCACCTGCAAAACAATGCAATTTGTTTTGCCAAATGGCATGCACAAACATCTTTTAGTTTCAGCTTCCCTGTTATACGCTTGGGAATTCACTCGTTATGATTGTACATGACCGATAATTCAAGTAAATACTTACTGTGCTTCCTATTGATTTCAGCTTGAGATCCTGAGTAAAATTCACCATCCACACTTGCTCATTCTTCTTGGCGCTTGTCCTGATCATGGTTGCCTTGTTTATGAGTATATGAAGAATGGGAGCCTGGAGGATAGACTGCAGAGGGTGAACAATACACCCCCTATCCCATGGTTTGAGAGGTATCGAATTGCTTGGGAAATAGCCTCGGCACTTGTTTTTCTTCACAGCTCCAAGCCAAAGCCAATTATTCACCGTGATCTGAAACCAGCCAACATCTTACTTGATCATAACTTTGTGAGCAAGATTGGTGATGTTGGCCTTTCAACAATGCTTTGTTCAGATGTTTCTTCTTTATCCACCATGTACAAAAACACAGGACCTGTTGGGACATTATGCTACATAGATCCCGAGTATCAAAGAACTGGGGTGATTTCTCCAAAATCCGATGCTTATGCTTTTGGGATGATAATTTTGCAGTTGCTGACTGCAAAACCAGCTATAGCATTAGCACATGTGATGGAAACAGCAATGGAGGAGGGTCATTTGGTGGAGATTTTAGATTCAGAGGCCGGGAACTGGCCATTGGAAGAGACAAAAGAATTGGCTATATTGGGACTAAGCTGTACAGAGATGCGACGCAAAGACCGACCTGATCTGAAAGATGCAGTACTTCCTGCATTGGAGAGATTGAAGGAGGTTGCTCGTAGGGCCCGAGATGCAGTTTCCAGTCTACAATTGACACCTCCTAAGCACTTAATCTGCCCAATACTTAAGGTATATGTTCCCACATGCTTATTATTCAAGTAAAAATAGAAGAGATTGACACGGGAAACAGTGTGCAGAATGGCTAGTCTTATGTTGTTTCTTTTACAGGATTTAATGGATGATCCCTGCGTTGCGGCGGACGGTTACACTTACGACCGCAAAGCAATACAGAAGTGGCTTGAAGAGAATGACAAGTCACCAATGACGAATTTGCCATTGCGAAATAAGGATCTCTTACCCAGTTACACGCTTCTATCTGCTATAATGGAGTGGAAGTCCAAAACCCCATCCGACACCCTCCACATTCGTTCTTCAGGTTAGCACAGAATGATTGCTTTTAGAATCCCTTTGAAAAAACCATTTGTTTCCCATGTAAATGTCATCGGTACAGCTTCTGATTTAGAGCAATGTAGGTATATAGATAAGTTACCACAGTTGCACGTAAAATTCAGACTGCAACGACAATGCGTGCAGCTATTTGAGTTGTTTTGATAGTAGTTTGCTGCAAGCTATTAATAAGGATATTGAAAGTGTAATATTATTTGATTATTTCACTTTGGCCATAGCAACAATTAATGGATCATATGCCAATCTTGTTTTATTATATCCAAGCTTAAATATTTACACGCATGCAAAATAAAGCAGTTCAAAATATAGTTATTTTAGGGATTTGTGAGTTAAAAAAGAAAAATAAAATGATCAATCTTAATATTTGATTTTAAAAAAAAATTAAACACCATAAATGAAAATATTTTACTGAATTAAATAGGAAATAATAATAACCAAGAAAAAAAATTTCATTAAAAATCTTCTTGCATCACATAAATGATCAATCTTGTGGTATGATGGGTTGATTGGAGAAATTCAGAATTCGGATTGAATTTCTAGCTGAACACTCAACTAGGTTTTTAGTGATTTAGTGGACCTAATCGAGTCTGCATCAACACCAAGAAAAACAAATCAACGGGTTAACTTGATAACACAGCGACCCATGCTTTTTCTGAGTCCATTATGGATTTCTGAGTCTATTATGGATTGGGTTTGACAGCTATGATAATCGGGTACGGCCTTCCCACTCTAAATTGAAAACTGGGTTATGTGTTCAATTGTCGACTGACTCCATAGAACCCTCTCCGGAAACAATGTAAATCAATATGATATTTGTGAAAAATGGTCAATCGATAAGGATTCTTGAATGTAATTGGTGAAGGATGCGGTTCGACATTGATACCAAGCTCTTGTAAATGCCGCAGCAATCATCGTTCTCAAAATCTGGCTCACTTCTGTACAGCCGTTGATGGAACTTATTTTGCATCTCACGCCAATTTTGGACAGAATTTGGAGGAAGATTGAGGCACCACCGCTTTAATGACGATCCAGGGATGGTTGGGAATGCCGGTGTGGCTGCGATGATAACCAAAAGCATCATTTTGATTCCAGGCAATTCCTTCTTCTTGTGTTCATCTTCCAACCATTTAGCTTCGGCTGCCTCTCTACACCAAGAATGGCCTCTCTCTTAAAACATCTTTGCAACCAAACACATCACAATCAGCTTGCCTTCCTCTTATTGCCATGAGCTTTCTTGTTGAAGGTACGAAGTAAAAACTTTATATGCTTTATAATTGGTAGGCCTTCACTATAAGGACTTACAGGCTTGATGGACCGTCCATTTAATTGAGGTGTTGTACGTGTCAGCATCTAATTTTTTAGGGTAATGTAAAATAAATTGGATCCATGTAGAATTTTTCCTGTACTCTATACGAGTCTTTTAAAGTTTTTTTATTGATAAAATATGTATTATTTTTAGTAAAATATAACTTAAAATATCATAAAAATAAAATTATACATTAGCCCTTCATTTCCATAAAAAGAAACATGATTAATAGATTATAAGTACACCATAAATCCTTCAAACTTAAGGTTCACCATCTCTTCATTCTTAATAATTTCAAAGTCTATCTTTTTAAAATATCATCGTACTTTCTTTCTCTATAAAATTATTGACTTTACCATTAGAAGGGTTTCACGTCCTTCGAATGAGACCTTTTACGAATACTAGCTGTCAGTCATCATGGTTTATCAGGCATCACATGCTACTACCAACCACCTAAGCTTTTCATATCAAGTCGTTAGATATCGTAGCTAGAAAAAACATATCACATTTCTCGAAGTAAGAGATTAATCAATTATCCAATACATTAATCTTATTCTTCAATATCTTGAATTTTGGAACGATCACTAACAATTAAGGAGTAAGAATATGTTTGGTTTGCGGTTGAAATTCAATTTTATTATAAAAAATATTAAATTGATGTTTTTTTCATGTTTATTAAAAAATACAAAAAAAAAATGAATGAAAATAATGAAAAGGATTAAGTTATGAATGGATCCACAATCAAAGGATTAAATACATAGTTTATGAAACTATAAAGAATAATTAATTATTTATAATAAACTATAGATATTAAATATTGGTTTGGAAATGTGGATGAACCGCAGCCGGGAGAAGTTCTCCGACAATATTAAATTCTTCATTAAATAGGTCCCGTGCTTTTCGTATTCTACCCAATCACACACAGCCACGTAAGCAACGCCACATCACATAAAACCAAAACCCATTGGCTTCCCCTACCTTTCCCTCCACATCCAGCAACCAAGAAAACAATATAAAAAACCTTCGAAAACTGCAAAAACCCGAATATTCAAAAGCCAACAAAGCTGTCTTCCTCCCTCACGCCACCGACCAACCAAAATTCTGAGAGATTACTGTTCCTGTTGGGTTTCCTTTTGCTCCACAGCTTTTTCCCTCTTACCTTCTATCCAAAAAGAAGCAATCTTTTTCCTTATCTCCAAACAAAACCTTAAGAAAAGAAAAGGAAAAGACATCAACTTTATGTTTCAGAAGCTAAACCCAAAACAGACCATCAATTCAACTCCTCAAACGAATCAGACTTTTCACTGTTTATAAATCCAATTATATTTCATAAAACAGCCCTTCAAATTGTTTTTTCTTGATTTGATCAAATCCAGCAATGATTTTACCAAGACTTTTCCTTTTTGTTTTCTTTTTTTCTCTTGTTTTATGCAATGAGCAATTCAATCCTCACATTCTTCCAAGACCCTTGATTTTAGAAACAACCCAGTTGAGGGAAGTTGACAATGAAGTCAAATTGCAATGTACAAGCTGGAGATTTGGTGTTGAAGCTAATAATTTGAATCCATGGAAAACAGTTCCCCTGGAGTGTGGAGAGTATGTGAAAGATTACATGCTTGGAAGAGCTTATAGTTTGGATTTAGAAAGGGTGTCTAATGAATCTGGGGTTTATGCAAAGAGTTTGAAATTGAGTGGTGATGGGAAAGATATTTGGGTTTTTGATGTTGATGAGACTTTGCTTTCTCATCTGCCTTATTATGCTGATCATGGTTACGGGTAAGTTTCCTTTTATTTTTCTTTTCTTTTTTGGGTTTTGGATTTTTGGTTTAGTGTTGTCGAGTACTTGTTTGGATGTTGAGAAAGTTGTATAAACATGAATGACTTGAATTTTTGGATAATTTTATGGAATTCTGTTTGAATTTGGATTGTGTAGGACTTGAGAAAGCAATACATCTAAAAAATGAATGAGGTCTAATCGATACAATTAGTGTTTGGATACTGAATATGGTAGAGCACTTGATTTTTAAGAAATTTTCTTTCGATTTATTGGTGGCACCTTAGGATCCAGACTAGGTGTAACTAGTAAGGGTCAGGTTGATTGGATTAGTAGCTTTTTTATTCATCTTGTTTTGATTCTCTGTTATGGGGTTTTTTTCTTGAAACAAATAGTTAACTAATGTAGAGTTTTCTAAGAAAATAGTTCTTGTGGTGTGCTTTTCCAGCTTGGAGATATTTGATCCAGCGGAGTTTAATAAATGGGTTGACAAGGCTATCGCACCTGCTCTGGAGCCGAGTTTGAAGCTCTATAAGGAGGTCATGGATCTGGGCTTCAAGGTTTTCTTGCTGACTGGACGCAGCGAGACGCAAAGGAGCGTGACAGAGGAGAACTTGATCAATGCAGGGTTTCAGAATTGGGATAAGCTTATTTTGAGGTGAGTATGGAGGCCTTTTGTGACTGCCAGTACGGAAACTTTGATTGGTATGTATGTGCTATAAGTGAAAATGGATATGAATGTTGCCTCACTATGCCGTTTTCTGCCAGTACGGAAACTTTGATTGGTATGTATGTGCTATAAGTGAAAATGGATATGAATGTTGCCTCACTATGCCGTTTTCTGCCAGTTTGTTCATATGTTATAGTTTTTCGACTAGCACACCGATGCATATGTATTTGTGGATTGATTGTTTATGGAAGGATTGAATCTTTACAAGGGAGGCCATGTTAGCAATCCATTATATATTGGAGGAGAAATCTCGCAACATATCCAGGGATAATAATGAAAAATGAATCTCTTTTGCGAGAACACTCAAGTTATACTCTTACAAAAGAGTATGGATTGCAATGTGCTTTAAAAGATCTGGATTGCATGCTTGTCTGAAAACAAGAAACCACTTTTGAAGCAAACCAACAAGCCTAAAATTGTGAATTATATGATCCAGGCTGCCTTTTTGTCATTTCTAGGGCTAATGTAGTTCACTAACTGGTAAAGGCGCCAAATTCTGTGGGTTAATCTTAGGCTAATGAACTGGCAACTTTATATATGAACAGTGAGCTACATAGCAGAGACTCCCATTACAATTATTATCCATGTGACCTTCATCAGTGTTTTGTTTTCTGCTAGGAACTTGAAATAATGATTGTGCATGTGCATGATTTTTTCATGTTTAATCATCAACGACAAACAGAGAAGGATGAAGTACCTTCGATGACTCATCATAGAGATTTCCGTACTGATAGCTTGACATTTTCATGTTAATTCTCCTCCTTTTCCTGTTCTTCGTTTAAATCACGAGACACGTTGAAATTTCCATCACGACGAACAAGCATGCACTACTTTTTAGCGTTGGCTCTGTAATAACTCGAGTTAATTACTGTGCTTTTGCCTATAGCCTAATGAAGTCTTCTTCTTTGTGTTCATCAGGGGATCTGAGGATCATGGGAAATTGGCAACAATATTCAAGTCGGATAAGAGAAGCGAGATGGTGAAAGAGGGATTTAGGATTCTCGGAAACTCCGGAGATCAATGGAGTGATTTATTGGGATCCTTCATGTCAAATCGCTCCTTCAAGCTTCCGAATCCTATGTATTATATTCTTTGACATGGCCAAAATTCTTCTAAAATCATTGTGCCCTGTATAAGTAACTGTATAATATGCAAGAATCTGATGCTGTGAATTGTAATGACTTTTAAATTCTCTTTTACCGTGTAATTTATGATGCTACTACGCGAATGCCACTACTGTTACGGATAAGCCTCTTAGCCATAACATATAAGAACCAACCCGGGAGTCGGCCCGGGTCAAATCTGGGTGGGTTGATATATAGATCGGTGGGTTAACCTTGAAATGATGTCTTGGGTTTTTTTTTTTTTGTAAAAAAAAAGACTAGTTTGAAGCAAAATTCATTGGAATTATGTGGTTTTGATAAAAAAAAAAAAAAGTTCAAATAAATCGGTTTTATAACTATGCATTTTATTTTATTGTTATTCTGCATAATCAATGCTAATAAAGAAGAAAATTTGGACAAAATAGGATTTTCTTAATAAATCTTATTTTATTTCTCCTTTCAATTCTAGTGTTAACGATCTTAAGAATACATACGTTACCGCTAATAGATGTTTAAGCCTGTCGATAACTAAGATCAGCAATGCTTAATTATAGGAGAACATGCTCGTGATTATATCATCATTGTTTCTAATCTAGCTCCTCTTTTTTTTTTTCTTTTTTTTTTGCTTCTAGCTATTTATATTTTGATTTTTTACTAATAATATAGTGCAATATTTATTTATTTATTAATTTTATCTCATGGATTCTTTCCATCGAAGATCTGTAGTAGCAAGATGCAATCAAATGGTGAAGAGGGAGGTCGGCTTCCATGCTAATATGAAGCGCTGCTTCCTTTCTATATATATTTTCTGTAATTAATCATATTTTATATAGATTTTTTCAAGTTCTTAAGAATTATAAGTTAATATTCGCAACACTTTTCTGTGCTCGAGGGAATACAAGGAGGAATCTTCTCAATGTTTGGCTTGAAAAAATATATTTTTTTTTATATTTTTTGAAGCTAAATATAGAGCCGAAGAAGCCATTAAAGAGTCTTAATTTTCAACTGTATTATTGAAGAGGAGCACTGTTTGGTACCCCATCTGCACTTCGAGACCCAGCTCTTAGGTCTGCGATTAGTAACCAACGGATATGCTTGCTTTTCACGGTCATTATCAACCAAAAGCCAGACTTACAATTAGATTGTGTCATTTATGGCCGAAAATAGAGGCTTACTGACTCTTATCAATTGGATGATGATGG
>Ga0307517_10009550_pt1 | contig 13730 bp, 9 predicted proteins | sample 23_EM_MG_FD_194515 | JGI IMG/M metagenome (GOLD analysis project Ga0307517, IMG submission 194515) | Populus trichocarpa ectomycorrhiza microbial communities from riparian zone in the Pacific Northwest, United States - 23_EM | ecosystem: Host-associated > Plants > Roots > Unclassified | place...
AGAATGAAATTGAAAAAAAATATAATTTCATAAATTATCTCAAATAAAATAAATAATAATCAAAATAATAGAGATCAAATCTAAAAAATATAAAAAATAAAAGATGAAGAAATTAAAATAATAATAATTAACATTTCATAAAGTATTTCAAATAAAATAAGTAACAATCAAAAGAATGAGGATCAAATTTGATATATAAAAAATTTCAATAAAAAAATGACAATGGAAAAGCAAATAACAATTATAAAAATAAGGACCAAAGTTAATATAAAATTAAATTTTAAGAGATGAAATTGAAAAATAAATATTCAAAACAAAATATATATAACAATCAAAAGTTTGAGGACCAAATTTGATATAATCAACAAATAATATGATATTTTTAAATTTTTTATAATTTCCAAAAAATGTTTTCCACCCAAATTTTTCAGAAAAACACTTTCCTGGAAACCAAGCTAAATTTTCCTTTGACTGGAAAGTATTTTCCGTTGACCAACTTTTCTAATGGCAAACAAACACAAGAAAATTTAAAAAATAATTTTCTAAAAAGTGAATTCCAAGAAATAAACATAGCCTAGTATCATTTGCATTTGTGTTTTTAAAATTTTGAAAATAGAACATAAAATTTACTTGTTTTGTATTTTTTTTTTTGTTGAACAGAAAAAACCTAACAATGATTGATACGATATTTGGAAACCATTTTTGTTTCTAGTTTTGAAATTTTTTTATGATTGTTTTTTATTTTTAAAATAAAATACAAGAATGAAAATAAAAACCAACAATTTTATATTTATTTATTCAGATTTGATTTTTTAAAATAGAAAATTTAAAAGTAAAAATTATACGAAAGGACCACTAAGTCAATGTGTTAAATCTTCTAGCTATAATTATCAAATCTGATTTAGCCTGACAGATCAACCCGGTAATTTAAAATTTGACCAGAACTATGGTTTACTTTAAATTGTTTTTTACATTAACCTAGCCAAATTTAAGTGATACAATAAATTAACTCGTGATCCAATTGTTAAATTCTAAACTAAGGTTGTCGAATCCTAAACTAAAGTCTGACAACTATATTCCTAATACCATCTATTATTGAAAAACAATTTATTGAAATGCTTTTAATATTTTAAAAGTCACAGTTATCAAACTCATCTTGATAGGTTAACATAGCTGTTTTCGAATTATTTAGAAGGTTAATCTAGTTAAATTTATGTGACTTGGTTAGCTAACCTTAAATTTGATTAACCTGGTTAAATTTGAGGGAAATCTAAACTAGTTAATTCGAATTTTTATTTATTTATTTATTTAAAATGATATTATTTTAGTCTTTTAATTTTATATCCAAAATAATATCATTTTTATTTATTTATTTATTTTAAAAAATAAAAATAATATTATTTTAGATAGATTAAAGTTAAGTTATCTGTCCCACAAGCTGACCTCGGTGCAACCAAGTTTTATAATTACATTTAAATTTTTAAAAAAATTAAAATAATATTATTTTAGATAGATTCAAGTTAAGGTATCTGTCCCACGAATTGACATTCGTGCAACCAAGTATCATAATTACATTTAAATCACTTAAAAGTGATCTAGACATGGTTAATTGACTGTTACATAGTAAATCTGTTATTTTTCATTTCATTGTATAGAAAAATGTTACAAGTCCATCTCCAACTTCGAAAAGAAAACAGGTTTTTCTTTTTTTTCTCTCGGTATAACTTCTAGTAAGTGAGCAATCGATGGAGAAAATTAAGGTCCAAAAACTGTTCCATTTAAAAAACTGTCCCCCCAAATCTCATCGTGTTCGATCAAGCTCAACATCTTCTCCGATCAAAAAAAACAAAAGAGAAGGTTGTGCCCTTTACCGTCAACAGAAATGTCACTGAAGGAGGAGGAGGAAGAAGAAAGAAGCAGCAGCAAAAGTCCTCAGTGGTGCTGGGCTATTATCTTTAGAAGCCCAGAACGACCCAATTAGTTTCAAGCGTGCCGCAGCTTATTCACATGCTGTTTATCCACCTTAAAGTAGAACTGTTGCGACTTATCCATTTCCTTGCAGCTGAAAAAACTAGAGGCAAGTATTTGCTTTGCCATGTCAAGATATTTTTGTAGTAATGAAGCGACAAAATTTAAGGTCAAACATATACAACTCCACAAGCAATCCTACATGATCAAGATCAAAACCATTTTTTTCTACCCTACCCCTCCACGCCTCCAACAACCATAACATCACCATTTCTAATATTACATCTGCTTATCTTCCATGGCAGCTCTCTCAATAGTTCATTCTCTCCATGGTAGTTATAGTTCAATTCAAGAACTGAGAACCAGAAACTGCCCGAGAATCCTCATTCTTTTGTCTTGCCAAAGAGGCGAGCCAATAGACACCTCCAGCTCAAAACCAAAGAAAGAAATCAAGCAAGACAAGCAACTGGTGAGGCAACTCTTTGGTAGTGTAGAGAACTTCGGGAAGGGATTGAAGGACAATTTGAGCCCTAAGCGGAAGGGTGACTGGAAAGACGTGATGCTGATGAGTTTGTCATTTGCTGTTTATGTGTACATGTCCCAAAAGATTGTCTGTGCATATTGTGCTTGGATGTCCATGCTCAAGCAATGGTAGACAGCTAAACCATCATGCCTGTTCTGCATCTTGGTTATTTAGGCAGATGGATGCTGCGATGATCTTGTTAGTAGCTTGGATTTTTCCGGTTCTTTTCTGTAATTCTTGTTCAATATTTCTTGGGGGACTTCCTCAACAAATAGACAATAAAATAAGACGTATAAAACTGTATTTGTTAATCTTGTTCACGTTATGTAGATCAAATTGAACGTTGAAAGTCAAAGATTTATCTTAGCTCCCAGGGATTAACGTCTCATCGTTTTTTTTATTTCCACAGCAACATTAAGCACCATTCTAGAGTTTCCACTTTCCAGCAGCTGTTACATTGATTTCCACAAAATGTCCGGTACACGTTCCAATTTGCTCAAAGAACAATCTCCTCCAATTTTGTCCAGAAATTGCCGATAAATAAACTCATATTTCATTGATTTGGTTTTGGGTTCGGGACACCTGCTAAGGAAAAAACACCTTGAATGGTGATCACTGAAAACGCAAACCATCACTGGTGCAACAATCTGTTTTCAAAAGGAAAAATAGTTTTGCTTCCAGAAATCGGATTAATCGAACCCCCCATCAGTGCACAATAGACCTTCTGTACGGTACAGAAGAGGTAAAGAGACTTAATACGGAACATCCAATTTGCACCGAGAATAAAATATTTGAGCCATCTGCAAAAGTATTTGATTCACCAATCTTGCTAATTTATCTTGATATATCAATAATCAAAACTGGCAAGTGCGACCAGGCAAGTGCACATGGGATGCGGATTTCAATGGAACATGAACATTAGAGCTAGTGAGAGCTTTGGCATGCAGGGATTTTAAAGTCGTCAGTAAATCTTTAATTTAGTAGATCTGGGTTCATGCATTGTTCACTCACATGTTGACCTATAATTAGTCGGCTTTGTGCCTTTCACGCCTGAAGAGGCGATAAATCAGTGATAGCAGCCATTGGCAGACGAGGATTGACCATTGCCATATGCGAATCAGCACATTAGTTGGCTTCGGTTTTGGCTGTGGTGGTGGTCCGAAAATCCCTCTATATATCTCCTTTTGCTTCTTATATATAGCTTTATCATGCTCATCCAGCAAACGCAACTCCCTCAAAATTGCCTTGTCTTCAGGTGCATGTTTACGTGCCTTGAGAAAGTCTTCCCGGGCAGCATCTGTCTGCCCAAGCTCTGCTCTGGCTTTCCCTCTTCTGAACAAAGCCTTAGCATTGTTTTCATCCTCTACCAATACCTGTGAATCCATTATTCAGTTGATTAGATTACGTAATGATTTAGAAAATCCAAATCACAAATTTAATTTGAACGCATGAAGATGCCAGGATGTTCACCAGTACTAGCAAAACAAAAAAACTAAACAACAATTGACCATATGGAGAAGCCAGAATGTTAATAGGCTTTCTGAGGTGCCAAATACATCTATACAACACATTTTTCTTCAAAATGACTAGCAAGAAATTCAATATCCATATTTTTCCAGTGCACTTTGCACAGACAACAAGATAGTCACACACACATTCACACAAAGGAAAATGATGAGAATTTGACCGATTGATCTGGCACTAGATTACTGCCTTCCAATTCCATAAATAAACCAAAATTATTCGACATTGGAAATAAAAAGTTGCGAAACGAAAAATTGACCCATTAAAGTATACATACAATGGTGCATTGTGCAATGGCTTCTTCATAGCGCTCAAGCTTGATCAGACAAGCCGCCATGTTAAGATGACATGGATTCTTCACTGCCAATGCCATGTCTCGGTACTTGCCAAACAGCTGAAACATAAAGTCGTCGCCCAAATATGCAATTGCCTGACATGAACAGAAGCCACCAGAATTAGTCAAGAATGACAAAAATAAGAAAAAGAACTACAAAAACTGCAATGCTACTTAAGGAATTCAACTCATACAAATGTACCATTTCATACTGCTGCATAGCCTCCTCAAGTTTTTCCTCCTTAAATAGAGAATTTCCATCCATTTTTCTTCGATCTGCTGCACCGATCCTCTCTTCTGCAGTCATATCACCACGAGCTTTCCCCTGCAAAATGCATCTCCAACATAGATTCATCGTATTAGCAATCAAATCAGATAGAGCCGTTATTATGAACCGAAAGTTTTAAACAATAAAAACTATGTATTTGGAAAATCAATAGGATGTAACTTACTTCTTTGACTTCATCAAATCCTATAAGCTCGACTTCATATATTATATCTGCCATGGGAGGAACATTTGGGAAAGAAAAGTTCCCTTCTTTCCCATAGCCTAATTCCCAGCCCACATGTAAGAGGGCACGTTCACCAGCCTTCATACTGGAAACACCAACAGCTAAACCCGCCATTTCATTCTTCTCTGTTATGGATGTGAACCATCAATGTTTGGCGATACATTCAGCAGCAAGCTAGCAACATGATATAATTAAACCATAAATGGACCAAGATGCATACATATTGTATCTGTGGCAATGTATAACCATCTAACTAGTTTCTTTTATTAGATTCCTATTTAGTCATTATCATGGCATTGCAAAATGCTTCTAGAGTCATTACTGGTACAAGTCCAACTCTACACCCATATAAAAAAATAATGGTTTGTTTTGTCATTTTGAGCTCTTTAATCAGCACCGTTCATTGACAGAATAGTTAACTGTCAAGCATTTGCCATGAAATCATGGATACTGACAGTTATGTATGGAAATTGCAGAAATTAAACTAGATTAGCTTAAGACCAAGAACAGAATGCGAAGCTTCCAAAGAAGAAAAGAAGACTTTAAAATCTGAATGAAATAGGCATATACCTTTTCCTAAAACCATTTCAAATGGTCGTTGTTCATGCCATGTATCATCGAACTTGTGCTGAGTGCTTTCTGTCCATGCCCTGTAGTGCACTGTCATGCAGTTGCAGTTACTCAGATTATTAGGTTACAGACCGCATATGAGAATCACCATTATTTAGTAAGTGATCTCAGAAACAAAATGCGTACAATTGCAGACACACACATGTATGCATTCTCATTTCCAACCGATTGCTGGGTACTTCAGTCCATGTTAAGAAGTGTCATTGCCCACATGCAGTTATTCAGATTTTTAGGTATACACAGTGAAGATTTTCTGTAAGACATTTATGAAATAAAATGTGCATGCATATTAAATTCCTTTTTAGGGCACTCAACCCAAAAGTTTAGGCTAATACATGGAAGATCCATAAAGAATAAAATATCAAACACCACACATAACACCAACGGCTGCACTGCAACCTTGGGCAACAAATAATACATTACAGCAATGCAAGATTAGAGACAAGTACAATCATGCATATAAAAGGCCTAGCTCCTCTAAGATTAATAACACCTGCTAATATATTATTGCTTTAACAACTAGTCCAGTAAAAGCCAAAATAACTAACATGGTTGTTTTGCTTGTTGAACAGCCAAGTTACTGAACCATTTGCAGAATTTTCCACCTCAAAAGCTATATGGTTAGCTGGACCAAGACTGTAATAACCGTGCATCACAATAATAAGCTCAAAGTGTTGGAACCTCTAAGTCCAGATACCTAATACATTGTCGTTGGCCTTCTGTAATATCTCGGAGATAAAGGTCATACCATGAATGAATTCAATTCATTTTAAAAAATATTTTGACAATGTACTGAAACAACTATCAATACAGAAGATGTCCACTGACAACATAACACATAAGATCACAAATCATATAATGATATGATTGTACAGCTTTCAATTATTTTATGAATTGCAACTCCTAATGATATGATTGTGTAGCTTTTAGTTATTTTAAGAATTCTAACCCCTGTATGATATGATTGTATAGCTTTTATTTATTTTAAGAATTGTAACTTCTACTTTTCTAGAGTAATGAACTGTGACCGTGACCCAAAAAGGAAAGGAAAAAAATGTAACTTACAAAAGCATGTTGCATATTTGGTTGGCTTCTGACCATGACCTTCCTTAATGATTTGCTTGGTGACTTTCTCTTGAAGTATTTCAACCGCGGATTCGACTTTCGGAGGATGATTCCCATCTTGCAAAGGCTCACCACGCACAACCGCAGCTTCTTCCATAGCTCTTTCATTTTCATCATCTTTACCTGCAAAAAAACAAATAAAAAGACAGTAACCATTCAGTTTGTTCATGCTTCTTTTTCCATTAAAGCAAGTTATAATATGATGAGTCAACATATTTTAGTTATAGATTTTTATAAATATAAATAATCTTAAAAACAAAATGGGTCTGACAAAACTTAGGTTTGCAAGCATGTCAAACCCAAAATACTTGAATTTAACAGTTAGTCAAGTTCAAGGTAACATGGGTTTAGCAAGCATGTCAGATCCAAAGCATTTGGATTTAACCATTACCAATTACCAAGTTTTAAGACTATATGTCTGATCCTAGACGAAACTCTAAATTAAAAGTATTAAAGAGATGATGAACCATCATGTGTCTCTATCTAGAATATCTCTCATTCTAGAATAATTATGCAAATCATTCATATATAATGTAATGACGTTAAACAATAGGTTTTACTTCATTACTTTAAACGCTCCATAGAAAATAGAGCAAAAAAACACAAATAAAAAAAAAACATCCCTATTCGTTCTCTTACGTCATTCACTTGATCAAGAAAAAAAAAATAAAGCATTCCGTTAGCTATCCAGTTTCGATTAAAAAGAAGAGGAAAAATAATAAATTACCAATCGATTGGCTTGGAATCTCCTCCATTACTAGAACAAGCAAGTCCTGCGAAAAAGGCACAAATTAACAAATTTGTTCGATTCGTATAATCAATCAATAATAGGTTAATGAAAGATAAGAACAGCGTAAAATGTTACAGTCAGGTGAGTTGACTTCACTACTTGAAAGAAAAAACAGAGGCCATGAAAGTTGGAAATGAACATATTACCTGTCGTTTGACTTGCTTTGATGAGATCTGGAGCTGCTTTTGTGTTTGTGTGCAGGAGAGATAGATAAATGTATACAGTTTGCTTTGTAACGATCGAAGAAGATTCTAGATAGAGAGGGAGAGGGAGTGGGATTAGTAGAGGAGAGAGAGGACTGGTTAATTAATTAATTAAGTAGGTAGGTTAGTAGATAATTGATTAATTAAGTTTTGTTGAACGCAGGTAATTTTCCATTGGGGTTCGAGTTCCATCTAATAGCACACATCGCATAGCAAATCAAGATAGAAAGAAAGGAAAAGAAAAGCTTACAAATAATCTACGATTGAAAGTAGAATTACTTTTAATTTTAATTAATACAATGCTCGCACAATCCCATGTGATATTTTAAAATATGTTTTTTTAATTAAATAAAAATTAAAATATATATTTAAAAAAAAACAAAGATTAAAATTTTAAAGGAGTATATGTTATTTTAGTCAAAATTGTCTTCTTTCACGCATATAATTTTTATTTATTGATTTTAACAATAACAATTTTTTCTTATTAGCAATATAGTTTATTGAAAAAAAATTAATGACAATTAAAAATATTGGTAAGAATTATAACGAGGTAAGCGTATCTTTATAATAAAAAAATTTTCTTATTCATGTAATTTCTTTTTTTATTTTGACAAAAACATGTTTTTTATTATAAAAATTTTTAAATAAAAATTTATTATAATCATGAAAAAATATTTTGGCATAAGAAAATAAAAATAATTATGAATCAATTATTTTTATGAATCTATATAAATAAATCTAAGAGTAATAAATATAAAAATGTTATATAAAAAAATCAAAATTCATAAAAAGATATTCTACTCTTATTGGATTTCAATAAGCAATTTTTTTAAAAGAAAATCTATATATTAAGTTAATATATAATTATTCATAAAATAATTACTAATATTGATATAAAAAAACTATAATGTTATTGAAACTGGGTTAATTGTTTAAATATTATTTTAATAGATTTAATTAAAAATAAAACAATGTGAGGGGTTATTTAACAAACAGGTCGAGCATGTCTTCGCTTTGAGGAATGGGTCCCACACATTGGCATGAAAAAAACAGTCCATGTGCACGCGGGTCTATAAAGCTAGGCTTACGTACTTGATTTTTTTTTTTTAATGTCATTTGTCCAGTTTCTTTTTTTTAATATAACGAGCAACTTGTTATTTTCTAATGCAAATTTAATCCATCTATCGCAGCTGAAAAGGTTAGTGCTTTAGTATTAAAATTTAAAAAACTTAAATTTCAACTTGTTTTTGCCCAATAAAACTTATATTAAATTATTTTTAAGTTTAAAATATCATTCAATTAATTTACAAATTATAAATTAAATCGAGTTAAAACAAAATTTACGAATGTTTTTCATAGCATATTTGAATGATAAAACTATTTTCATTTAATTTTATTTTGGTAAATAAAATCATTATATACATACCAGTCTTTTGTGTTCCTCTTCTCAATTTTATTGAAAGTTCTTTCCTTTTATCTTCTAGATATTAAGGTTTAAAATGTAAAAAAATAAAGTTTGGATTGCAAATATAAAAAGTTAAAATAAAAAAAAAACAAGATAGTATATGAATTGAAACTTTAAGGACCGGTTTAATTTTTCTAGCGTGTTTTGAACAATAAAAAAAGGGTTTTGTTTTTTGTGTTAAATTTAATCCCTGTTAGTTTAATTTTTGTTAGCTTTGTTTAATTATATTTTATAATATTGATTTTTAATTTAACTTCAAATTATTTTTTGGCACTTTGCACACATGAGATAATAAAGGATGAAAAAAAATCTCAACACATAAAATAATATTTATGTAGCCTAATTTGATGAAATTGAAAGAAATAAAGTCAGATAGTTAGAATGCAAAAAGGCACCGCAAAAATGAACGATAATTTGAGTATGAGAAACATTGATTGCCACTGCTCAAGAACCCTAGCTCTTTCGGTTTCTTTGATGATTTAGAATTATAATTTCCCCTGAGACCTGGGCATTGTTCGGATTATCTGTTATTGACTCGTTGCTGTTAGGGAATGGAACAAGTCCCAATTTTATATCCCTATACCGTTAGCATTTCCTCCAATATAACCCTCTAAAAATAATTTGATCAAGTTGAATCTTCTGCTTCAATTTAAAGAGCACATATGTTCTGGTTATTATTACAAGTTAACTGTATTTTTGTAATTTTTTTTTTTGATATATTAATGTTAAAAATAAAATAATATTATTTTAATATATTATTAAATAAAAAATATGTTAAAATATATTATTATTATGCATGAGGCTATAATGAGCGCATGTACAATTCGTGCACCCGTACTATGAGCATGTTTAGGATTGTAGTAATGGTGGCGGTTCAAAGTGCTTTTTGTTTAGAAATGCATCAAAATGAAGTTTTTTTATTTTTTAAAATCACTATTGATACCAGCACATCAAAACGATTTGAAAATATATAAAAAAAAAAACTGGAAACGTGGTTTGCACCGCATTCCCAAACACAACCTATTGTTTTAGCTTGTAGAACAAAGAATCAGGTGTGCTCCTTTCGACTAATCTAATCTGGAGATGGGAAGAAGGATGTATTTGGCATCATGTTTTCTTAAAATTTAATTTTTTTTTGTTTAAAATGAAAAAAATTTATATAATTTCAGATTGTTTTGATATACTAATGTCAAAAATAATTTTTTAAAAATAAAAAAATATATTTTAATATATTTTTAAGTAAAAAACAATTCAAACCACTATTATTATCATAATTTCAAACACTCTAAAAAGTAGTTGAAGAATCAAGGAATTGATTAAAACAAAAAAAAAAAAGGATCATCAAGTTTTTCTTTGGATAAGATTGCCTGACACGTGCATGCATTACACGTGCTAATGTGCGAAACAAGACCCTCAAATTTTGACGACGCATGCGGTGTCGTTGTAGCTTTAACGACGACATTCCTTGTTGTCATTAAATTCATCCCGATAAGCTCTTCCTCCTAGTTTGTTGCTTGTAGACGTTGAAGCCATGTGGTGCTCAAGCAACCCATCCTTCTTTTGTCCATTTTCTCTTCTTTTTTTCTGTCTCTATCCTCTTGGTTTCTAGGCACGGGCGGAATGAAGGGGTTGGCAGGTTCTCTAATTTGAACTTTTCAAACTAAAACTCCTAGCTCCACTCCTGTTTCTACATCTGTCTCTTCTCTTCTCTTTCTTTTCACCTTAGCCAGAACGACAGCTGTTCTTCTTCCTCCTGCTGTTATTATAATCATTTTTTTTGTTTATGTTTGGGCCTCTGGGCCAGCCTTTTAGATTTTGTTGGTCTTTGTACCGTGGCTGTATTTAAAAAAAAATAAAAAATTATCTTACTTTAAATTAAATTTTTTTATTGTTTTCTTTTAAATGTATTAATTATAAAATCCACTTTAAAAGTTGATTCTCATTTTTCTATGTCTATAATGCGTTCATAATTAGTATTATTAAGAGACGTTAACAAATAAAAATAATTAAAAGATTATCTTATTTTTCTTATAAAATATTGGTAAGACTTATCATTTTTTCTCCCTTGTCATAAGAAAGTTTTTTTTTTTCAAAGAGAAAAACTTACTGTCGAAACGCCACATATAAGATAAGCTCAAGAAACCTTCATACAAAGAATGCCACATGTTATTATAGGAACATAGACTCTTCATTTTTATTATATAATATAAATTTTTTTTATATAAATAATAAAATAACCGGTTGTTCAATCAATAAAACGGCCTTCTGCTAATAATGAGATGATAGTCGCATATAAATATAAATTTTTAATTTGATTTGGATGTCCAAATAATTTACCAACTACATTGCTGTAGAAAAATTTACTCAATGAATAAATAGATATAATAATAATAATTTAATATATTTTTAAATCCTCTCTCATATTTCTCTTAAATTTTTATATTTATTTTTTTAATTAAATAAAAACAAGTAGTTATATTTTGAGGATCATAAATTTTCTTGTTATAAAATACGAGGATGATTGATTTGTATGATTACTAGTTTCGAGGTTAAAGTGTTTTTTATTTTTATTTTGATAATTTTTTATTTGATTTATATTTATTTTTTTATGTGATAGAAAATGCATTTGTATATTCTAACATGATTAAATAAAAATATAATAAAAATATCACCAAGGATACTTGTTCAATAACAATAATTTTTATGTACAATTGAATTCAAATCCTCAATTATTATTTTTTTCAAATTTGTTTTGTAAAAGGAAAACACTATTTTTTTTTACGCGAAAAGGAAAAGGAAACTTGGAAAGCCGGTTATCCTCCCCAGACATTCATTACACTCTCGGTCTAATTCGGAGATTTTACCAACTAGAAGGAATCCAGCTATCCATTCCGCATCTCGTCCTCGCAAGCTTCTTTCTCCTGACACGCAAAAAGAAGAAGCACTTCTCTCTCTTCTCCAAGCAGCAAAGTCGAAATCTGGTTTCGTCAGGTAAATTGATCTCACTCCCAAATCGATCTCTAACTGGATAATCGTCTACTTGTAGGTTAATTGATCATGGATTTTTGTTAACGATTACTGTTAGGGTCTCAAACTGTGGTTTGATTCGAGATTCCAATATTTAAATTCTTGATCTGGCTTTCAATTCTCGAGATTAGGATTTTAGGGATTATACTTTCTGGCATGGTTGCATGTGCTTTCTGTTAAGCTTCATTGTTCTTGTAAGCTCCAACATTGTCCTGTTTTGTTTTGTTGTTTCTTGCTTGAAATTTCATCGTACAAGGTTCTGTTTTTCCATATACGCATCAAATTTTGTTAATTCTGTACTGTATTAGTTCTCTTACTGAATCAAGTCTGCGAAAGAAAATGGTTTCATCTTTTTTAATCCTTTTTTTTGGCCAATAGGAGCTTAAAGTAACAGCGGGTCTATTTTGGTCAAGACTCTCTCTCTCTGTATTGGGTTCCCTGAATGCACTGATGATCGTGGATTGTTCTTCCCCTTTGCATCTAAAGAGAAGGAGACTTACCACAGTTGATGTCATGGAAGCTGAAGCTGCTAAGGCCAAGTTTGCAGCTGTTAAAGGGAAGTTCGGGCATGACCTCCATGTGTTTGAAACATCGGTAGTCTCTTCGTCGTTGCCTCAAGCGTCCAATGATGAGGATACAGATGATTTTTATGACTTCACTACAGAGGATTATTATCGACTTCTGCCGACAAAGAAGGAAGATAAATATTTAAAGACAAAAAAGATTCGAGAAGCAGAAGAAGCTGCTCACAGGTCAAGAATAACAAAAACTGCAATTAGGATTCGTTTTCCTGATAATCATACATTGGAGGTGGTATTTCATCCATCTGAAAAGATTCAGAGCTTATTTGATCTTCTCTCAAGAGTGCTTGCTCAGCCAGAAGTACCTTTTTACTTGTATACTACTCCTCCAAAGAAGCAAATCAAAGACTTGTCACAGGATTTTTACTCGGCCGGTCTGATTCCTGGTGCAATCGTGTATTTTTCATACGATAAGCCAAATGGAGAGGATAATGCAGCTTTCAGTTCTGGTCCCTTCCTCCAAGAAGAGGTTATGTCTTTGAAAGGTTTGGATGTTGTGCCTGAGCCAGCAGAACCGGTCCAGACTGCACTGGAACCTGTAAGAACAGCTCCTCCTCCAGTACCACAAGAGCCCAAGGCTGCTGGGAAAAAACCCGTCAAGCCAAAATGGCTAAAAATGTGATCTGACAGAGCTCTTCTAGCCAAGATCCAGCATCCAAAAACAACTCTATCGGATAGAAGCGTGCACGCTTCCAAGGTTGTTTCTTGCTTTTAATTGTGTGAAAGTTGCAACAGTTCCAGAGGAACTCGCTCCTTTTCCTATGACATTTTTTTTAAAGGTTGTTTATTGCTTATAATTGTGTGAATACAAGTCGACTGTCAGAAAAATAAAAGGGAAGAATGGTTTCTTCTTTTATCTTTATACTGCTCTATGATTATCTTAGAAATTGAAAAATGGATCAAAATGGTGCGCACGGGTCTGTCTTAGTTTGATGACCTATAGTATTTATGTTTGGCAATCCTCTCGACCCTTTTCCACGCATCTAACCAACCATCTTCAAGTGGATTGTGTTCTCCCCCCCACCCCCCCATTCCATGATCGACTCAA
>Ga0307517_10009551_pt1 | contig 13730 bp, 19 predicted proteins | sample 23_EM_MG_FD_194515 | JGI IMG/M metagenome (GOLD analysis project Ga0307517, IMG submission 194515) | Populus trichocarpa ectomycorrhiza microbial communities from riparian zone in the Pacific Northwest, United States - 23_EM | ecosystem: Host-associated > Plants > Roots > Unclassified | place...
GCTTGGAACCACTTGATTCGGTTTGGGAAAGGCAACAATCATTTACCAGCAAGACTGAGCCCTTTTCGATTGCTAGTGTTAAGGTCGTTTGCTTACGTCCGTCAATGGCGACCCTGCAATATGTGCGTTAATACACTATTTCAGCACGAAGGTAATGACACTTCCGAAAGTATGATTTTGGGACACGAAACGAAATTGAATTCCCTTCAGTGAAATTCCATGTGGCTCCAAACCTCCCTGCATCGAATTCGATACAAACTCAAATCTGTCGGAGTAAAGTGAATATGGCAATGTCGAGTCGTGGCCTGACTAACAGTATTCTCTCTCGAGTCCGCTGCCGGACTCGAGAAGCAATAGGAATAGGCCTACCGACCACCCCGTTTTCGCTTGGGTGCACGATAATATTCATCGTCACTTCTATCGACGACCTGCCTGAGAGGTTTTGAAGAGGGGAAACCAACCGCCGTTCCCTTTCTGAATTTCCGATCGCCCTGTGTCATACCAATTGAACGGGGGGCTATCTCTGTGCAGATTCTTCGCTCAAGGACCAACAATAAAGATGATTAGGTCACATACCAGTGAATTTGAGAGGAGGCTGTTTCTTTGCCATAACATAGTCCCTGGCTCCAAATGAAAGCGAGTCATACTCCTTGAAGTTCCTTTTCTTGGTCTCCCAGTCACCAAACCAATTGTCATCATCACCAGTCAGTAGGACGTAGTCCAGCTGCCTCTCCACATCCTCAAACTTACAGTAGGGAATGGTGAGAACTTTTTCCTCCTCTGCTTTGCTCTTGTAATTGAGGATCGCACAGGCCTGGTCCGTCAAATATCTGCCGCCTATGTGCTCCTCGAAAGATGCAACAGCCCCCCCCCCTGAGATGCCGTCACGTCAAAATGGCAACCTAGCCATTTTATGAGGTTAATCGCAAGCCCGCGGACGTGTATGAAATACTCGCGCTCCATAGGCATGAGTGCGTTGCGATCCCAGCGTTTGCGTTGATCGCGGTCACGGGCGCTGGGAGTATCAGTGTCGGCGACATCGACAAAACGGTACGTTAGAAAGTGCAAGGCGTTAGATAGGATGCAAAAGTTGCAGAGGGTGAGTACGTCAATCAGGGACTCTATCTCAAGCAGGTTGGGAAGATGTCCCTGGCTGTATTCTTCGGACAATAGACGGGGCAGTTAGACCTGTTTACCGGCGCAGATACACAGGCACTCATCATCCTTATCTGCACCTTCCACATAGCACTTGTAGAAGTATTGCATCATCCTCATAAGCAACCGCCGAGACTCCACATGATCATTGTTCGTGATAAAGTTGTTGGCCATCAAGCAATGAACAATACCGTAGAACGTGTCCTGCAAATTACTGGACGAATAAAAATGGCCACCGTATACGATAGAATTCCCCGTGGTGATCACAACGTGTGGGGTATTTGGCCTCATAATCCTAGATACCCCAAGAATTAGATATTTAAACTATATAAAAAATAAAAAGATGACGAACAATTCAGTACCTGGTGAAAGGTACACTGCTTCAGCAATCCACAGGTCTCCCTCTTCGATGTCTTCTTTGTCAAGATCCCAACGACCACCTTCTTCCCTGTTGGTATCGAAGGAGGCCAGGAATTGGGACACGGAGCCAAACACGTGCTTGGTCTTGCCTGCAGGGGGACCGAAAATAATCCACCACTTGCCGCCACATTGCGTTTTAATAAACGTTCCCAGTCCATCGCTGTCAATGTGCATCCAATGACAACATCCCTCTGAAGCACATAACCCCCACCTCATTGCGCCGGATGGAAAGGGCAGATGAATGGGGCAAAACGGTAACCTCTCCGTTAGCCTCCACGCCTCAATCTCACTACTCAGTGAAGATGCCGAGATGCCACTAAGAGGAAGAGGGAAGGATAAAGCGTTCAGGATAGGACCTGAGGTGGACTGACTAGCCTCAAGCATTTGCCGTAATGTCCCTGTGCAAACTTGAGAGGCGTAGTCTCCATCACTAACTTCGATAGACTGGTCTACTCATTCATTCGTTAGCAATGAGAACATTGTTGCTTTAAAAAAATCCCGACTGACCTTGCATATCAATAGGGACATCCAAAGGAGCCAACGTTTGTAAACCTATTTATCTTACAGATCGAGCTAGGCCTAGTTGTGGACGGACCTTTTTTTTTGGCACAAATCTGAGCTGCAAATAACTCGTCGAAATGATGCACACCATTTCGACGACTGACTTTAAATAAAGCATTGCTCGTCGAAACGATGGGCACCATTTCGACGACTGACTTTGAATAATTCATTGCTCGTCAAAACGATGGACACCATTTTGACGACTGACTTTAAAACACCAACCTAAAAAGATTTGAAACATTCTGAAAAGCCTTTTGCCAAATTTTCATGCTTTTCCTTTTTCATCACTTGTCGAAACATTGCCCATCGTTTCGACGACTGACCCTCCCATAAATTTTGAACTGAAAAAGCTTTGAAACGGCTGAAAACTGTTTTTGGCAAACTAAATATACAAGACACGATATAAAAGAGACGCATGAGCTGTCGTCGAAACACATTCATACGTTTCAACGACAAGAAATACAAGACAATTTACAGAAGCTCGACCTATGATTATATGTACTTCATCATCTGATCACCACCACCGCTGCTGCTGGCACTGCCACTGCTGCCACTGCTGCCGCTTTCTGCACTGCTGCTGCCACTGCGGCTGGCTGGTCCTGCCTGATTATCACTGCTGTTGTTGCTATTGCTCGGTCCAGCCTGGTTTCCGATATGGTCGCTAGAAGGAGGGTTGGAAGACTGTTCCTCCAGAGTGTCCATGGGCTCTCCTTGGCCAGATCCATCACTTGCACCTTGATTGATATTGATGGCAGTACTCAGAGAATGTTCAGTGGCATTGTCTGCCACACGTGCCTTCTTTTTCTTTGGCTTGACGGACTTTTGTGGGCTGCCACCTCCCGTAGACAGAGTCCTCTTCCTCTGGGACTGCAGCTCATTAAAAGTTTCCACTGCATAATCAAATAAAAAAAATTCAGAGATGAAAAGGAAACAAGAGTGAAGGCTGGCGCACATTGCTGATCCAGCTGAGCAATAGCCCTGTCTTTGACAGAGTCTTCCGAGAAAGGTTCAGCCACTGCAAAACAAAAGAAAAAAATGTCAAGTGCATTCGTTGAAACGCCAGATCCCAAAAAACGAGAGAAAGAAACCCACTCTGCTCATTGTCCGAGTCGACGATAAACTCATTGGACTTGAACTTGTCCTTTTTCTTTTTCTTTTGGGCCGTAGGTTTGGGTGCCATGAGCGAATCCAGCTGAATGGCATATTCCTGGTTTCGTCTTTTGGTGATTCTCTTTGCCTCGTTCCTCTTTCTGGTATCGTCTTTGAGCCACTGCTCCTGGATCCTGTGCGTCAGATCATCTTTCGAGTTGGCCTCTTTGGCCACGTCCTGAAAAGTCATGATTGGCAGCAGCTTGGCAACTTGGACGCTCGTCAGGCTCAAGGACGCATCTGGATAGCTGCCCAAAATAGATTGAGCTGCTTCAATCAGGACTGCAGGCTCGATGTTGCCTGCCTTGGCCTTGAACACGCCGTCCAACGTCCCCTTTCTCCACAATGTGAGCTCTGTCAAGCCCTGGCCACTTATCAGATTGGCGTTAATCAAAGCAGCTTGTTATATCGTCTCACCTGTATCAGCTTCTCGCAGCCATCATGGACCTTCTCTGTCATCTTTCCGCCTACCGTGCCGTGCTTGGTGACCAAGCTCATGAGGCTGGACAATGCTGTCATGAGATCATTGTCTAGGCATTCCAGGTTTGTAAAGGCAACACCAGTGTGGACCATAGATTCGGTGACCTCTTTCTTCTTTTCATCTTTGAATGTTGGCAGCCGTATAGCGTAGAGCACATCCTCGTCGACGTAATCTTGGACCTCGGACAGGATGTTGGAGAAGATGGACCTCAACTCTGCAGAATCAAATGGTCCCTTCCTGTATATCTTTCTGATCTGGAAAGAGAACAGAACAAATCGTACATATTTTATGACCAATGCGTTTTTGTTGAAAAAGTCGGCCCAATTGCAAGTGGTGGTGATTGGCTTGGTCCTGACCAAATGATAGTCGAACCACTGTCTGAAAGCGACGATGGGTTTTTTGGCATTGATATCTGATTCTGTCATGGACTTTTGTTTGGAGGTGTGCTGGTGTTTGGCTCCAGCAATGAGCAGAGGTTCAAACCAGTTGAGAGCCTGCAGACAAGATAAAAAAAACTGTTTGTTGAAATACATGTGATGTTTTGATGAATACTCACAATGGCTATTCCATCAGACACGTTGGCAAGAGACATGGCCAGATCTGTGTAGAACAATATGGAGAGCAAGGGAATGGGAGATGCGAGCGGGGGCATATCGTCATCATCATCATCAGACACTATTGGCATCGACATTTGCTCGAGACTCATCTCCTCCTGCTGCCCAAAGCTCAGCATTGCACGCTTGAGATGATGCATATAAGAGCTCTCAAGGATGTCGAAAAATTCATTGTCAAGCATGGATGTGTCCAGGATGGAACTCTGCTCGTCGCAAGTCTGGCCAATCTGCTCGTGTGCTCGTTGGATGGCATCTTCTGCCTGGGGATCAAAGGGCAATGGAGATGTCAGCCACATCAGGGTCTGTGTCATGAAGGACAGGACAGGTCCAATGATCTGTTTTTCAAGACATTCAGGACAAAACCAATGAAAAAAAATAGCACGCACATCTGTTGCGCCAGACTGCCACTTGTGGATCAGTGCAGGGCCATAGACATGCCTGTCTCTGCGGCCGTGAAAGACATAGGGCGACGCATAAAGCATTAAAGCCGGCTTGTCCTTGAAAATGGACTCGATGGTGCTCAATCTCGTTCTGGCCTGTCTGTGGACCTTGAGCAGGGTGTCCACTTCCTGGGAGTCTCTTCCAGCCACCTTTAGCAGGAGATGGTAAAATGCCTCGGCGTTGCTGTCGGGCTGGTTAAAGACCTCGTCATTCTCTGACAGGACAAGCTTGATTGATTCCGAGTAGGTCGAGGCCTCAATCTTGTCTGCTTGTTATTTCGTGAGCCACGTTTCGACGAATTATCAAAAGAAATTTTGTACCCACCCCAATCATAAACGACACAATGCCAACTGCACAGCTTTTCCAGCAGCTGGGCCGAATCGTGCATGTTCTGTTGGTGAATCTTCATTTCAGGACTGTTGGCCATGGCTGTCATCATGTATTTGATTTTGGTGATGCTGCTGAGCCACTTGGGCCTGACTTCTGCAGTAAGGTGGTTGCACAGAGTGGCCCTGTGGTTTCCGTCTGCAACGACAGCGAGATGACCATTGGCAGCCTTGATGAGCTGAGGCAGATTGTTGACCCACTTGATGACAGGATAGGTGGCATCGGTTATGTTCTTTGAGAGAGCCGTGACATCCAGGACGTGGGGTCGCACCAGAAGCTTTATATGGTATGCAGATTCTTGCGATAGCTGGCTTAGCATTCAATTCTTGTGAAGCTGTTTGAGCTGCTGAACGCCGCTCGCCTGAACTCTGCGTGGATTCAGTATAGCTCGTGCGATGGTAGGCCCACGACCCAGATCATTGTTGGTAGCAAAGCAGACTTTGGCGTAACCAAGACAGGCAGCTCTGACCTCTTTCATGACAGCCTCTCGCTCTGCAAATTTACCCTCATCCAAAGCCAACTGCTCATCAGCATCCCATGTGCTGCCCAGGCCTTCCAAAGCTCTGACTCGGACAGCATGCTTCTGTTTCACGCCAGACATGGTTCCCTCTTTCATCATCATCTGGACCTCCTGCATAACCACAGGTCAAAAAAGAAGAACAACAACCAAAAAAAGTGCTCTTACCAAGGTCTCTGCTGCACCACGAGTTTTGGCTTGGTCGACAAGGCTTTGGCTCGTGACCTTGGCCACACGCTCGTGACCTTGGCCACACGCTCGACCTGCTTGTTAGGATTCTGCTTTTTGGCCTTTATCGGCTCCACTTGGCTCTGTACAAAAAAAAAAAATGGAACAAATCAGATTCGTCGAAATACCACTAGCGTTTCGACAAGTGTACCAGCTGGCCCATTTCGATGCCATCCTACTCGTTTTGTTAGTTGTCAAAACGCTGTAGGTATTTCGACAACCCACCTGTGACATTATTTGCGCTTATTTGATCTTATTTGTATAACAAATATAACAGTGGTGATGGTTGGAGAACAAGGTGTGTTGTTTATCGAACAAACAAATCATTCCTGTATATACAACGACGAGAACAAACATGTGCATGCTGATCAAACTTGAGCAATGGGTCGTTGAAATGTATCCAGTGTCTTGACAACATGCTTTCCTCCCAGAGAACTTGAATACCGATAGCAAAAGCAGGTCGTCGAAACGTGCTGAGCGTTTCGATGACTCTGCATTTGAGCTATATAGGTTAGTTTTGTGTGCATGTATTCTGTCGTCAAAATGAGTTTTGCATTTCGACAAGTCTGTCCTTGGTCCCTACACACGTCTCAATCTCAAGAAAGGACTAGTCGTCAAAATGTGTAGAGCGTTTCGACGAATCTGTATTTGGCCTATGTAGGTTAGTTTTTTGTACATGCATTCTATTGTCAAAATGAGTTTTGCGTTTCGACGAGTCTGTCCTTGGTCCCTACACACGTCTCAATCTCAAGAAAGGACTAGTCGTCAAAACGTGTAGAGCGTTTCGACGAATATGTATTTGATTCCAAAGATTGTAGATATATACATGGAATGTGCTCCATCTCTTGTGCTTTTTTAGACTACTCGTATCTATTTGAAAGCAAGAGATGTGTACCATAAGAAAACAGCAGTCAAGTTGGACTTGTGGCCAGGAATGACTGGACCATTCAACCATGCAATATATGCATCCAGGGTAGGAAATGAGTGATTGAAGTGTGATTCCATCAGTGGACGACTGGATGTACCAAAAAACACCACCCAACACACACCTGTCACTGTGTGTGGGTTGGGACAATCTTGTTTGTAATAGAGCGGCATGTGAAGCAAATCATGGCAAGTCGGGATGTGACATTTGAAGCAAATGACAGACTTGTGAATGTCGGATGAGTAATGCAGCTTGCTTTTGAAATAGCGGTATCGGGCGACACTGCTTTCTTGCAGGCTAAAGAGTGGACAGGAGAGGGCGTCTAGAGGATCAGGGTGGGAGTAGCCATTGAACAGACATATGGCACATGTGTCACAGTAGCAAACCAGAGCCTTTTTAAAATCGCTGACATATGTCTGCTCTTCTTCTGTCATCTCCACTTTGCGCATCTTGGCTGTCTGGTGAGCAGACTCAAAGATTGCTGCAACCGGTTTTTGTTTGCCAATGGCAGGAAGACCTGGACCAGGTGGACCATCGAAGCCAGCTTGTGGACAGCCCTTTCTGTTGGACTCGCAGCGACTGCATATCTGATTCTCCTCATCATCTGTGCATCGTACTCCATGGCCATCATTGAAAAGTGTTATGCAGTATCGCAGACACTCTGAGCTGCTGAAAAGCATGTTCCACACTGCCTGACGGCCCTTGTGTTGCAGAGAATCTTGATCTGGGTTGGGACTCTTGCGATTGCATGGAATGATGATGCACTTTGTGGGTTTTTTGTCCCTTCCTCCACGTGAAACCTCCTGGATAAAGCCTATCATTTCGAGGGGACTGCCAGCATGGAAAACCAGACGGACAGATGGATAGTCGTTGCCTGCACTAAAGGCGCTGGTGCAGACCATGACCTTGTAATCACCTTTGAGCCAGCGGTAGTAGATGTTCTCTTTGATTCTATCTGATAGGTCTGATTTGTAGATGTCGCAACCCAACAGCTTGGCCAGCTTGTTTCCTTCTGTGACGTAGGGAACGAAAACCAGAGCACGGTCCTCGTCGGCCATGGTTTTGCTCTCTGCTCTCCACACTGAGCTCACCTGCCTGATCACATCATCAGCATCCTTGACCCTCGGCTGCAGCATGAGTCTGCGAACAGTTACTGTGGTGCTCACAAGTCCAAAAGCACTAGTAAGCGCAGCCTCGGCCTGGGGTGGCACAGATCCAGACATGACGATGAACTGCATCGGCAGAGCACGCAGCTCGTAGGGATTCCGTATGCTGTCCCGAAAGTCGCTGCTGGTTAGCACGTAATGCCCCTCGTCAAACACGAGACGCTTGACTGGGAAGTAGTTGTGGTGGTAGGAGGTCAGGGCAGTGGTCCAGTGCTCTTGCTTGGCCATATCTGCTGAAACCAGTAGGAGCCTTTTCATACCACTCAACACCTTGCTGTTTCCGTAAACCTCATACTCGACCCCCAGAGCATCCAGCTTTCTTTTATAGTCGGTGAGCAACGATTTGAGAGGAAGGACAATAACAGTAGCAGAGTTGGGCTCCAGGACCATGGGAATGAGTGCCACCATTGTCTTGCCTGACCCCGTGCCCAAAAGAACCAGAACATCTGTGGATCCCTCGAGACACACCCTGACCGCCTCTCGCTGCTTGTCACTTGTCCAGACTGCATCCTCCTTTTTCAGCATGGTCCTCAACGCTTGAAGGGCCTCTTTTTCCCTTGGAAACTCTGGATCTGTCGAACAATGGACCTGCGATGGGACACGTCTGACGGGGGACACTGCTAGCGCCGGCTGATCAGCTGGCCATTCCCCATCATCTGGACAGATTTCTGTGACTGCATCTTTTGCCATTGGCGCCTCTACAACCTGGCTGGGAGAAACTCGTAAGTTTGCATCAAGCGTTTCGATGACTGGCTGCTTGACAATTTCAGTCTCCTCGTGTGGCATAGGTTCACCATCTTCCAGTCGCAACTCTGCGAGCTGCGTTTCCACGACTGGTTGCAAGGCAGCTTTGGCCAGTAGTCTAGGCAAGTCATCTAGTTTTTTGTAGGTTTTTTGTTAGTTAATTGGTTCATCGCAATGTAAGATAAACACTAACCAAAGGCATGCAATATGGCCTCTTGTATCATATCCTTTATGCCAGACATGGCCCCCACCAACAAGGTATTGTCCTGCCTCATCTTGGAAATGATTCTGTCTGCGATCAAATCTTGGCTGGCAATAGCGATTTCGTCTGTGATCATTCTCGTCATTTCCTGCATCACTTGGGGGCTGGGAAGCAATGCCCTAGCTCTATTAAGCGTCCAGAAAGAAATCTCATTGAAATTATCAGTGGGAGGCATTTTGCACGGCTCCTGTCACAAAAAATGTGACATACCAGGTGAGAAAAACATTCTCCTAATCGAGACCTTCCTAAAATGTCTACTATGTAGGTCGAAATTTTCCTTTTTGGGATAGATACATAGATATTTGTGAAAATACTAATATTTTAATTCAATTTCCATCCCACTCACCCTATTTGAGCTCCCACTCACCGTTGTCCAGCTCTCCCACCTCCTCTTGCGTTGCGGACATCGTTCCCACTGTTGCCGACACCTCGGGAACATTCTGGCACACTTTCCCACACCCTGTCACTCCACCTCTCTTCTTCTTCCCACTCGTCGAGAAACGACGAGTTCACCCTGATCCCTCCCACTCCTGGCGCCTCCCACTCATTGTTTCTCGACGAGTTCACCTCAATTCCTCCCTCCCACTGCCGTCTCTCTCCCACTCGCGCCCTCCCACGGGCCACTGCTGTCTCCCTCCCACCGTGCCGATCCCTCCCACTCACCGTCTCCCTCTCACTCGCGCCTCTCCCATGGCCTCTTCCTTCCAATTGCTCTCACCCATGCCCACGCCCTCCCACTCTCCCTCCCACTCGCTCATGGCCACGCCCAACTCCTAGGCTTCCAATCCCCCCAATCAGGAAATGGCCATGTCACCATCGACGAACAAGATCTCCGTTTCCTGGATGATTCCTGGAAAAGAGAAAATGTCATGCTCATCAGTCAAGGCATCGGTCTTGGCCCTGGAGGTGACCCTTCAGACAACAACGCAGCAGGTGCAGCCTCTTACGGAACCTGCATCCTCTTTCCTCGGAAATCCATTTTCGACAACGTCACTCTTGCACTTTCCCCCGATCCCTCTACTGTTGCGTTTCAAAGAGTGGTCGAAGCTTGTCATGCTGCAATGTTGCACGAGTTTGTGATCAACTTGCTGGATGGATATGACACCATTCTCGGTTCTGGAGATGATAAAGAAGGCAGAGGAGTACAGCTGAGTGGAGGTCAGAAACAGAGGTTGATGCTTGCCCGTGCCAGGCTTCGGAACCCACCCATCCTGATCCTTGGTAAGTTCTTTGCTTGTTACACCTTCTTTTTTATTTACGTTCTTTGAAGACGAAGCAACGTCTGCACTCGATCCTTCAACTAGGGTTCTCGTCCTTTCCGCTCTGCGGAGATGGCGCATGAACAAGACGACGGTCGTGATCACCCATGACCTATCCCAGATCGAGCCTCAAGATTTCATCTATGTGCTCAAGGGAGGGAGTGTCGTCAAGCAGGGGTTCAGAGGTGATTTGGAGGGCGTTGTTGATCAGGAATTTGATGATGCGAGGGGAGAATTTAGGAGGATGATGGCTTCTCAGGGTGTATCGAGGAGTGTTCCGACTCCGACTCTCGAACCAGAGCAGCAGGAGGAGGAGGAAGAGGAGGAAGGACCTTCTGTACCTGTCCCCCCCTCACTAAAGCATCAGAGCATGCTCGCCCTTCGTCCACTCACGTTCGGAAACTGGAACTGGATGTTTGATGCCGTTGCTGAACTTACTCGACCTTCAACACTTGCTCCTCCTCCTCCTCCTCCCGACTCTACAGAACTGGCAGTCCCAGAACTTGCCTATCTCCCACCCGGAATGACCAAGAAAAGAGAAACATTAACCTCCCATCTCCCCCATCTCCCCTGTCTCGCCATCCCCTTCCAATTCCAAACACCCCTGCCACCACTCCAACACTCTCTCCAGCAACTGCGTCGTCCGTCAAGCGCGTTGTTCCCCAATACGCTGCTGACAGTCAACACATTTGCATGTGATCGCAAGTCTAGGAGGTTTAGTGCACCTGGACAGACACCTACGAGTGCGACGTTTACGGTTGTTGATCGCGAATGGGAGGATGTGGAGTTGAAAGGTTCAGATTTGAAGGAGGATTATGATTTGTGGTGGGAGACACAGAGAGAGAGGGAGAGGCAGGAGGAGGAGGAGTTTGAGAAGGAGAAAAAGGCCATTGTGAGGAGTGGGAGTGTGGTTCATGAAAAAAGGAGAAAGATGAGTAGGGGTGTGATTGTGGACATCAAAGTAGATGACCCCAGCCCAAAGCCAACCTCCACCACCACCACCAGCAATGGCACACATAATCCTCCATCGTTCTTCCGCACGACCCTTCAAATCCTGCCTACTATTCCCTCCAAGCCCCTCTTTGTCTTCGCCCTCCTGCCAGTGCTGTGCACACTCTCCGGTCTCATGACCCCCATCTTCTCCTACCTCCTCTCCTGCCTCTTGTTCGAAGTCTCTGAGGGCGGCACCAACACCAAAGTGATCAACAAATTCGGTGGGAACTATTAATGATCTGTGCAATTGACGGACTCTTCCTGGGGAGCAAATACACCGTTATGGAGATCGTGAGTATGAAATGGGTCACCAAAGTCAGAGAGGGCATCGGAAAGGGTCTTGGTGCAGGACAGGGCTTGATTCGATGGGTATTCTCCAGACGACAAGCAAACCACACACCCGCATACCACACAGACCGTCGTTCAGACGTTGATCAAAGATGCAGATGATGCCAGAGCACTGATAAGCGTCGTCTATGGCCAAACTTTTGTCGTCTTCACTATGCTCTCCACAGGACTTATCTGGGCTAACCTAACTAATCTACTTTTTACCCGATTTCAACACCAGGAGGAGGGCATGTCCCTCCTCTCCCCTCGTTTACGCCGATTTCAATATCAGGAAGGGGTTATTTGCCAAAAGGAGGACTCCTCACCACTCCTTCGCCCTCGTTTATCTCGATTTTGCCAACAGGAGGAGGGTACGTCTCTTGTCCACCCTTTTTCATCTCGACTTTACCAGGAGGAGGGCCGTATCCCTCATCCACCTCGATTTCATACGCCCCTCCTACACCTCTTATTCATCGACATCACCAAGAGCCCTTCCCACTGCCGTCCCTCTCCATCCCACTCCCTCGTCGTCTCACGCCCTCTCCCATCCCTCACATCTTGGCTCGTCGTTTCTCGATGGGTTTATTACCCTCCCCTACGCCGATCCCCCCAAACCCTTCATTCACCTGATTTCAATAAAGCACCCCTCATCCAACCCCTTCATCTAAATTTCGATATAAGTTCACGCCTCCTATGGCCTCGTTCACCTCGATTTCGTCACAAGAAGGAGGATACGCCCCTCCATCCCCATTCCCCTTGATTTCGTTGCAAAGAGGGTTCACTGCCCTTCCACCCTCTTGGTTTCATCACCAGGAGGAGGGTTGTACTCTCCGCTTTTGTTCATCTTGATATCGTCACTATCCACTCTCCTCCAACCCCATTCACTTCAATTTTGACCCCCACGAGCAGGGGTGAACTTGCAGCCCTGTTCTTCCCTATTTTGACACAGCCTCTTCACTTCGATTTCGACACTACAAGGGATGACGAACCATCCTCCAATCTTGTTCATTCCAAATTCGATGTAAGAAGGAGGTTGGACACATTCTGCACCCTTGTTCACTCTGATTTCGATGGTATAGATAATTCTTTGGCAACCTCGTTCATACTGATTTCGACACACCTCCGAGTCTAACCCTGTTCACTTCAAATTTGACCCACGAGCACGGACCATTCCTGCAACCTTGTTCACTTCGATTTCGACACTACGATGAGGGATGACCCCTCATCTATCTCAATTTTGATGCCAGAAGGAGGTTAGACACCTCCTGTACGTTCATTCCCTGTCATCACTCCACTCCCACTTGACTGCTGCTGCCATCTTCCTCCCACTCATGTTGTCGAAGTCGCCGTCACTCATCCATTCCTCTCTCTCGTCATTGTCCATCTAATTCCACTTCTCCTCTCACTTGCCATCTTCTTACCACTGGCGTTGCTGTCTCCCACTTGTTGATGAGATATTACAACCTTTCATTGAGAAGAACTGTGTTAGAGGCAAGACAGCCGACGGAAATCCCTAGGCATTAGGAATAGCCTGACAGCTGCTGAGTCTCTGGCGTAGTATATCTTTATTTTATCTACAACTGCCATTTAGAACTCTGCTAATGATACAATCTTTATTCCAGGATTTTTTGCATTGGTCTCATTTCAGTAAGCTTTGTGAGCTCGTATTCTCCAGCCTGGAGGTCCCTTTTCACCTGGGCACACCCGTGCCATCTCTGGGTTCTTCAGCTCCCTTATCTTCCGCAGAATCGTGTTTGGTCATTCCACCACCCTATTCATAAATCTCTACAGAAATATGGCAGTGGTCGTCATCAGTCGACTAACACTATTGATATCCGGGTTCGCTAGTAAACCCAAGACATAACAAAGGTAGGGAGGGGTGGGCAGCAGCAACGGAGGGAGGGGCAGGCAGCAGCAAGGGGGGGAGGGGCAGGCAGCGGCAACAGAGAGAGGGGCAACGGCAACGGAGGGAGGAGTGGGCAACGGCAACGGAGGGAGGGGCAACGGCAACGGAGGGAGGGGCAATGCGAGTGGTGATAGCGACAAAGATGGCGAAAGGCAAATGACGAAGGACGAATGACGTGGGAGGTAAGTGACATCA
>Ga0307517_10009552_pt1 | contig 13729 bp, 12 predicted proteins | sample 23_EM_MG_FD_194515 | JGI IMG/M metagenome (GOLD analysis project Ga0307517, IMG submission 194515) | Populus trichocarpa ectomycorrhiza microbial communities from riparian zone in the Pacific Northwest, United States - 23_EM | ecosystem: Host-associated > Plants > Roots > Unclassified | place...
GAACAATGTCCACCCGACGCAAGTCAAAAGGATCCATAAAGCCGTGAGTCCCGAACCCGCATTCACCAAAGCGACGCTCAAAGCCAACAGGGTCCACCCTACAATATCGTTCCCGACTCCGGCAGACAAGACGACAATTCCAACAGTCGTGTCCAAAAGCTTGAGCTCCGTCAGGATACGACATAGCACTGGAAACGCAGTGATCGAAAACGCGACTCCAGCGAACAGCATGAAATGTGTAAACTCGACGGTCTTGTCCACGAACCGATCATACAGCGGGACAGACAGACCGACACCCAAACCAAAAGCTGTAGTACAAGATGGTAATTTTCAGAACGGAGGTAAGAATCGCTATCACCGTATTTCGGTGCCTAAAGGACTTGGGACTCACGGACGACCATCCCCGCCAAGGAGACCGTCATGGACAACTTGGCATTACGTTTTATGACCCCAGCATCGATCTCGAGCCCAACGAGGAATAAAAACAGAGAGAGACCGATGTTGGCGACCAAGGAGAGGTAGGGTCTCGACTCTGTGGGGAATATGTGCTCCGTGAACCCCGGTATCCGACCAAACGCGGTAGGCCCGAGTAAGATTCCACCTAGAGGGCCTGTTAGGGAAAGGCTCGGCGCCGGAGGGTGTTAACGCGTCGTACCCAAGACTTCCGCAATGACTTTAGGTTGTCTGATCTTTGCGAGACCCAAGGAAAGTAGTTGCGATGTCAAGATGATGACTCCTAGACGGCAATCGACCAAAGCCTTTCATCAGACCCGACCACACCGCGTCCAGCGGACGGGAGTTGCATCAAACTCACCAACTTGAATGATCCATAACCTGATTGGGTCTGCGGTATTGAACTCCGTTGGGTCCTTCCCGCTGAGGAGGCCTCCCTATAGCGACGAAAAGACGAAAACGATGAGCTTGTGTGTTGAACCGTTTTCCCGAAAAACGACGGTATCGATCTCACCTGTTCTGGTGCTGCTCGTTTGTCCCATACCGCGTGGACGATACTGATTATGGGTTGAGAAAATTCGCTCGAGGGCATCGTCGATGGTAGGCCCGGAGCACAGAAGGAGGCCTGTGGGGCATCGCGCCTGTCATTGGTCACCGGTCGATTCCAATGGGGAAGTGGCAACCGGCCCGGAACCTGTCAACGGAGGTCCGCCCTCTCCCTTAGCGCTGATCGTGCGCGACAACCACAGCGACAGACATGACCCAGATCCTGGTCGGGGGGCCCAGTTCGGCTCCTTTCCCGCTCTGCATTGCTCGTCACGTCTATCGTCAGTGTTCTGGATGAGGCCAAAGATCCATCCCCCACCAAGGGCTTAGTTCATCACGTAATCGTCCAATCCACCTCTGAGGCCCTTAGACTCCAGAGGGAATTCCACGAGGCGTCTGCCTCCCCCAGTGTGGAGCAAAGAGACACCTACAGGCCATACACGATTGGCTGACCTACGGCTCGGCGGAGTACTGGGATAACCTCGGCCTGGTTAGCCCGCCAATGACCCTTATCACTTGATGGCATGGAAGTCCAACGTCTGGACGTGCGTATCGCTCCGAAACCCCACGAGGACGGAGCTACCGTTACCCCACTCCCACTCTCCCCTCCCCGCTTAGTCCCAAGGACAATACGCCCTCCGTTTTGTCGAAGACTTTTGCTAGGGTTTTGAGACTCGAACGGTCAACACTCTTGACGTCTCATCCGCCCGCGTAATGCGGAACGCGGCGTATTCAGAACAGGCAATCTGACAAGACCGGCACACACGGACCCATCGCGCGCGTTTGTCCCACTAGTTCGTGAGTTTTTGCGCCCTCTACCACCTGACTTGTGGATTATATGTCGCTCCTAGTCCCGCGACGTGGGAGTCGCGCTATGTAGTCGATCAAAATTTTCCTTGAATGCTTGTCACTCGCCCTTTGCACCCGTACCCAACTTCTGCTGACCCTTTTATCTTCTTTCAGGCATCGCTTGGACCTGTCAAACTCTGGGGCCATTACGTTCTGGGACATAGAGACCCGTGAAAGACCACGAAGGACCAGACCCACAACGTGTTGGCGCCGCCAAAAAAATTTCCAGCCACGCCCGTGTGTTATGGGTGAGAATACCCGACGTACGTTCCCACACCAGCATACTCATCTCAATATTTTGTAAGCCTCATGTGGAGGGCTCTAGACCGGGATGCCGTTCGCTTTCCCATCAAGTTAAGGCAGGACCGGGCCAGTCGGATACACTTAGATTGTGTTTCAACGATCGATAGCGTAGCCGATCTAATCCACAACAAAGGTACGTGAGAGCCCACCGTTCTAGATCCTTGCTGGTCAGCTGAGCTGGAACGAGGTGTTTTCGATTCCACGAGCCCATGGTGAACATGTCGAAGCTACAAGCTACAACAATCTCGCTTGTTTCATTCACCCATCAAGGACGATTCAATGTTGTAATACTTCCATGCTGGAATCATTTGGATACTATCCGACCATGGACTCAGTGTCGTCACCACTTGCGTTATCTCTTCTATCTTGCAGCTGGTACTTGGATTTTCCGGAGGAAGCCTCACGTTCTTGGACTTGCAGTGTCCGAATACAATAATAAAATTCCGATAGTGAAGCTCCCGACAGACAGATCAAGGGGTACTCTATTTCTTGCCGACTCCATTCTCCGCGCTCATGCCGGATTGCACCCCAGTTCCTTCCATTTGGTCCCACCGGTCAATCCCCGACATTTCTCCAGTCGTAAGGAGAACGAGCTCAATGCGTCGCTCAGATACGGACCAGTTATCGCGGATTCCAGCTTGACGCCTACCCGTACCATGATACTCCCGCCTCGAGGCGCGAGATCTGCTTCAAGAGAGTTTGCCCCTAAACGTTGCACAGCCCCCACAATTTACCTTTGGATCATTTTTGACGGCTGGGTTGCGTCGGAGCTAGAGCGATTTTCCCATCTCCCCCTCCCGGAGCAACTTGAAAACTCGAATTGGATCAATTGCGATCGAGGAATGATCCCTGGGTCCTGGCCATCATCACATATCAGGTCCTTGCGTGGTGGAATACTCCTAATGGTCGGTTTTTTTCTTTTCACGAGCTGCGCGCACCCTACCGCTCACTTCGCTCACGAAGATTGTGCCGTTCCTGGTTTCATTAAGCGATGATGTGATGAGTCATCTTGGGTTACTCAGGGGCCGAATGGCTGGAGGTATTCATGGGTAGCGGTCATTTTGTTTGTTGCCGGTCGTGTCTCCCTGGTCAACGCCACAATCATTTTCAGATACACGTACCTACCCGCGCACTGCCGCGTGTAAAGGAAACAACAGGGCTTATCCGGCGTTCAGATAGGGGGGGCCACTTACTTCGATATATGCAAGTACACAAAACGAAAGCGGGATCTGGCGCTGGGTTAAAATTGGACCGATCGATTCCAGACCGCCGGACTTTTCGTAGAGAAATCCGGGAGAGGACGACCGCTGCGTCTGTTCGTCGCCTATCTTCGCTATTGACGTTGCCGCTTCGGTTCGATGGAAATCCTGAGGTAAATATTCATTTCGTTTTACATACGTTCCGCATCTTTTCCCGAACATATGCAAAAGTGCCAGCCCAGACTGCCCAGGAACGAATGAAAGCGAAAAATACGGATGAAATTGTGGCTCAGAGCGCTAACCACGTGGCTATTCTTTCCTCCCACGTTCTTCGGCCTTGCTCTCACGCTCATTCTTTCGTGTTCATTAATCTCGTTATCGCTACGGACCACGGGACTCCCGAGGCCGCTTGCCCATCTCGTTATCTGGATCTACGCCCATTCTCGTCCTCATTGGGCGCCAGGCTCTCATCTCACCATCTGATGTCAGATGGGCCTACGGGAACGCATCCAGTTGGATGATCCATCACAATCGGCGTGAAACCGAATATTCGGTCAAGACAGACGTTACAACACGCATTGAATCGGTGGGAGATGGCCGTCCACTAGGGTCCTTGCGGAAAAACCGACTTACGACACGGGTCGATTGAGATCGAGAGAGGGCGACGGAGAAGGCGGCGGGAGATGTGCGGTTTAGATCAGTGGACGGGAATGGACGGCACGCCCTCTCGCCCCCTCCGATCAGGAAAAACCTCTACCCGCTCGGTCTCCCGACGGGACGTTCGACGTTGAACCCACCCGGATCCGGAAGTTACACCGGCCGAGCCCACCGGCTATAACGGATCCAACCCACGTAACCGCAGCATTTCAATTCGAGCGAACGGACGCGTATGTGCGTGAGTCTAGACTTTTTCCGTTGCACGCTTTGATTTGACATGACAGAGGAGGATCCACGTTTACCAAGAGTGGGCAGGCAGTACTGCTCCTAAACCCGGTGGGCTGGAATCTACCTTCCGTTTTCGGGAAAAAGTTGTCGGGAACACCTGCTGACTGTAGCCTGCGAAGAGTCACACTAAACTTGAAAGAAAAACGCGTTGTCTTCCCAGCTTGATGTCCGGGGGGAAAGGCTACGCAATCCGTGACGCGTGTGTGTTCGCAACGCCAAAACGGGATTCGATTGGCGCAAGTAATGTTCCACGCCACCAGCGCGCCAGGGGGGAGGGTTGAAAGTTGGGATGAACGGTAAAGGCGCGGGAGTGTGGGCGGCACGCTTGCTGTCCGATTCGACGTACAGCCAACCCCTGAGGATCATCTCTCGGAAGGTGCTAAACGCCTGATTACGTTCGTGGGTGAAAGATTGACGAGAAAGATAGCGTCTCTCTCTACCCGACCCGCAGCTAACATATCCATAAATCCGACATAATCACAGATGCAATGCACAGCTGTAGGACATAAGATGAAAGAGAGACCTCCGTTCCGAGACATCACCCCATAGAATGGAGGGAAACCCACCCCCCACCGTTTTGTTCTCACACGCCCAAACCCAAGTACATACTTACATACCGAGGACAAGGGTAATTGAGAAATGGCAAATGATCCAGCGAGTATACAGTCCGGACCCAGGCCAGGCACGTTTCTGAGTTACATTTAGAGTAACTATCGTTCCAGCTGTCGATCAGAATTCCGAATTCCTCCTTCTCTCGTTTCTCTCCCTCAATTCGACTGGTCGACCCCCTCGAGACGCCGTGCTCGTGACAATGGCACCTGTTCGTTTCGAAAACCGTTGTTCTTTCCGCATTTCCCTATTTCGTTTTCTGCTCAGCTGACCGTGGGTGGCATCAAGTTACACTTTTCTCGATCGTACCGTGTTCACGAGACGTGGATAGGTGTAGTAGTGGAGGTCCCTCCCTCCCCCCACCACGCTTCGCAGACCGCTTCCGTGCCGAGAACCCATGCGGGAGACGCGACACGCGCGCGCGCGTGAGCCAAGCCTCCGAATCGTAGGTGAAAAGTTCAACCGCGACGCGGATTTGTATGGGCAAAAACCCCCTGTCGCCTTGCGTATTATGGCTCGAAACCGTCGTTTTACTTCCTCATTCAACCTCTTGATTTTTCAATTCTACCCCTCAAGTGGTGCGAAAATGAAAGGGAGCCCGACCTGTGGGCTCGTATACCGCTGCTGTTTATTCTTTCTCAGCGCTCAGAGTTTTTGATCTCGACCGACCAACACCCCCGTTGAACCTGTGAGACCGCGCGAGCTTCTACCGTGCCGATCCCGAGTGCGGAGGGGCCGAGGAGGCGAACTTCTGGCCTATCCTCCTCGTCTCGATCGACGTGTATGGGATCAATGAACCCCCGACACCACAACCAGCTCGCGAGTTGCAACCGTTTGGACATATATGGGCTTATGCATGGGCCGGTATGAGTTAGCCCTGAGCCCGCCCGCGCCTCGGCGATTGGATCAGATGCGGTATTTGTATTGTAACCACTGTTGCTGCTGCTGCTCCCAAGTGCTCTGATGTTTTAACTTTGTCCCTCGAATTCACGCCCAATCGCAACTGAAATGACCCCTCTCGCATCATCATCATGTATCAAAGCAACACGAACCCTGTACCTAACACTCGTAACCAGCGCAGGTTCTGCGAGAATGAGATAAGCGCAACTCAGGGACGAACCCGGGGTTCCGGGGAACAGGGAGCGGTGGAATCCGGGGACGGACGGCCCTCGCCGAGCGCTTAGCCCAAGCCAACCGACGGGACGGGAGAGAAAAAGGAATCTAAAGCGCGGCGTTGGGATTGACGCCGATTGGTTCACAAAGTTGGATGAAGAAAGTCGAGTGGCTCGAGGGAAAAAAAGAGTTTCCGATCCTATGGACCCTGTGAACCGGTAGCACGAAACAACAACACCCAACTCTGGGTTCCCTCGTCCGTATTCACCGTACGCGGTTCCCACCAGCCCCAGTGTCTCTCTCCGAGCCAACCAGTGCCAGCGCACACCGCCCTCAAGGCGCCCGGCTAACCATCTTTCAGCGTTCCGTCAACGCCAACCCTACCCGTTTCGGCGAGATTGGCTTTCGGTCAAACCTTGTTCGAAAAACGCTGAATATGAACTTACGGAGACGTGTTCGCTCCCATCCGTTCTGTCGTCCTAGGCGGCGGCACCCCCCGAGAGCCAGTCGGAGGAGCCGTTTAGTCTGCAGGGTTTATGCTTATGTAGCGTGTCCTCGTGAGGACTGGTGTATCAGACGGTCCACTAATAATGCTTTTTTCCATCAGGTAAGCATCCAGGAACGCCCTTCTCTTCATTAGCGCCCTCTGTCTCTGTTCTAGCCTCCTCATTCGTTCGTTCGGACCCAGGGCAACGGATATAGTGGACATTAGGATAAAGTGGATCGATACACGCCATGGCATCCTGCGGGTGGGTTGCGCTTGGCAATCGGAACCCTTTGCCAGATGGCAGATGTGGACTGTCCATCAAAGATACATCGATCGGTGCGGGGATGTTGGGATACCGTATGTAAGCACCCCACCGAGGATGTCTTGTCATCACGAAACGGATCGGTCGGTCGAGGGGCTTGGATCCGCATTTGCGGTGCGCTGGGGGCGGAGGTGTGGGGAACCTCGGACGGGTCTGGAAGGGGGCCACAATGGCTCGGGAGCGGTGTCCCATTAACATTCAATCCAAGTCGGGACACGAGGCCGCGGATGGGGCTGTCCCGTCCCGTTCCGCCCGAACGGACCTTGCTTCGTGCGAATCCGAAATCCCCAGAAACCCCTTCGGACGATCCGACGAGACCAGGCGTTTGGAGGTCTAATTTCCCCCCCCCCCCCGTACGTTATCCCGTTTCACGTTTGGGGCTTGTACAGCTTGAAGGTTTCAGGGAAGAAAGAAAAAAAACGTCTGACTTCCACCAAAGCCGCAGCCACCGCCACCACCAGGGTCCAGGGTGATCGAGATCACGACTTGAATCGATTTTTTCTCTCGGTTACGTCCCGCAACGAGGGGGGGATTAGCATTTCCCTCTCTGGAAACATTCAGCTTACTGTGCGCATTCGAATACTGTCAGATCTCGCAATCTCTCACTCACGTACACTCGTGTGTCGTTTCTCCCATCCAAATCAGACGGTGCCGGGTGAACCCTCCATCCCATTGTTTATCCGTCTTCGATCTTCCAAGCCTACCACCGTTCCTGAGTCGTGCAACGCACATACATAGCGGGGGGGTGTGCAATGGGATCTGGGGGCAATCACTACCGCTTCTCGGCCTGATCCAGGACGGACGTGTCGGATATAGGCCCCGCTGCGAGAAGCGAAAGCGACGATCTCAATTCGGGAGGATGATCTGAACACCGACTCCCGACGGAGGTTTTTTCTTTCTCTTTTCTTTGTGCGATCAACGCGGAAGGGCGAGGCCAAACCCGGGAAGGGTAGGCGTATCTACTGATGCTTCCTCACTGGGTGGACGGGATTGAGAGGCCCAAACGTCCGACTCTGACGCGATCTCTCACACCACAACACCACCACTTATCACGGCCATCGCAATTTCGCGCCTTGGGGCGACGATCAGACTTTCCCTTGTCTGCGCCTCAGTGACTAATGAAGCGGTCCGACTCAAGTACGCCATTCATCTTACCGAGGTTCACTTTGTGGTTAATGATGGACAAGTTGAATCAGTACCTCGTTTGTTGAAACTCCGTCCAGGGATCACCACCTGTCACTCCGAGACATTCTTTTTTCCGCATCGTTCGCCGGCTTACGATTATGTAGTTGCTGCGCGATTACCAACTACCTTCGTTCGGCCCTCCCCTACACCACACCCACTTCTCGCGTGTTCGGGAGGGTTTCCGTTGGGGTAGGAGGTACTCCTTTCGCTGATAACCGTTTCCGACTACATTCAAACCTGAACACATGACCTCAGGGTTTCCCGTCAGAAGAAGACTAATTTTGAGGGGGTGTGGCCCCCTCCGATGGCGGAATGGCCCTGCACTCCATTCACCGCTTGGAAGGACCGTTTGAGGAGAGGAAGATATGATCGCCGGGCTCTATTGGAAGGGAGGTCGGTGATCTAATTCAAGGATTGGGGTTTAGGATGGTCCTAAGCCCCTATGTCATCGACACGAGGCGAAGCGACTGAGCTCTGTTGGAGATATCGTACAAGGTTCACCCGACTCCGGGAGGGGGAGGGGCGGGAGAGAGATGAAGGGGCAGGAGAGCCTCGTGCTCTCTGTGACCTCGGTCGGCCCCCACGTTTCGGAAGCGGGAATCGTGGTGCACTGATAGTGCAATGTCATACAAAACCGTTCGTTCTCTCCGTTCGCCCCCCCTTCATTTTCTGTTTTCCAATTCGCTATCAATCCGAAGCCATAATGGAAAACGGCGAGTGGGGTTGAGAGTCATAGTATTCGCGATTCAGATTTCTGTTAGAGAGAAGTATGATGTGGGAGATGTGGTGGCTGAATGGAGAATTTTGGAGAATTTGCCAGGTCGAGAAAGGTAGGGAGGGGTTGAGAGATGGGCTCGCCGGGTTAACGGGTGGCATTGATTACCGTCACATAGTAGCGTATTAGGAGGTTGCTCATTCGCGTTCGACGGACTTCGCAGTGATGGAATGATTGAATATACATAACACCGAGAGCCGGTGCATCGTTGCCGGTGAATTATTGGATCAACCTTTTTTCCACCAACCAGAGGGCCTGGAAGGAGGAACAATGGGGGGGAGGAAGCTTTCAGAGTGAAGCTCGGATGGCGCTGAGGAGAGGCGTGGGACCAAAGGGACCAACCGGATTACGAAGAGTGCCTCTGGGTCGAGGTTATCAGAACAAGTAAAATTGAAAGCGGGTCAATGTGTTGCTGTAAGATGGGGGAAAGTGAAACTATCTTCATTTTACGCGTCGAGCGTCTGCTTAATCTAGAGCGAATCAGATCTCCTGGCGGAGGATGAAATCTGTGGAGGGTCCAAGCGTGCGACGTGGGACCCAGTTTGGGTGGAACGAGACGATAGAAACTGTGGTTAGCGTCTGCGAGGGTTGTGTGTGGGAGACCTTTGCGAGACTTTTACAATTGGGTATGTAGAGTATGTCGAAGGGCATCAAGTGTTTGGACCCTGGCGATCGGCATCACCGGTTACGAAGAACAATCGAGATGGAACGGGAAGAGTGACGCGCGATTTATGTGTATAGTGTGTAGTGTAGGATGTATATAGCGCTGAGTGGCGCGATGACAGCAGATATCTCATAACGATACGCAGCTGGCTGGTTCACTAGGAAACGGAGATCTCGTTGCCAGCGTGGAGTTTCTCGGGGAGGACAGGCTCGGAGTGCGATCAACGGTATAGTTTTCTCGTGGGTGCTTGAGTTGCCGGAGATATGCAAGGTGCGAGGCTCCAGGCTATTTCGGGAGGAAACGGGATACCGTATCTCGATATCGGCGCCGGATTCCCAGGACGAAAAGGAGGGAAGAAACGGATGGGTCGGTGGTGTATTGTTTGACCTGACTAGTAAAGTAATCTGCGCGTTTGTCAGTTGATGCGGGGGGATGAAGTTGAAAAGTGGTGGTTCGAAGTGACCTGAGATCGGAAGCTTTTCATATGTTGGGATGAGATGTGATCTTCGGGAGAACCGTATACAAACGGCACTTCGCCTCTTACTCACAACCCACACCCCGTGAGCAGAGCGGGATAAATTCGGCATAGGTGAGAGCCCTACAGCGACCCTCTCGTCAAAGTCAAATGAACACGCGGCCGAAAAACCGATGTAGCTTATGTAATCGCCAACGTATGTTGGTTTCGCGAACGGGAATTGTGGTTCCCCCCCCCCCTCCATCATGCGGCGGGGGCGGTAGGCGGGACGTGTGTTCGGGATCTACAGGGGCAGTTCCGACGCAGGGGCTGGCGGGTATTCAACGTCCCCGAGTGTACCGCGCCGTCGTCCGAGAAAGAAACGTGGGAGACACTGGCCGATCGAAACCTGATTTGGCAAGCACGGGAGCAAAAACGGGAGGACGGTTCCAGCCTAGTCACGGCGAGCTGTCAACGAAACATTCTACGGTAAAACGACAGTCGGTTTCGGTTTCTTTGTCGGTTCCTGAATCAACTTTGTTTTTTTTTTCCATCCGCCCCTCCATCTCTCGCGCCTTTCATGGCGGTGCGCGTGTGTATGGGTGGTGGGATTGACGTCGGACGTGGACACGTATACATCATACAGGCACACCATGGCGGGATTGGTCCGGTGCAGCTCATTCCAGTCCATGAAATCGGAAAGGAATGTTGTTTCCTTCTCTCCCTCGATCGATCGTGTGATCTGGGCCCAATCTAGAGCGCGAGTGAGAGTGAGACCCCCCTCGTCAAACCGTCGCCCGACCGACGGGTGTACCGACCGTAGGGGCGTGTATCGTCGGTTTGGCGACAGGGGAAGGGGATCCCAGTGTTGCAGCGCATCCCTGGTGGCGCGGAGGCTCACTTAATCAGTTACCCAATCCTATACGTGTGTCGCGTCTCCGGTCCGCAAAAGATACCCGTGGTAGCCAGGTTGTTCACCGTCCACCGTCCTCCTCCTCCTCCCGCCACAGGGGAGAGAACTCGCGCGAGAGGACGACAGGGAGGTGTGTGGGATGAAACGCTGGAGGGGAGGGGCCGAAATTATTCACGACACCCCCCATAAACGGCAGTTTCGGCACACCTGCGTGCCTGGACGTTTTCGCGGAGTCCCAAACCAGGCACAACGGACATCGAAAGTGGTCCCACCCAAAAAAGGCTATAGTTAAGGAAATAATAAAAATAAGTGAAAATAACTGTCCGGAGATTTCCATTGACCTGGTGTGTGAATTTGCGAAATCGGCCTCGTCCCTCTCTCACAGTGTCCGGCGCCTGTGACTGGATTTACTCGTTCGTTTGTGTTTGCAATGGATTCCGTTATAAGACTTCGGCTCATCCCCTCCACTCCTCCTCCTCCTCATCCCATCCCCAACGACAATCCCTCCCCTTCCGACCGCATCCCTCTCTCCGCCCTCCGCGTTCTATGGACAGCCACCCGAACAGACTCGTCCAGTTTAACGGAGAGATGGTCGACTTCCAACTCAACATCGACGTTGACCACAGAAAGCGCAGGCGTAACCGCACTACCCAGTCCTGCCTCAACTGTCATACTTCCAAGAGGAAGGTACGTCACACACACCCATCCCCCACCACCACCTCTTCCCGTTCTGACCGGTACCTGTGTGCAGTGTGACAGGAAGCGGCCATGCTCGAGATGTATCCAACTCGGCCTAGTGCGTGTTGTTTTCATTCCATTCGTTGCTCCGTGACGCTCATCTCGTCATTGTAATCAGACCGGCCTCTGCGTGTACGAAGTCGATGATCCCGCGATTAGGGACGATCCAAACGTCGACGAAGTAACAAAGCTTCGAAATAGGATCGCAGAATTGGAAAGTCTTGTGCGAGAGCTTCGAGGTATGGGTTTATCCGCACCCTTCCCTTCCCTCTCTGACAGTCTTCCACAAAGGAAAACCCCACCCTCGCTGGGTCGACAATGGCGCCAGCCAGGCTTCTGCCACCGACAACAACGACCTCTCTGAGAAATGGCACACCCGCGCGTTCAAGAAACCTGCTGGCGCTGGATCGCAACAGCTTACCATCAAGACGGAACCAGAGCATTCATCCGACTATCTCAGCCCCCATCGGAGGCCTGGGATGTATACCCACCCTTCGCAGGACGGCCCCTACTCGCCCTCCCCACCTCTCTCCTTGGATGCTTCCTCTGCCGGCTCGTCTTCCTCACCACCGAGGGACGTCGATCCTTCTTATTACGCCCTTCAGACGAACAGCACCCCCACGACGACTGGACTGTCGTGCCGCTGTTTATCGAACCCCACTGTCACCTCTCAGCTGTCTACCCTTACCCGAGCGTTGCATAGCGCACATGGATTCCTCAATCGTTCCGTTGAACACAACCCCGAGGGTTGTGTCGTGATTGATCGCATAGCCGACCTCAACAACCTGTTACTGTGAGTTCCCTCGCACGTAAGTCCGGGGGGTTTCAGTGCTGAGATGTTTCATCAGGCCGAACGACTCTTACACAACTTCCTTCGTGGCAAATGGTTCGCACCACTCGCACCACCTCCCTCCCCACCCGAACCAGCAGTTCTCACCCCTCCCATCCCCACACAATCAAGATTTCGACCATTACGTGCATCATTCCCCTCACCAATATTCCACGACTACGAGGACTCCTGACAGCGAGATGGCGCCGGATGCCACAACAAGCGGTCCATCTTTCTCCCATCCTCCGCATCAACATATCCCGAGTCAATGGTATCAGCCCGTCCCTTCGCCAACAGGTTCTGCAGGGGTGAACACCGTCATGCATTCTGTTTCGCCTGGGTACAACTCGTATTTCCCCAACTCGCCTGCGATCGGGAACGTCCAGCAACAAGCCACGGGTCAGGCACCATACGATATCCTGTGAACGCGCTCGCCCCTTTTCTGCCTCGCCCATCCAGCAAAAAACGGACTATAGATTTAACGTTCTTGTCAACAAAAAAGTGATTGTTGTCTGCATTAAGCACTGTAACACCTGTCTCCTTTCTTGTCGATCTGCTCTTCCTCAAGGTCTCTCTCCACGCGTCGTTGGGTTCGGTTTCTGGTCTTGTTACACCTTGGTGAGAACACGGGACGATTCTAGTACGCTAATGCCTCCCCTATTCACTCTTTCCCTTCTCTTTGGACGCTCTTTCTCTCTCACCCCCCTCTTGTACCCCACGGACATTTGGCTATGCGTCCATTATTCTCTCGTTCAGATTGGGAGGCATCGTCTTCACTCTCTTTTCTTTTTTTATATCTATGTATATATCCGTCCACCACGTTCTTTTTGGGGACTCGATTGCTACACGACAGGGTCCACACCTTCCTTTTTCCAAACCACTCTCTTCCTCGCCGTCCGGCCTGCTTTGAGTTTTTGAAGTATCTTGTTATATGCTCTGTTACCATACGCTTCTACGCATTACCTTACCTCGTATCTAGTTACTCTGTCTGTTCTGGGGGCTAAATTGTAATATCTTGGGGAAACCCATGTTGTACTCCCTCACTCTCTCCTGGTCGCGTGAAATCGCTCCCGCCGGTGCCGTACAACAAAAGTCACGCGAACAAGACCGAAACCGTGAGTGTCGAGGGATGTGGGAGGCGTGTCCTATGTAGTACATGACAACGGATACTATTATTGTCCCGAGCGCTCGTCCACTTGTTCGGACGAACTTGCACCTTAATGAAAAACATGGGCTGGCGCTGCTCCTAGGTCAAACCAAATCAAAGATCCGTATGTCAAGTTGGCTGACATGACCTCCTGTGTGAACGTGTTGAATCTCTGCGATTTTGGTAAGGGATGCTAGC
>Ga0307517_10009553_pt1 | contig 13728 bp, 11 predicted proteins | sample 23_EM_MG_FD_194515 | JGI IMG/M metagenome (GOLD analysis project Ga0307517, IMG submission 194515) | Populus trichocarpa ectomycorrhiza microbial communities from riparian zone in the Pacific Northwest, United States - 23_EM | ecosystem: Host-associated > Plants > Roots > Unclassified | place...
TAATATATGACGCAAGCCTCGAATTCCCATCTGTACAGCTCTGTAGTTTAGGTCAAATGTGGGTGGATCATCTCAATTGCTCCTTTTTCCACCACTTGTTCATCATTGAAGAATCTCTTCCAGAACCAATGCTGCTTCCAGACTCTGTCAACCATCTCGTCAATAGGAACGCCCTTTGTCTCTGGGAGCAAAAATAGTGCAAACAGTCCCATAACCACAATCCATGCAGCAAAGAAGAAGAAAATCCCCGCTCTCAAATTGCAAAGCATGGACAAGAATGCTTGTGCAATCACAAAGGTGAAAAGCATGTTGGAGCTGACTGCGAAGGAAAACCCGGCTGTTCTGGTCTCAAGAGGGAAGGTCTCGCTTGGAATTAACCAACCAAGAGGACCCCATGACCATGCAAACCCAGCAACAAAGACGCATACCATTATCACCACCACCAATGCATCTCCGTTGGGTAGGGTGCCGGTTGTCTTCAAATCTTTCATCAGAACACCTCCAATGATACACTGGATGCAAAGCAATGAGATATTAACGTTAATAGGATGATTCATTGGAGCGAGGAAGATAGACAGAGTAATTAAAATCCAAACCTGGGTAATAAGCATCTGTACACAAGCTTCAAGCAGCAACGCCCTCCTACCGACCTTGTCAACGAGGACTACCGAAACTATGGTGCTCAGAACATTGACAAGGCCAGTTACGACAGAAGAAAGCAATGCAGCATCACTCCCAAATCCGACTGTCTGAAAGAGAACAGGTGCGTAGAACATAATGGCATTGATGCCGGTGAATTGCTGGAACACTTGCATCACGATGGCTATCACTAGCGGAGGTCTGCTTTCTCTCTTCATGAGTTCATGGTAGGGTTGGGTAATTTGGCTAGCCACCTCGCAAGCATGCACGATCGAATCATACTCAAGATCTACATTATCTACACCCCTGATCTTTTTAAGCACTGCCCTTCCTTGCTCTACTTTCTTGCGCTCAATAAGGCTAGTTGGAGTCTCATAAATGGCAAGCGAACCAAAGCATAGCAGTAGAGCTGGTACACCAGCAATTCCAAGTGAAATTCTAAATCCGTAGGGATGAATCTTACCGACTACATAGTTGACGATATTAGCAATCAAGATCCCGATTGTAATGAAGAGTTGGAAGCTAATGTTAAGTGCTCCACGGATCTTTGCTGGAGCTAACTCTGATAGAAACAACGGTACTGCCTGGAGGAAGAAAAAGAAAACCAAATTATTGTTGATCGTAGACGGCAATGGCATATTTTATCAGGTAAACGAAGGTATGGTTCTTAATTACTACCTGATTGGCGAATCCCACTCCACAACCAAGAAGAAGTCTCCCAATGATCAGCATTTCAATATTTACAGCAAATGTTGTTAGAGCAACGCCACCGATGAAGAAAAGAGATGCAAGCTGCATAGTTGGCTTTCGGCCAAACTTTGAGCACGTCTTTGAAGCGAGAAAGCTGGCTATGAGAGCCGCTATGTACAGGGACGATGTGAACAATTGCAGTTTTTTATTGTCATATTTACAGTAATTATTTTCATGAGCCTGTTGCTTCCTTTCCCATACTTGATAAAAGAATTTCTTCAAGAAATCATCCATGGCTGTGACACCACCTGAAGTTTGCATGAATTTAATAGCATCAGCACTGTTAATCATTGCAATATATAAGAAACGCAAAAGGTTCAAGTCCATTATCAAATATAAACCTGAAACTCCAATGTCGTAGCCGAACATTAAACCTCCACAAGCCGCAATCACCACACATACGATGACATTAAATGTTATCCTGCCTTCAAACTCTGGCACGTCGCCATTGTTAGCGATCACAACAGCCGGCATTTTTCCTCTCTAAGAACAAAAAATTATCTCCAAAATAGTCTTACAAGTAGAGAAGGAGATAATTGCAAGTAGTAGAGAGGATCGGGCAGGAGGTTAACTTTAACAGAAAAGCAAGAGAGGCTGCGAGTGCTCTTAATTATGTTAGTGTAGAATTGCAGGCATTTAAAGAGATGGAGAAATTAATTAAGGCTAATAATAGAGACACGAGAACAGGGTAAAATTAAGGGTTGGACTCTGAAACAATGGAGAACCGCATGTTTAGGGAGTTCCTAGATGTTAATTTTAGTCTTAAACAGGTGACTCGGCAAGTGACAAGAGAACATAAATCAGACAAACCTTTCGTTATGTCTTTATATAGTCCAGATTCTGACCACAAATTCTTGAGGGATGCAATAAATTATCGTGCTGGGATCACCTTTTGAAACTAAGCTACTTATCCTAATCAGCTAATCAACTTAATTTCTTCCTTTCCAGTTTCTTTTATCCCAACCTCTTTATTAAATTAGTATTGTGCTGTGGATTTTTTCAAATTTCTCAAGACATCCAACCTATTCTTAGTCACCTATCTGAAACTCTTGGATCATAAACTGTCTCCAATATAGCTGTGGCTGGACATGCTCTGCCAATGCCTCCGAGTTACTTTCTGCTAAGCTTTCTTATTATGTTGCAAGAATTTATCGCAGTACTCTACAACTTAAGTGAATTTGTAAGACATCATTAAGCCATAATTAAATATATTTAATTAGAATTTGTAGCTAAGACATCATTCTAACAATTTTTTTTATTAAGCCATAATCTTTAATTAATTATTGAGATTTCACTTCAGACCATCTTTATAATAAGAACATAATTTAAAGAATCTCTTCCCTCTCAAATTCATGCATGTGTGTGTGTATTATGAAAGTATAAGAAAACTCAAAAAGATTAACCAAAAAAGTGGGCCATCATTTGGTTGCATTATTTATTAAATTATCATGGTTAGAATTGGAACATCTTGAAAAATATCAAGAGTAATATTGGTAAATTTTAAACAACAGAGGTAGAAGTTGACCAAGGATGACTCTATAGGAGCGAAAAAATAGTTCTAACTCTTTTCTGATCTAACTTCTGAACCAAGCACTCCAAATTTTAACAAATTCAAGCATTCAACCTTCTTGCACTTCCCTCCTAATTCCTATCAGGTGTTAGGAAAACAAATTACTAAAAAACAGTTTAGCCTTAAGTGTCCCATGATAATTTAGAGGCAGCCTCGCTCTTACACCTCCGAAAGAGACGTGTGTATACTGTACAGGACTCAGTTTCCGCTAAGCATTAAGCACTCTCCCCAAACTAACGTACTAAAGCTTTTCAATGCTCACCTCCGAAAGAATTCTCTCCCCCTCGCACAAAATCACAAACATACGCACAGAGACACACCGTTACTAAATTTATTGGATTCAGATAGGTAAATTAAGTTTCAGATCATTAGATTTTTTTTTGTTCCCTTTTTTTTTTTCACTTTTAGCACTGCCTACGAAATTTACAAGGCACCAAACCTCCCAATTTTACCCTGACTCAATCAAATTGAACCGTCCCCCACTCCAAACTTGAGCTTGTGAACAACCTCTTGGTAAGGAAACTACATTCAATTCACCACCAAGGAAACAAATTCTATCTGCATTTTTCGTTTCTCATCGCCCATCTGAATTCTCTTCATAACAAGTATCATCAGATGTACAAAATCTTAGGTGGGTGTGGATTATGATCCCCTCCATGAAAGGGGTTACAAATTAATGAACATTGTCGAGCCTATAATCTAGGAGGATTTGTGGAGATGAAGCTAAGGAAACAAACTGATGACATAGGACAAAGAAAATGGAGGAAGCTAAAAGGAGTCAGTCTTTGAAGAAGATAGGACAGCAGAATCAACATGGGTCTCCCAAATAGAAAGGCCAGACAATAATTTCAACCACGCATTCGATCTTGAACTAGAAGACCATTCAGAAGCGGGCACTCCACGTCCCCATTCCTCGAGAACATCCTATCTTTGATGGCGTCCTCTGCCACCAAACAATCAAACATAGGTTCAAAGGTTGAAAATATACCATGCTATGCCATGCTAAAAAATCATATAGATGTAGCATTACTTTTGAAATAGCACGAAACATTATGGAGGAAAAACAGATAGTGTACTCACGAACGAGATAATTGCATAAAAAATGACACATCATTCATAGATCATTCTTCTTCAATGTTCCAAAAGATAAATACATGAGAAAAAGAAAAGGAAAAAAACACAATATCAGAGGACAAGTACTCGTGTCTAGCAAGCAAACAGGTATGAAAGGCACAATTTCCTAGAATAAAAAGGCTTAGCTTTTGTCTACAAGAATTAGAATAAACATGTTACGCACGAGATCACGAAGATCGCGGTCACTCTTGAAAACTTGAAGCCACCTCAAACTTAGATGATATTTTGTAGAGCCAAGAGGGCCTTCTTTACCTAAAGCAAGGCCACCTCCCACAGAATCAATGCTTCCAAATATCTACAAATTAAAAGAGTATCCCTCAAAATCAAGGCAGAGCGAATACCTCAGGGAAAAAAAAAATTTCTTCCCAAAAGCATTATCGCACCTTTCCAATCAAAGTTCTGAAGAGTAGAATACCATGAATATCAAGTCCCGCATACGTAATGGAAATGAGCATTAGTAGACATGACAGTTGAAAGGCTCAGCACTAGTAGACACGTTAAATGTCTTACACTTAAAGCCAGTAGGATCAACAATCTTCCTTTTCTGTTTCTTTCCATTCATGTCACTTTCATCCTTATCACTACTATAAGAAGTTTCAAGGCCATCTTTATCACTACTTAACTTCCATTAATTTTCTGAGTCTGTTGCACCATTCAACATTTGATCAATAACAAGAATCTCTTGGAAATTATCAATCCATTCATCTTCATTTGTATTCAAGAACTCAGATCCTTCTTCTTATGAAGAAATATAATCGTCGTCATCTTCACTGTAATTATCATCCGCGTAACTGTTTTTACATTCAGTACCACCCTCTTCACTTTTCATATTATAATTTGAACTACTCACACCAGCATCCACACCTTCACTACAAATACCAGCACTAGCATTAAAATCTGCGCCATAACTTTTGTCATCCCTACCAATACTCACAGTCGCACTTGCACCTTTATTATCACTATTTTTACCATCACTATCTTTAGCTAAATCCAAACCTTCTTCCCCAACAATCAATATAACTTTATTACCACCTTTTTCTAGAAAATATTTTATTCTTGCATTTGGTTTGTCGGTATAACACTTGGGCATTTTCATTTGTAGTGGAGCAACATTAGGATCAGGATCCACATAAATGTGGATTTCTTCCTCTCCTGCACTATCGAGGCATCATCAACTATTTTATTATCCATGTTATGCAAGTCAACGTCATAAACTTACTTGTAAATGAACAACAGGTTTATATAAAACATTTACTCAGAGAAGCAATTGCTCGTGACGTATGAAGCAATTGCATGATGTCCAATAATATTGGGCATTTTGTTTCCTGCACAGTTAAACACTTATTAAATATGTTACTGTAAAAGAATATAAAATTACTCACTATATGAACAGTAACTTTAATTTTTAAATTGGAGATTTTTTTAGGTTTCCAAGAAAACAATCCAATTATTTTCCTGCTTTCCTAAACCCTTTTGAATTTCTGAACATTGAAGAATGAACAAGAAATAATTTAGGGATCTACGGGTCCACGGTAACTTAGTGAACTATGGGTTCCATTTGATTTTATGCTCTTTTTTTCGTTTAATCGAGAAAAATAAACAATATTCTAAGGAAATAATAATAATTAAACCACCACTAAACCCACTACCTCAATTATTGAAGTCTTGATTTGAGAAAACAAGTGAAACGACATATATATCCTAATTTGTCGAGAACAACAGCAATACAGGAGAGAAATTTCACAATTGTTGACACGAACAGACACCAAGATACAAAGAAAATCAACTACAAAGCACCTAAATTTTGATTTTGTAGAATTAAAGGTTCAATCGAGCTTGGATTTTGTAGATTTTTGTAGAGAGATTTTGTTTAGAAATTGTATGTAAAGAGAGAAAAAAGTGGGTTTATGTTTGCGGGCTTGTGGATATAATTTACTTGAGAGAAATTTTATAATTTTGAATGATTTGAAATTTTTTATTGACTAAAGATATTTTCTGTAATTTACAAAATAATGGAGACAAAGTGTAATTTTAACTTAACTATAAGATGATGGATTAATTTTCAGTAATTAAAATCAAAAAGAAAAAAGAAAAAAACCTGCTCTTCTCTGGAAGCTTGATTCTCAATAACTTCATAGTCAAGACTCACAACACTGTTTCCATTGCCGCTGTTGCGCCGTCCTCTGAGTTTGGAATCCGAGACCACAATAGCCTCGCAGTCTCCATTCCATTTTGTAATTGATTCGATTACATTATTTATTTATTAATCTCTCTAGCTCTCTTGGAAATCAAACACTAAAACTAAACCCTAATTGGAAGTTACTGTAGTGTTTATGGAGAGTTTTGATCCTGTACGGCATTTGATTATCAATAGACAGAAATCATGGAGAATTTAAATTATTTTGTTTTTAGATTTTATTTGTGATGGTGGTTATAATTATTTTTAATATATTTTTTATTTAGAAATATATTAAAATAATATTTTTTTATTTTTTAAAATTATTTTTGATATTAACATATTAAAATATCAAAATAATATTAATTTAAAATAAAAAAATTTAAATTTTTTAAAACATAAAAATAAACATAAACAGTATTTAAAAAAAAATAGCCAGAGAGAGAGAGAGATATGACCATGGCATAGAATCGCGAGTGGCCTTTCCCTGTCTTTCTTCTCTTCCTCCTCTCTGGTGGTGGATGGTGGTGTTTCTGTTTCGCTGGCTTTTCTTTTTATCTTTTTGTAACTGAATTTCTCTCCCTTTACTTTCCTTTTTTCTTTTTTTTTCCTTATGGTTTTCTTGCTTTGCTATGAAAGAGGTATGAACTATGAAGTAGAGATCGTATATGAATATGACACTGCCATTGACTGTGATGTACCGGACCTTAGATTTGTATATTCTTTAATATGATTTAATTAGGATTTTTTTTCCCAACAATTTAATATGGTTTAGTTAAATTGCATCAGACGCTTGTCTCGGGTGTACGGTAGATTAGTTGTTTTGGTTAGAATATCTTCATGTGCGTTTAGCAATGCAGTGAGTACATTTTTGTAAGTGTTTTTTTAAATAAAATAATATTTATTTATTTATTTATTTTTAGTATAATTATATTTATTTATTTATTTATTTATTTTTAGTATAATTATATTAAAATCATTGAAAAACAATAAAAATATTAATTTAATATAATTGCTTTTCCCATGTGAATACTCTTGAAGATTTTACTAGGTGTTAGAAAAAAAATCTTAATTGATTGTTATTTAATTTTGATTTAGAAAAAAAAATAGTTAGTGATAATATCTCAAAAAATTTAAATAGCTTCAAAACAAAGCTTATGTATTGGATAGTCTTTAATAATCCAATCCATTTTTTCTTGTAAAAAGTGGATTTGAGGACTATTAAAATGTAACTATTAAAAAGAAATTACAATGGTAATTACTAGCCTATGTATTCAAACTAGCCAGTGAATAGGATTATTCCCTTTGGAACCTATGGATCGTAATGTGGGGGAGCACTCTCTCTACTTTATAGCTGAGTGGCAGCCACTTTAAGTTGTCTTGCAGGCTCAATCTATCACCACAGACCCCGTGAATCCATTTCCTTGCTAGATTTGTACTGTCGTTGCCACAGGAAAGTACTTCCCCGACCCCCGTGAATCCATTTCCTCTACTCCCCACCTTCCACCTCGTTTTAATCCCTTTCCATTTTTATTGAATTTAAAGAAGAAAAGCTGCTTCATTTTAACCCCTGTTTTCTTCGAGGGACAAGATTTTCCTGCAAAATTTCCTGACTATAAATACAGACAGCATTGATAGCTTTTCCAACTGAATCTTCTAATTAGTTTTCCGAACAAAATTTTTTGAGGCACAAATCAATGTTACCCAGACGACAGCAGAGTATAAGCACAAACAGGCAGAGGGATATATCCCACATCCAATACGACGGCAAAATTCCCCCTTTTCAATCACAGGAAATCTAGTATTTTTACCTGAATTTTAGGAGAGCATCACCCTTATATTCAACCTACTACTTTTTTTTGCCATACACAGAAAATTCGGCAAGAATTTATAATCACTGTATCGCTGCAACAATCATCTCCAATATCATAAGCATGTCTCATATTTGCAAAGCAATCGACGGGCAAGCTTAGGTGTTGTATTAAAGGTAAATCATCCGAGATTTTCCAAGATTCATAACAGACTATCATTTTGCACTACCAGCTCCAATATTGGATGGGCATCATGCATAAGAACCTAGGAAAGGAACCAAATAGGGTAATGCTTTGTCACACATCTATTGAAACCTCAGGCACAAATTAAATTGAAAATGGACACCGCTCCAAGGTTAGGCTTTCAGCTAATTTGTCGTTCAATTTTGCAGCAAGTACTTACATTTTGAACTATAGATCTACCGACTCTCTTGCAGTAAGCACATGCAAGTCGAACAGCAGATCCATTTGACCTGTACTTCAAGTGCAACTTTTTGCGATGAGCATCTCCTTTCATCTCTCTTGCACTACATTCTCACACAATAAACAGTACTGATGATCTTTGTTACCATGTTGAACACATATTCTGACCTGGCTTATACTTACAACACCCAAAGTGCATCACCCTCGAGGGTGAACCATGCTATAGCAATTATGCTATTTTACTGGAAAAGCTCCATCAGCTGCTGCGATACATCTGCATCATAAAGTCACATACAGATGAATTAGCAACATGAACCTATGTGAAGTCTGATAAAAATATTTAGTATGAAGTTAATTTAACAAAAGCTCATCAAATGCAAAGCACAAATTTCACTACAGAAGCATAGAGAAAAAAACACAAAACTGCGTACGCACTGGGACACATGATAAAAACATTGTAAGTTAAAATGGTGAAAGCCGGAACCCAGATCCCCAATTTTCATCCTCTATTGCAACTTCAATTTAATTTTATCAATTTTTTTAAGAAAAAAAGGAGTTTGTCTCCCTGAGCAATTTACTGATTTTTGTCCTTTAATTTAGTTTAGACGCAGCTCAAATGCCTTTACGCTATAGGCTGTGTTAAGCATGCTATAGATGATGATTTCTTTTCCCTGAAATCCAGTACTGTCGAAAAAACACCAAGACATTCTCAAAATGTCATAAACTTGATCTAAGTTTCTGATCCAGAAATGAAAGGACCAGTCCTTTGTTCACAACAAAGTAAACTATGTTCTGATCCAGAAATGAAAGGACCAGTCCTTTGTTCACAACAAAGTAAACTATGTAGATTTGATCGGCATATCTAAAGATTCAGAGAATTGCCAGTTTTATGCAATTTATCTGGTAACTGAACTTGACTGCAAAAGATTAAGCCAGTGCAATGATTCAATATAACTGATAAAAGTTATGTTTAGCTACCTTGGAGAATAGCTGGTGTTGTTTCAAACTCCCGCCAGATATTCTGGTAAAAAGCAAGATCAAAGTTTAAAAACTTGGCAGCAAGAAAGGCAGCACCAGCGGCAATGTGATGGGGCTTAAACTGAAGCCACAATGAGCTCCGGAGCCTATAACACAAAATAACAGCTTTTATAAAGTGTGCTAAAACCACCATTAACCAGCACATGATGAGAGAGGCAAAACTGACAAACCAACCAGCTTCACAGCGCTATTATTGCCAAAATTTTGATGAAAAGCATATTAGCAATCAAAGTAAAATGTATAAACAAACACACAGAAAATCAAAATACTAGAAGACATCATTATGGATTCAAGTACAAAAAAATAATGCAAGTCTAGTGATTTTTCTCTTACCCACCAAAAAGGCAGCAACCCAGGAAGAATATTTTGCAAGAAACTCTGCAGGATGGCTGATAGAGTACCAAAACTATAACAAACATCTTACACTCATTTATAAACACATCAACCCCCAGGCCCATTCTGATGCAGGGGCTTTTTAACTCCAGAAACATACACAATTCAAATAATAAAACAAATAGAAACTAGCAGCACATTCTGCATCTTCTGCTCAACAACTTGATCTGGAAAGGCTTGTCAAAACACATGAACTAATGCTCATGAACCACGCAGGTAACCCAGATATAGAATACCACCATCCCAAATCCTCTAGCCAGCTATAAGCACCATTCACATCCACAATAACAAAAAGATGAGGCATAATTGAATACATATCTTATAAACTGGATAACTCCATATATATATATATATATGAATATCATGCTATATGGAAGGGTTCTGAAAATTTTTGAACCATAGTTTTGAGTGATTAAAACCTCAAACTGATATGAGGGATTATCAAAACTGATAATGGTAAAAAAAAATGAAGCATGTTTGAATCTTGAAAAGTTCAAAGCTAGAGAATTTGAAGGAAGCTGAGGATATTTGGGATAGAATATCTGAAGGGTCAAGGCCTGATGCTGGGGGCAAACATAGTAAAATGTAATATTATAACATTGTTTTGTTAACCTGGCCCCTCATCCTACAATCCTCATTTAAGAATAAGAACAGCTTATGGAATTGAACTGTGAAAGGTGTTGTTTCTTAATTCTCTTTACAAAAGAAAAACAAATCAAAATTTCAAAATTTTGACTTACAGGGAAGATATTTCCCCATGCAGCTCATCATTGGCCAGTCAACACCACAAACTGATAAAGAAGCAGTAATCATCTATGGAGCTAATTAAGCCCCGCACAGATCAACCTCTGGCCTGATATTACCAGTCCAAGCCTAGCATGAGAGAAATCAGGAGCCCTGGTCCCTACGAGATTGAGTGTTCATTTGTGCTCAATAATATCTCTTCTTTAATAAAGCAAGGCGACAGCTTAGAGAGCTAAGACCTGAGTGAAATGAAGATGGTCCCAAATTCCAATTTTACCCGAAGGAAAAGGTTCAAGCTTCACTTATTTTTTTGAATTCCTAAAGACCATTTAATATACTCCAATTCCGTGAATGCCTGCATGTATTTAACACAAAATGTAGCAGGAATATAGTACTGTAACCTCAGTTGTCATAGATAGCTGAGCCTAAAAAGACAACCCAGCTCACCATGTGTATGTGCAGCATGCACAGTAACAGCAGGTATATTAATAACAACAATAGTAGTAAAATTTATAGCAATAGCAGCTGATGACAATAACCAAAAAAATATATATAGTGATGCCTACATCTATTTTTTTTCCCAGATGCTTGCAATACAGGGAGCTCTATGCACTATGACAGGCCAATAATGATGATGACAATTATCAAACTGCTATAAAATGTTAGGCATATTCCCTGGTTTTGGCATGCGCTTAGTTTTGCATGCCAATAGTTTCCAAGCAAACAATTTATCTATGCATTTTATAATTGTGAGTTAACCAGCACTGAGAAACTGACATATTTGTGACAACGAGCAATAGCTCAATTGGCACACTGTAACCATCATCCCCCATTGGACTTGGATTAGAGCATCCTTAGAAAGAAAAAAAATTGGCATGCTGCTTGTACCTTCTCAAATTTCTATCTATGCTGGCAACATCAACAATTTTCCACCAGCAAACCATCACAAACCACTGACACAGTGATAGCCAGTCTAACTTTAAGGTACACAAGTGGCAATCTCACACTGCACATCAGAACTCACAATCAAACAACTATGCAGCTACATAACCTTCTGACAATTGGGCATCTACACTTGTTGGACAAATTCATTGAAGTTTTTATTCTAAAATTATGAAATCGAACAAAAAAAAATGCAACCAATTTTGTGGCAAAAAAGGAGTTGATGCATAATGGTTTAAAAAAGAAAGAAAGAAAGAAAACAGAATATCTGAGGACTCGTACCATTTAGAAACGAGGCAAAAATCATGAAGGAAGGAGGAAAAGAATAAGAACAAAAGAAATCCCAGTCACTATGGCTCTTGATCCTTGCCAAGTCAATTAGTTTCCTCCAAATCAGGGTGAACGGAAACTAACAAAATAAGCAGCCAGGTCTTACAAACTTGAGTTTGTATGAGGTGGCTAGACAACTTGCTCCAAATGAAAGTGAAAAAAGAAGAAAGTGGGAAAAAAGTTGAAAGCAAAAAAGGTTTTGGATGTTCTGAGGGTATCTTATTTGGCAAATAACCCAGTTCACAGGGAGCAGTGAATCACAGTAATGTGATCCACAACACATCGGCAAAGCAACTTCAGATGTTTAAAAAACTTTCCATGCACAGCATATCAATCCTCCAGCTAACAATATCATACAGGTGAGCACGTTAATCTTGTGTAGACCCTGCAATTATATGCCATGCCAAAAAATCAATATCCCATACCAGAATAACTACGTAGATTGGTTTCTTAAAAGAAGAAAACCATTGAGACTAGTAGCACGCTATGATGAACCAAAAGAGAAATAGAAGAACCCTGCACATACTCTCCATGACCCAAGTACCACGAATACCCAACAAACCTTCTGATTGGTTTGGATTTAGACACTAACCAATCCATGCTTATGGACACAGACAAGCCATCATAGCTGCAAGACCACTTGCTAAATCCTAAACCATGTCTTTAGCTGAACTAGTGTGAGAAAATCCAGATACAATGTATTTACAACAAGATGGTCCAAATCAAATTCCTTCCTCAAGAAGGGAGCGCGATCAGAATTAATATTATTATATTATTGTACTTGGTAAGAGCTAGTTCATTTTGACACTGATATAAATGAACCACACCAGTACAAATCTAAAGATCCAATAAAATATATTATATCAGAAGTAGTGCACTTACCCTTCACCGACCAAGTTTTGAGCCAGATTCACCAAAACAGTTTGTGAAAGACCTAATTTGTCAAGGATGGTTGTCAGAGGACCATATGGATGCTGCACATTGATTTCAAAATTTAGGGTTGCCAGAATCATTTGCTCAGCCTCGATAACTCGCTCCCGGTACTGTTCAAACCAGTCCTGTTCAGCAAAACTCATTTCAAGTTAGTACGCTACAGACTTGGGGCTGCAACTTTTCAAAAGGAGTAAGAAAACTCTGCATCACTTTGAGATTTCATGTAAGGCAAGAAATGCAGTCCAAATTAACCAATAGACAGGAAATTCAACACAATTTGGAGATAGGCACTCCATACATGAATTCAAAGAGGGACATGAGGATTTTTTATGCTATCCTCTTTGTATTTAAAGACAGACCCGAATTAAATTTTTCTTTAATATATACAAGAGGTAAGAAATTATAGATCAGGCTGCGAGGTACTTACAACAGGGAGCAGGTATGACAAGAAAGTAATATCCTGCTTGTGGAAAATCTCACAAGAAGCTCTCACGACATTATTCAAAGGGCGTGGCGTCTCCTCAGACTTTGCAGCGAGAAAAAGTGCAGCAACAGCAATTAACTGCAACAAACACAAAACACACATGACAAATATAACCATCAAAAAGAGGAATGTCCACTAGATTTATTGCATAATTGTATTGCAAGCATCCTCATAAAGCATTCAAGCATATATCAGAAATCATACCACGATTAAACAAGCCATAACCGACAAGAAATCAGAAAAATAAAAGCAACAACAAATAGATGCAACAAATCTAAAATAGCCAAAAGATAGGCAATACAAACAGACAAGAAAGGCTGTCCGTCTGATTTTTTCTTACGTTACAAATGCAGAATGCTGC
>Ga0307517_10009555_pt1 | contig 13726 bp, 8 predicted proteins | sample 23_EM_MG_FD_194515 | JGI IMG/M metagenome (GOLD analysis project Ga0307517, IMG submission 194515) | Populus trichocarpa ectomycorrhiza microbial communities from riparian zone in the Pacific Northwest, United States - 23_EM | ecosystem: Host-associated > Plants > Roots > Unclassified | place...
ATTGTTTCATACTTTGTTTACAAACTGTCTCGCATGATTTCTGTTTCGCGCTGTTTCACTAAAGACCATCTGAGGCACTTATGTCACAAGCTACTATTTGTTTTTGTGTCATGTGGAGGAAAACTTTTCCTAGTATCTTTCTTGTCGTTCTATTGTTGTTCAGTGATTGTGGGATAAAAGACTGGATCTTTGCCTTATTGTTTTATGTGTGTCGTACATCTTCGCTCGTTCACGTCTTCACTCTTTTTGTCTTGTCTAAATAGTCAATTGAATTGGCCACGTACTCGCATACTCGATTAAAAGGTTATGAGCCCGGGTTCAGCGCTCTGAACCATCCGAATACGCTTCAACAGAAATATCCACTTCCTACTTTCCGTCCACGAACGCAATGGCCGAAATTTCCAAGTCTCTCAACATTCCCCAAATCGAAAAACTACATGGTGCAGCAAACTACCATACATGGCGTTCAATTGCTACCACTTTCCTCGATATTATGGGGGTCTGGGATGTAGTAACCGGAAAGACAGCGAAGCCGGACAGTACAGAGACCACTTCTGAAGCCTCCTGGATCCGTCTCTCCCAGCGCGCCAAAGGTTTTCTCCTGCTCAATATCGATCGTGGCCTTATGCCGTTAATCTCCACTGCCCAGGATGCGCCAACTGCCTGGGCCAAACTTGAAGAAAAGTTTGATAGGAAAACCCCAACCAGTCTCCATACTCTGCTGAAGACAATTGTTACCTTGCGGTGTAACAATAAACGTGAAATTTCAGCCCATATCGAAAAGTACGATGAGCTCTGGCAACGCCTACTCGAACGCGCATCAGAAGCTACTACCCGCTCAAAAGCTTCTGATTCGACCTCGCATGATGCTCTAGAAGCTGTCCTCCTCCCGCTCGCCAACAGCGCTGTCGCAAAAGGGGCATTCTTTCTCACCTCTTTGCCTACGTCCCTTGACAACGTGGTGGACAATCTCACCACCAAGGAATTAGCGACCTACATGGATGTGTGTGCGAAGTTGTTAGACCTGTACCCACAAGAACAGCCAGCGGATACAAATACAGCATTTGCCACAACGAGTCCCAACAAGAGCGATCGAATACGGAGGAAGGACGAAAAGATTTGCACCTATTGTAAGTCAAAAGGTTTCCGTGGTATAGGACATCTTGTGGTCGATTGCCGTACCAAGAAACGGGATATCGGTGGTAAGGTCTCGGCTGCAACTGCGATGGACGATGTCAACCTAAACATAGGATATGCATTTACGGCAATGGAAAGTGATTTCCCACCGGATTCTTGGATCCTAGACAGCGGGGCCAGCTCACATATGACCCCTCACCAAAGCCGTATTACCAATTCCCAACCCGTGAAGGTAATGGTAACTATTGGAAATGGTGAGCAACTCCCCGCAACAGCCATAGGGACGGCAGAGTTTACAGCACTACTTGCGAATGGAACTACTCACAAGATCTGTCTTCACAACACACTTGTGGTTCCTGCTCTGCGCTTCTCACTAATCTCATGGCGACGCATGGCGGAGGCTGGTGCTTCGAAGACTGGTAACCTGGAAGGTACAAGGATTATGGTAGATACTAAAACAGTACTCGAAACAATTCCGTACGGAGGACTGGAGATTATTCGCATCCCATCTGTAATTGGAACTGTTAGTGTTATGCAACTACATAGAAAGCTTGCCCACCTACCACCTTCTGCCTTCGCCACATTACCAACCCACACAACAGGGCTTCCAACCGTTCCACAAGTCAAGGGCATCTTTGACTGCAATGCTTGTTCCAAGGCCAAGTATACCCGCACCGTACCCAAAGCACGAACGACGAAAACTTCCACTCCGTACCACACAATCCACAGCGATATTTGTGGCCCTTTCAGTGTTCCTACACCAGGTGGTAGCCGTTACTTCATCTCCGCCATCGATGAGTACTCCCGTCGTGCGGAAATCCGATTCCTGAAAACCCGTGATCAGGCACCCAAGGCCCTGCTAGATATGATGACACTGGCTGAACGTCAGTATGATACTCGAACCAAGGTAATTCAAACTGACAATGCGGGGGAGTTAACCTCGCATTGGTTCGAGGATGGGTTAGCTAAGCTTGGGGTAAAGCACAAACTGAGTATTGCCTACATCCACGAGACAAATGGGATGGCAGAAAGATTTAACCGCACTGTGACAAGTTCAGCCCGCGCCCTGCTATTCGACTCTGGGTTTCCACTCTGTATGTGGGAAGAAGCACTTACTCATGCGATATACACAAAGAATCGGATGCCACACCAAAGCCTCGGTGGCAAATCACCTCTCGAAATTCTAATGGGAGAAGTACAAGATGTCGGCCACCTGCAAGCATTTGGGTCCCCGGCACATGTCTTTATTCCCAAGGAAAAAAGAAGAACTGCAGGGAAGCTCCTGGCACGCACTGTGGAAGGTTTTTTGGTGGGATATGGGGAGCAGAGGAATCAATATCGCTTTTCGATACCTTCGCTCGGAAGAGTTGTTATCTCACATGACTTTAAACCTAGAGTAATTACGTCAGTACCGGAGATTATCACAATCGAGACTACAGGCGAACAACAAACGCAAGTGCAATCCGCGACGGATATGACAGATTCCAGAGCCGCAAGAAGTGAAGTTCCCTGGCATCAGGCTACAATGGTTGAACTCCGTAATCGCTACCCGAATCTGTTTGAGTCAGCAGTCCCAGAAGAGTCTTCGGTTGAGTCAGTCAAACCACCCTCGATCAGCACACCACCACCGGGTACATTTCCTACCTCTCCGCCTGTCTCCCCAAATCGTGGTGCGATATCCGGATCAAATCCATGTATTGAAGATCCACGACTGACTGAGGATCCTTGCACCACGCCTATGGAAGAGTCTATCATCTGCCGCCCGCCGAATCCACCAGTGCCTGAGCCCCGTTCACGTTCTGGTCGTCAAATCAAACTCCCCGCACGGTATGGTTCGTGGGCTGAGATGGCACTGCTTGGGTTGGACGATGAGGATTCCCCTACGGTGGCTCAAGCACTGCGTAGTTCGGAAGCTGCTGACTGGAAAAGCGCAATGGAGAAGGAAATCACATCTCTCGAAAGGTATAATACTTGGGAAGAGGTGGCCTCGCATTCAGATGGAAGATTCGTGAACACCAAATGGGTCCTAAAGAAGAAGAGAGATGAGCATGGAAACTTGGTAAAGTATAAGGCAAGACTTACCGCACGGGGATTTACGCAGGTTCCCGGCCTCGACTACGATGAAACATTTTCCGCTGTTGTTCAAACTGATACTCTGCGAATCCTTCTTGCCCATGCTATTCAGCATAATCTTTATACAGCTCAATATGACATTGAATCAGCGTACCTCAATGCCCCACTGGATGAGGAGATCTATATCCAACCACCGACGATGGTTGCTATTGGTGCCGGAAAGGTCTTACGCTTGCGGAAAAGTATCTATGGCCTCAAGCAAGCGGCTCGCTGTTGGGGCGAAACATTGGCTGCCATTCTCAAACAGCGTGGACTGATTCCCTCTCGCGCAGACCCTGCACTTTATGTCAATCACCAGTCGGTGAGTTTCTCGGGGTACATGTTGATGACTTACTGTTCGTAGCAAAGTCAGGAAATGGGTTCTCCGCTTGGCTAAGCAGCCACTTTACCACCAATGACCTAGGAAGGCCACGCCATTTACTCTCAATCGAACTCGAATGGAAGACCAATTGTGTTTTCCTTTCTCAAGCAGCCTACCTTCGCCGCATTATCAGCAAATTCCTACCGTCTGGTGCAAGACCACTTGTATCGCCGCTTGCACCATCTGAGCATCCCCTCAAGCGTGAGGAACACGAACCATCTGCCGACCTCAAGGAATATCAATCAGCCATCGGTAGTCTTCTTTATGCTGCCATTATTACAAGGCCCGATATCCTATTCAGTGTCTGTTGTCTCTCCCAATTCCTCTCAAACCCTTCCGAAAGCCATATGCGCATGGCCAAAAACATATTCCGCTATCTTGCTCATACTATTGATTTTACACTCACCTACATGCGACTAAAAGATCCACAACATAACCTCCTCCGGGTTTATAGCGATTCCTCCTATGCAAACTCCCTTAGTGACCGTCATAGCTTTTCTGGGTCGGTTACTTTCTACGCACAATGTCCGATTGCCTGGAACTGTGCCAAGCAGGGAGTGGTTGCACTGTCGACCACCGAGGCAGAATATATTGCACTGACCACCGCTGCTCAATGTCTGGCATGGGCACAAAGTCTACTGATTGAACTTAAAATCAGCAATCCAGAGACAAAACCAACCCTCTATGGGGACAACATCAGTTCACATTTCCTTACTCGAAACGCTTTACTACATCGACGCTCCAAGCATATAGACGTCCGGTACCACTACATACGAGAGCAGTACGAACAGGGTCCATTCGAACTGGAGTTTGTTAGCGGAAAGGAAAATCCCGCTGACCTCTTCACCAAAGCACTCCAAGGTGATCGTTTGTCCTACCTCTGTTCTCGTTTCTTTACCTAGTGTTGTTATTTTGTTGAAGTTTCCTACAGTCTCATTATTTTCGCTTTACATGTTCGCTTTGGTTAGTTCTCATGTTTCGCTTGACCTTCTACTGGGGAGTGTGTTGAAACGTGTAACCTGAGATATTGTTTCATACTTTGTTTACAAACTGTCTCGCATGAAGTCAGATTCTAGAACATTATACTCGAGTACATCTCTAGCTCCCACAAAGGTGGAATTAAGACAATAGGCTATTGTGCAGACATCTTTAAAATACTAGCAGGCCGCTGGAGCTGTTATCAGACATAATTCTTCGTGAAAGCTTAGTCAGCAATGGCGAAGCGAGAATAGTACGACAGCCCCCTACCCCCCACAGCCATGAAAAACACTGTATGACACACCTTAAAAACCGAAATAATTGGGCAGGGCGCTAGGACGTCCAGAATTTCCCCTTTAGATTAGGGGGAGAAAACACCAAGAATATTCTCGTTCAGCCCTCACTTGAGATAACAGACCTTACTAGGAGAGGCAACTCCGACGTCTTAGCGTGATGTCCAATTAGTTCGGTTTTTAGGGCAGTGTACTTAATATATCATACTCCAGTTCTTTTACTACCAAAATAACATTTAATATTTAATTCTTCACTTTTTCGACCATGGCAAATACTATTATCCGCCTTTCGCCAACCCCTCAGATGCACAGACTTTCTTAGTATTCCACAATCACCAAGACTTATTTATGTCTAGTGACTGTGCTGCGTGCGCTTCAAAAACTAATAATAAGAAGTCAGGGCCCTGGCTTGATGAAAATGCTTGTGTTCACCCTTGTAGGCATATGATTATAAAGATACCCTAAGAGGACTATAAATTAGGAGCGCCAAGTGTGGTGCCGGTAAATGGAATTTTTCATGCAAAGATTTGATCCCCCCGAGCCCGTTTCCTACGCCGAGACCAAGGCTGGGGGGGAGGCAATGTTAACTGGCGAAGTCGCGCCTATTGCGAACCTTGAGGACAACCGATAATAATCGGGCCAGCGAACACTTGTACAGTACTTTGGGGGGTAGACAAAAGTCGGGCCCCCTCCATTACGAGGCATGCAATTTGTATGAGACTAAGCCGGATTGGGAAATTCGAGTGATAGCAGGTCAGCATTATTTGGTGACACAAAGACCCTTGATGTGCTTTCTCGACTGTGCGCCAGTGAGTTCGTGTTACCGGGCCTCAAATACCGTTGTACCCGAGTACAGCGCCAGAGCCTCATAGGCTACCACCCCCTCTTTCTTCGGGTCTTTGGGATCGTCTCTAGTTCCGAGGGAAGTCATACCGGTATTGTCGCTGCGCACGATATCTAACTCTCACAAGAAAAGGGATTCAGATCGCCCTTATACCACAGATGTCGTCCCGGCACCCCCAAATCATCGGTAATACTAACTCGTTCAACTTAAGCGGTATTGTCAACTTCATTTCGGATGGCGACGACGAAGGGCGGCAAATCCTGCAGTGGCTATCACCGCTTGAACCACAGCAACGGCACCAAGGTGTGCGGACCGACCGACTCAATAGCGTGGGAAGCTGGGTACTAGAAACTAGCGAGTTCAAAAAATGGCGTGACGCGGAAGATGGTAGCGTGGAACCGGTGTTATTCTGTTATGGGAATCCAGGGGTGGGGAAAACCTATGTCAGGTAGAGAAGACTCTGGAGAAAGACAACGAAAATGTCGCTGACAATCAGCAAATAATAGTTCCCTAGTTATTGATAGCCTGTGCGATCAGGCCATAGGGAAAGACGTTGCCGTCGTGGGACTATACTGCGATTTCCACGCCCAGCAGGAACAGTCCACCACGAATATGTTGGGCGCCATGCTCAAGCAACTTGCAGGCAGAGAGGGAATTTCCAGGCATACACGAGAGGCTTTTAAGAAAGCCGGGAAGGAATTTGGTGGTCGGGGCCTCCAACTTCCGGAGATGGTAGATATACTAAAGAAGACCATGACATCTCTGCAACGGTTGTTTATATGCATCGACGCATTAGACGAATGCACGCCGAAGCACCGACGGGAGCTCATTGAGTCACTGCGAGAAATTGTTCGAGTGTTACCGGGCGCGCGAGTATTCCTTACCGGGAGGCCCTATATCGACGACGAGATCGTGACATGTTTTAGCAGTGCCCTCCGGATACCCCTCAGTCCTACCCATGGGGATATTATGAATTATCTGGAGATGAGGCTAGATAGTGACACAGATCCTAAAGCAATGGACGACGGATTGCGGGCTGATATTATGAGAATTATCCCCGAGAAAGTGTCAGAAATGTAAGAACGGATATCAAATACATTCTCAAGATAAGTCCGAGTTATAGTTCGCTAATGGTGTGTTCTCCAGTTTCCTTCTCGCTTCTCTAAATATAGACGCAATCCTGGACGAGATTACTCTCTCCCGGAGAAGAAAGAAGCTTGATGAAATGACCAAGGGGGAGGGTGTGGGAGACGCATACACGGGAACCTTATCACGGATACAGGCCCAACTCGGAAGCAGATCAAAACTTGGCATGGAAGTTCTAATGTGGGTTTCGCACGCGGAGCGACCATTACATGTCGACGAGTTATGCCACGCCCTGGGGGTAGAAGGGTCTATCGACTTAGATATTGGGAATATTCCAGCGATAGAAACGCTATTAGCATGCTCTCTAGGCCTCATCACAGTCGAGAAGTCCTCATCCACTGTCCGGCTTGTCCACTACACTCTGCAAGAGTACCTCGCCAATAACACCAAATTGTTCCCTAACCCCAACTCGATAATTGCCGAAGTTTGTTTAACTTACCTCAATTTTCCTCACGTGAGGAGCTTTTCGCCTACCCTTCGTTCCGTTCCACCAACCGCCCCTTTTGTCCAATATGCTTCTTGTTACTGGGGTGCACATGCTAGATTGGAAACCACGGAGAGTGTGAAAACTCTGGCATTGAAGCTACTCGATGGGTACGACAAACACATATCTTCGAAGGTGCTCTTATTGCACGATGTGAGAGCTGAGGAGCAGCCATTCTGTGGAGATGGTACTCCTACAGGATTTACCGGGTTTCACGGTGCCGCGTACTTCGGATGCGTTGAGCTAACGGTTGCTTTATTAGAAACCAATAAAGGAGATGCGGAGGCAACTGATTTCCATGGTAACACAGCAATTGCTTGGGCTTCGAGGAGGGGAAATGAAGGGGTGGTTCGGGTACTGCTGGAATGGAGCGAGGTCCATTCTGATGCACGTAGCAGCAAATATGGCTCAGCGCCGCTCTTATGGGCTGCTGAGAATGGGCATGAGGGGGTGGTGAGAATACTCCTGGAACGGAAGGAGATCAATCCCGACAAAACGGATAAGCGGGGTCGAACGCCGCTCTCGTGGGCTTCCGGTAGAGGGCATGAGGGGGTCGTAAGGATGCTTCTGGAACAGAACGACATCAATCCCGACAGATCCGATAAGTGGCATCGAACACCACTCTGGTGGGCTTCCGCGAGTGGGCGTGAGGGTGTGGTGAGGATGCTGCTGGAACGGAAGGACGTCGATCCCGACAAGTTGGATAAGTGGCGTCGAACACCACTCTCGTGGGCCTCCATGAGTGGGCATGAGGGCACCGTAAGGATGCTTCTAGAACGGAACGACGTCAATCCCGACAAACCGGATTTGCTCCGCCGAACACCACTATCGTGGGCTTCCGTCGGTGGGCACGAGGGGGTCGTAAGGATGCTGCTAGGACGGAACGACGTCAATCCCAACAAACTGAATTTGCTCTGTGAAGCACCACTATCGCTAGCTTCCATGGCTAGGCATGAGGTTATTGTAAGGATGCTGCTAGAACGGAACGACGTCAATCCCAACAAACCGGATCTGCTCCGCCGAACACCACTATCGTTGGCTTCTGCAGATGGGCATGAGGTTATCGTAAGGATGCTGCTAGAGCGGAATGATGTCAATCCCGACAAACGAGATTTGTTCGGTCTAACACCACTATTGTTGGCTTCCGGCTATGGGCATGAGAGGGTCGTAAAGACCCTGCTAGAACGGAACGACGTCAATCCCAACAAGCAGGGTTTTCTCCGTGGAACACCATTATCGTTGGCTTCCAAGAGTGGGCATGAGGGTATCGTAAGGATCCTGCTAGAACGGGACGGTATCAGTCCCGACAAACGAGATGTGCTCGGTCGAACACCCCTATCGTGGGCTTCCGAGGCTGGGCATGAGGTTATCGTAAGGATGCTGCTAGAACGGAACGACGTCAATCCCAACAAACCAGATTTGCTCCGCCGGACACCACTATGGTGGGCTTCTCAGAATAGGCATGCGGGAGTGGTAAGGATACTGCTAGAACACAACGGGGCCAATCCCTACAAACCGGATAGCTGGCTCCTTTCTATACTCGCTTTTCCCTCTATATCCACCCTTTTGTTTTGCCTTTTGTTTCTCATTCTCTATGCGCTGGGTTATCTAGGTCTGTCTACGGTCGATCTCGTATTCATTTATATTTGCACTATAACCTAGGTGGCAACCAGATTGGGTTATAAGAAGGATGGATGGAAGCTCCGTTGATATAGATATAAATGAAATCAGGCACTTAGGCTACACGAACAAAGCCGCGCACATGGCAGCACCCAACAGATCAGAGTTCATGATGCGTGATTAGCAGAATTTTCTTCGCTTCTTTCTCCTCTCCCTTGTTGAAAATCACCGGCGATCACTCTGCACAAATGCTAGCTTCCTTTGTATCACTTCCTATCTTGTTAGTCTGTTGTTACTAGTTTCATTTGTCAGTCATAATCAATCGAGAGGAAGAACGAATATACATGGATTCGCACAGATGGCCGGAAACCATCGGAGGGTAAAGCGAAGGGTGGATCCGGTTACAGAGCGGAAGGGAGACCAGAACACCTTTGTTGTGCGCCCATGTCCGGAAGGATTTCCGTGAGTAGAGAAGGTTGGAAAAACTCATTGTATTGTCTATATAAACTTTCTGTTCCGCCATAGATACGACTCCAGAAGATACACAGCCGTTTCCTCCTTAACTTTACTTTATTCCCCTGTCTGACTCGTCTCAAACCCACAATCGGCACATCATAACAACATCTCCCGCATTGTTCTCTTCTCCCCCCCACGCGCCACTTGCCCGTGCCCACTCACCCGTTCACCCTATTATGAGATATACATCCCTTCCTATTAACACCCCCTTATCGCCCCAACGCCATCCTAAAACTAAATCTCGACGAACTGTACCAATATTATATTATGGTATCATCAGTCGCAAGGAGTACATTTACAGCTCCGGACTAACTCCACATGGAGTTCGAATAGGGGGGGGGGTTACCATCTTGCATACCACTGAGACCGGAATTCACATTATGGTACAATCTGTGGGGCGGTAACCCCCATAAGGCTTGATATCAGGGAATGCATCCTCTGGCGTAGGGCCCAGTTCTCAGTGAGGGCTGATTACGTAAGCTCCCTGATTCGAGTCGATTCAGGATAGCAATTGGAGCGAGATTGGGGGACGGCCCTGCGAAGGAATTAACTACGAGGGTTCGGTAACATGTGAGGACGGCTGTATGCGGGAGCATACTACTGAAGGGATCCACATTCTCTCATCCGACCTAGTGCGGTTAATTGTGTTTCTGAAAATTTAAATTGGCGTTTCGCTTCTTTTCCTATGTCCAGGCTGAACACACCCCCCCCCCTAGCATCTCCATTGCTAGCCAAAGGAAATTCCATTCCGGCCCGGGTTACGGCGTCTGACGAGTTAACGATAAGTTGTGTTGGAAAATCGTGAGATGCTGCTCGGCAGGCTCGCGCTGTTGTTTCATTGTTCGCGTAGTTTCTTTTCCGGGGGTGGTCTGCGGCTTCGGGAATGTGCTAAGGCTTCGGCAATGGGCTTAGGTTTTGGATCGATGCATCCGCCGGAGGGGAAGCGGAAGAGCTGGAAAGGAGCGTGAAAGAGATGGATACCCGTAGACTATGAACAGTGGGGGTCTTCGTCTTTCCTTTATTAGCACGAGGGTACGGAAAGGGGGGGCATAGGGCGCAGAATATGGATGTGTGTGGCAAACCAGCGAAGGACGGGAGGACTTCATTGTGATTTATGTACGGTACGCTCCTGTCTTTGCCGTTAGTTGCGATTGAGTGAGCGATAGATGGCGAAGTTGAAGAAGTGAAAGAGCGAGCTTCCCCCCTACCCTTAAGTTGTTCGCTGGCGATCATATTTTGTTGGGCCAACTCTTGGCGTTTCGTTTGGTTGTCACGGTGGATTTACTCGGGCGCAAATTAAAGATCCGGAAAAAGTGACTTGAAATATCTGTGTTGCAACCATACATTTTGTTTGTCACTTATTCCGGATCTTTAATTTGCGCCCGAGTATTAATTCGCTTAAAGAATCGCTGTACCACATCACAGAATATGATACGGAATCGTAGGCGATGTAACTGTGTAGGACGGTTCAAACACTCTTAGGGCCCTGGGTAGTGTTCGAGTAATACTATCGGACCCTTAGATAGCTCTCTCAATTTTCGTTATTTTTGTGGATTGCGTAAGTTACGTACCGGTAGTCGAGCAAGTGAGCAGCCCCGGGGGAGGGCTTTTGTTATTTAACCAGTGCGGAAAACTCCTTAGAGGAGCAGGTGTCAAGTGTGGATTTTTCTTCGGTTGGTGGGAGCCTCTCATCCTTCGTCCTTCATCAATTCCTAAGAGCTCATCACTTCGGTTTATCATAGCCATCCAGTGTTTGGCCTAGAACCTTAATTATTAGTCTCTTTTGTTTTTCCTTGTCGGCTATCCGCACTAGAACCCTCCCAGTCAAGATTGCCAATACCCACAATACGACTCCGGACGGGGGAGACCCGCAACAATACGGTACGTTACCATACCTTACGCGATTCAAACTGTAATATACGGTAAATTACAGTAAATTACACTAGCAAGATAAAATACCTGAAAACTGTATCTCGCACCTTAAATTCTAATGTTAGGGAATCCTGCCTTCCATCCTATGTGCTGATGTTAAGGAAAAGTAGTCTAACCTCTAGCCCTCCGGGTCTACCCCGCGTGGCAAAGATCTCGCATTTAGCATGCTTAAAAACAGTTCATACAAAGTTGGATACACTGCTATAAACGTCTCGCAAAGGCCATCAGCGATCATTGCTCCATGGTATCTTTGTGTAACTGCTTCTGCGGACCTAACCTCGCGCAGAGAAAAAGGATAGGAGGCCCTGAAGAACTGATGAAAGTACCACAACCCCGCAAAATATGCGCTAGGTTAGGTATTTTTGGTAATGACATAAGTATCACACTAAGATCTAGATCTAATATCAAAATCAGAAGGCCAACCACGGCTGACAAATGATACCCGGAAGGTTTACCCCTGTTGGAAACCGTGAGATGCTGCTCGGCATGCTCCCGTGACGTTTGTTTCATTGTTTGGCTTCAGGAACGCACTTTGGTTTTGGTAATGCGCTTGATATAGCAACGAGAAGGAAGGTGGAGGGAAAGGGAAAGAGTTGGAACAAAACATGAAAGTGGCGGATGTATGCAGAGTCAAATGCCCCGAGAGATGGATCCGCAGAGGCTACGAACAGTGGGAGTCATTGCCTTTCCTTTGATAGCATGAGAGTATAGAAAAGGGAAAGGGGAAAAAACGGTGGGGGGGTAGGTGGTGGCCCATGGAAGGATAGGAGGATAACTCCCTTGCAGTTTATATATTATACTCCTGTCTTTAAGTTAGTGGAGAGAGATGAGTGTTGAATGAAAGAATTTCCCTGCTGCTGAGTTGCGCGCTAGGGATCGTATTTTTATTGTGCGAGCTCTTGGCTTTTGGTTTCGCTCTAGTCATTTTCATGGTTTCCGCCGTTAATCCGTTAATCCGTTTAAAAATACCACTGAACCCTACCCTTCGAACAGTATTCCTGGTCGAGTGATGCTCTATGATGGGCCTCAGGGTCAAGCCACAGGTAGGAATTAGGAATTTTATCATTAAATTTTGTTGTTAAATTCTGTATGTTTTCGGAGCATATGAAAGCGGGGCTGTGTCGAGCCCCAGAGTTCCTGTTTATCTCTTCCACTGAGCATCCCCGAAAGACTAATTCTCTCAGAGGACGCCGTGGATTGATGAAATCCCCCCAAAAAACTCTAGATACCCTGTAAAAATGGCCCCAAAATATACATTTATACTCTGATATCTGGTTTTCTTTGCGGATGTAAGATTTCAATCCGATAATTGAGATATAGTTGTGTGTTTCCTGTTTTAGACGAGATTCGAGTATTTTTGGATCCTGGAGGGACTTTCATATTTCTTTACATTTTTGACTGGAGCCAGGCCGCTGGTGCTGCGTGCTTTCAACATGACAAGTCTATTGATAGTGAACTAAACTGCACATTTTGTCAAATGGGGTACAGGATGAGGGGGTGGAGGGCATCCGAGGGCGGAAAGAGGTTGGACAGAGTGGAATGAAATGTATGATACCAACGACGCGACGAAACTGGGCGGGCGACGAACAGGGGTATGATATTTGGTGGGTAAAAATGTAAATAGTCAAGGTTAGGGTTACAAAAAATTACCCGTGATTGATCCCTGTTCGTCACCCCCCCCGGTTTCGTCGCGTCGTTGGTACGGTGAAGACTGTACGAGTACTCGTACGGAGTACCGGTAGTTCAACTTATCTATTTAGGCCTTGCAAAATAACCATTCTAAACGCCTACATTCTTCAAGGTCCAATCTGCCATTGCACCATCCTGATAAAATCCCCAGATTACGGGCAATCCCTACTTTTTTTTTTTTTTTGTTAATTCCGTGGATTGTTTTTAGGTGCTACCTAAGGTACATCCGCTGCATTCGGGAAGTATCCCATGGCAAAGAAACCCTACCCCCTCCAGCCAAGGGAAAAACAAGTCATCCCAGGTCCCTCTGGTATGGAACCAACCGCACATATATCTCCAACCGGAAAGACACAAGACAAAATAACCAACATGATAAGCAGGATACCTGTCTGACAACCTAACCGCCAGAAGCAGAAGACAACAAGAAAACCTTTCCGGACATCTCATGACATATGAAAAACAAAAAAAAAAATTGGTAACACAACTCGCGTCTGATCCTTCATCATCCTGGGTGTAGGGCCGTCAGACAAACCCCCCCTCGCTTTTGGCAGGAGCAAGGAAACCTGTTCTTGTGAGTATCCTTATGCCAACCC
>Ga0307517_10009556_pt1 | contig 13725 bp, 17 predicted proteins | sample 23_EM_MG_FD_194515 | JGI IMG/M metagenome (GOLD analysis project Ga0307517, IMG submission 194515) | Populus trichocarpa ectomycorrhiza microbial communities from riparian zone in the Pacific Northwest, United States - 23_EM | ecosystem: Host-associated > Plants > Roots > Unclassified | place...
TCGCGCATGCTGGCCGAAGAGGAGTGCAACGAGGACAAGATGGGAGAGGGGGAACGACCACCGGAGTAGCCAAAGAGCGGTCGGGGTAGTGCCCAGTGGGGAACCAGACACGCAACGCCGTGAGGTCATCCTCATCACGTCACCCCCCGAGCTTATCCAGTGCTCATCCGGGGCCACGTTCGGTAGCCTGGGAAGAACAGGGATCGTCGGTGGGTTAGTATGAAAACCACGTTGTCCAACGTTCGAGGATCGTCCTGACAAGATGGTCGTCGGCCTTGGCGGATCTAGACCGAGATCAAACGGACATCTGGGCGGCCGGAATATCTCGTCGCGCTGCAGCTGCGGGGAATGCGCCGATAAGAGCACCCACCAGCGGACCTCCTTCTCACTCCAGGGGAGGGGAGGAGGGGCCCGGAGGAAACGTTCCGCACCGTCCGGTCAACCCCGCCTCATCCAGTCTACGGCTCGATCATGCTGAATGCATCCCGGAACTCGGCTCAGCCTATCCACAGGCTAGATGGCCACGGGACACGGGGACATTGGAGGCACTAGGGTGATAATTGACTTTTGATATTGGTGCGAATCTCTCGCAAAGCTATTTTTGAGCCCATAGATGTCGAGCATTGACATTGACGTGTGTGTGTTGGGCCCCTAGTATGATTCCTGAGGAATCCTCTGTATGCATCTGGCAGTTTCCTAGGGTCTCGGATTCATTTGCCGCCCAGCTGCACCACAGGCCGGCAACACAGACGCTCCCGCATTCATCCCACACCCCCACCTGACCACTGCCCGCGCCTTAGCACCACCAATCAAAATTGCCTCATCCCAGGCTTGCCAATGCAGTCGTGATTGACGGGAATTGCATCGGAGAGGTCCGGCGGGACGGAAATATCATCTGCCATTTCCCGCGGTCCAATCAACAAATTCCGACCCCTTAGATTGCGTTTCGCCTAGGGCCGGGGGATATTTAACGACGATGTGTTCCCGCTGACCACACCTTTGTTGTCCCCCACACCAACCCCCCTCCTCTCCCATCCATACCATGATCTTCGACCTGAGCCGCGAAATTCTCAATGTCCGCCTGGGACGAGTACCAACAAAGGTATTTCACATACCCCCTCCTCCCTTGCCGGGTCTGATCGTGCCTTTCCAGGATCGAAATGAAAAAAGTAAACGCTCCCGAGAGATAGTCTCAGCGGTCGAGGTAGAAAATGTGAGTGCAACTCCTTGTACCCTGCCCAAGACCCATTCTTACCAATCCTCTGCAGAGCCTTCCGCTGTTCAGGAAACCGAGCAAGCGATCGAGGGGATACAGCTTCGTGAGTCTGGTAGTATCCAGACCCGACCGGGAAAACCCTGACGAAGACACAGCTACAACTCGACAGCTCACCCCCAGACTACGACGAGGTTGACCCCGCACCCCAATACGACAGTCACAACCAGCCGATTCCACCCAGCCTTCAGCTAAGGCGGTACAGCAGCAGTCAGCGCTACAGCAGCCGCCAGAACCAGCTAGTCCAGGACCTTAGCGTCAGACTTATTGCGGTCGTCTTACCAAAACAATGCCCTCCGCCGCCTCGCCCCGAACCCCGGAAGATCTTAAACGAGAATCTCCGTGTCAGGAAACTACGGGGCGACAAGCACGATCTTAGTTACTGTCTCCCAAAAACTCAAGTTACCCCGAGGCCTCCCAGGTAAGCCGCGGCTTCGTCCGTCCTCGGATGAGATCCTTTTCTCATCTCCCGGTGTTAGTCCACTTAGGAAGGAGCTGGCGAGAGCCCCATGAATCTAATGTCGGAAATGCTTTGATCCATTCGTTATTGCTTTGTAGTTTATGTATGTACACAGATGGCATACCTGCCAAATTCATAAGCAATTAGCCTACCACCGTCGCATATAATTTCATAGCCTGTAGAGTTACAAAATTTCCTCACGCACACACACACACCAATGCAAAACGGTTTCGTCGGGTCAGACAGGAACAAAACACGAATCACGTGAGGGTTCACGAGCACGAGGGTGACCTCCTCGGCATTGTCCGGAGCGGAAGCCAGCGGAAGCCCGGGGCAACTCTCCGACCGATTTCCCGACCTGGCACATGTGAATTGACCACACCGCTTTGCGGAGGGCGAACAAGATAATCGCCGCTTGTATGTTCACTCGACAATGCTTGTCCCGTCCAAGACCATACGGAACATCATCGGACGATGCAACACTAAATCCCGCGCTCCACAGCCCCCGCGATTCTGAGTCAGCTGTTGTGTCCTAAACCCATCGGACGATGAGACAAATGACCCGATTGTTTGAGATCAATTTTGACTCGCATTGGTGCTTACAGCCGCACCTGTGGGTCGAAAAAGTCTCTTTCTCCAATTAACCACCATGATCTCTCACTCCTACCCCCGAGCTCTCTGGATCAACAAGATGTTGAGAGGGTCGACGTCGCCCTGTAGAGTGTGGAGGAGATCAATGAGCGTACGGCCTCAGGAAACTCAAAGCACCCGGGGTAAGCCGATGCCCATTTTCGTCCATTACGTATTTTACAAACTGTGACGACTGAACGTTCTTCCCGTTTGTCTCCTGCTCTCGCGAACGTGTCCAGGCAGAAAGAAAGTCACAATTCAATCCCTCCAAACGTTGAGGGACACTAATCGACCAATCACAATGCTGACGGCGTATGACTACCCAACCGGAAGGGCGTGCGATTTACATGGGATCGACATCACCCTCGTCGGCGACAGCTTAGCGCAAGTCTGTCTCGGTTACGACTCCACGACCCGTTTAACCCTCGACGAGATGATCCACCACTGTCGAGCCGTCGCCCGGGGAAGCAAACATCCGTTTTTGGTCGCAGACATGCCGTATGGAACGTACCACACCGGACTTGACAATACGATCCGGAATGCGATCCGCATGGTCCAGGAAGGAGGCGTGGAGGGGGTCAAAATGGAGGGTGGACTGGAAATCGTAGAACTTGTCAAAAAGCTCACGACGTTTGGAATACCGGTGATGGGTCACGTGGGACTACTACCGCAACGGCACACGTCTTTATCCGGTTACCGGGTCCAAGGAAAGGACGCGAAGAGCGCAGTGGAAATGGTCAGGAATGCGCTCGAGCTGGAGAAAGCCGGCGTTTTCTCGGTCGTGCTCGAGGCGATTCCCCACCGCCTGGGTGAATTTATTACGCAGCGATTGTCTGTGCCGACGATAGGGATTGGAGCTGGGCCCCGTACGAGCGGGCAAGTCCTGGTCTGGGACGACGTTATGGGAACGTGGTCGGGGCACAAGGCCAAGTTTGTTAGGAGGTTCGCGGATGTTCATTCCGAGGAGAGACTGGGGGTAACCAGCTATGCTGCTGCTGTTCGGGAGAGGACCTTCCCAGATATCGAGGCGGAGAGCTACCCGATGGAAGATATAGAGTGGCAACAGGTCGTTGCGGAACTCAAGTGAAAACCTGTTATTAGTTATCATTAATATTGGCCTCGGGACTTTAAGTCTCAGGTCTCCGGGCTGCAAAAAGCGCGAAAAGAGTGCGGTCGAGCCTTGTGAACCTGATAAGCAGTCCGCCGACCCGGATCATTCAATGCGCGACACTCGCGGAAGCTCTACTATGAAAGATGTACCTTCCAGTGAGACATCCCCCCATGTAGTGCCCAGAGTTTGTTTGTTGGCAGCCGTGCTGCGAACAGAGCTGGCAGTGCATGGACACACCCAGATGAAGGGAAGTGATCAGAACAAGACGCGCCCCCTGTTTCGAAAGATGTCCATATAACATGAGGTTGACGCTGACTCAAGCTTTACACTTCCCACTCCCCAAGCACCCAGGAGACTAAGTGGTCCTTCGCTCTCCCAGCTACCATGATAATTCTGAAGGAACAACCGTTACCCGACCTTCCCACTCCGTACGATGCGCCTCCCCCGTCTTACCACCATAGTATCGAATCGAGTTCAAGCACTGGCTCGACCCGTTCCCAGAACCGACAAGCTCCCCCGAAACATCCACACCGAGACAAACCTTCTTCAACGCCATCTCCCTCTCCTCCACAATCGTCAAACTCCTCGCCGACATTCGCGGCCATAATCGAATCCGGGAAATCCAAGCTCAAGTCGAGCTTGATCGACCTTATAGGAGGTGGCATCGGGCAGAGCACCAAAGATGTCAAGAATATGGCGTACAGAACGGTCGTGGACGTGGTGAAGCACCCGGAGGCTCAGCAGTCCATGGCACTCATCGATACGTGCGCTCACATGTGTCAGACAAAGGGGGTCAACTTTTCCGAGATCCTTCAGGGTCCCGTCTTGGAAGGACACAGGGCGCTGTACTGGATTATCGTCAGCAGGCCATTTCACAACCAGTACGGACTGATATCTACGATCCTCAAGCATTGCGGGTCGCTCTCTCCTGAGGCGGTCGATGAGGTTCGCCTTGCTTGCCTCCAAGTGGGCGACCAGACACTTTTCAGCCACATATGGAACCACCCTGCATATGGCGCCCTTTCTGGGACGGACGAGCTGGTACTTGGTGCCAGATCCCCTACGGACCGCGTAGAGGTGACAGAATCCATGGTCGACGAGATTGGCGCGTTCGTCGCTCGCTTCGAGATCACCCAGTTTCATAAGCGTATGACTATCTCTGGAGGGATTGTGTTCGAGTTTATCGCTCGAGGTTTGTCCCCATGTTCACCACGCGGCTGGGGTGACTAAATGAACGTTATGTGTTTAATATCTATAGGTCGGCTGTGGTACCTAAAGTTCTGTGTCACTCCTGACAAAAAGACAAACGCGCCCGGACCATGGGCGATGTCACTGTCTATCACCAACCCCAGTCCCCCAACCTGGCTCGACTCGCGTGTCGTTGTTTTGTGCCCGCGAGGGAAGTCTGGGAAGTCTCCACATCTACCTGCTTGGCCCCTGCCAAAGGATAGCGCTGTGGGGTCCCTGTTATCATCGTCCACTCCGGATCTTCGACGGGAGAAACCTCCAATCCAATTTCGACTGCAAACAAAAACGCAACAGCTCCAGCCTCCGACATCCACGAAAGCGAGGACGGGGCGCAACGAGCTTGTCGCCTACTTTTCGGAAAATGCAGCGAGTTCTGGACTTCAGTTTCCGTACGGGCACCTTCACTCTCCTCCAAATGCTATGTTCACTCTGTGATTGCGTTACATTTAGTGATAGCGCTTATTATTCGCCGGACGGAACCCTACAAGTGACAGTGGAGGGACGACTTACGAAACCGGTGACAGATGCAGGTTGCGTTATCTGTTAGGTGAGGCATGACACCGCCATTCCACTGCCTCCATGCAGGTGTTTGGGACCGTTCTGGGGCAGTCAAGTCCGCGAGAAGGCTGACCGCAGTATTCTAGCAGCACTATTGAGGCCGCCGTCGAGCACAGTCCATGTAAATATCGGGAGATGGATGTTGCGCAGTAGTTACCCATGTAACCTTTTATTGTCGCTTCAGCACTTTACATGCCGGCAAAGGGGCCGTCAGTTGACCGCAGTCTGGGGGGGCGGGAGCATTAGTGACGCGTAGACGCTCGTTGCGACATAAGAGTAGATCTTGGCGAAGCATCATGATCATAGCACGACTCATTCCCACTATCGTCCCCGGATCCACCCATTTCACAACGTCTGTATTCCGGTTGAGATGATCATTAGGAAGGAGGAGCCTGAGCTGCAAGAGGACCCTCAATTGCTGGACCAGCCGCCTTCGTACGATCAAATCAACCCGGGTCACTCGTCTGTGAATCCGGACTTTCGACCAGATGTAAAGGCTGGCCCTTCCTCGTCCCCTTCCACCCCCACGCCGGCGGCTATCGCTGGACCGCCCTTGCAACAGTCGAAACAGAAACCTCGCACGACGTGGCTCGATTCGTTTAGGCTCTCGCAGCAGGCAAAGGACGTTCGGGCGACGGTGCGCAGTATCGTTCGAGATGTCGTGAAGGAACCCAAGACGCCCGCTTCTTTGGGTCTTTTAGAGAGTTGCGCGGACGCGTGTTCCTCTAATAACCTCTCCTTCTCGGAAATCCTGCAAGACTCGTCGATAGAAGGGCACCCGGCGATTTACTGGGCGATCGTCAAGCGACCGTCTCCGAATGATTTCGAACTCATAACTTCACTCATGTCCTACTCGGCACCTTTGACGATGGAGACGATGACGGAGGTCAGGCTGGCGTGTCTGCATGTGGGAGACCAGGCGCTGTTTCAGTGTCTGTGGCGGTCACCAGAGTATGGAGCGTTGAGCGGGGCGGATAGGATGTTGTTGGGCGTTTCGTCACCGCCGGACACGATAGATGTGGAGGAACAGCCTGGGCAGGACGGACCTTTTGTGGTCAGGCTCACCATTGTGCAGTTTGAGAAGAGGATGAAGGTGTCGGGAGAGATTGCGTTTGAGTTTATTGCTCGAGGTACGTCACTCCCCCATATCGGATTGTCTTCTTCTAGTCATCCGAGATATCATGTTTTTCATACCTTTGGCCTCGTTTTTTTCTTTTCCCCGCTAGGGAGGATATGGAAACTAAAGTTCCATGTAACGAAGAACGATCTGACGCACCAACCCGGCCCGTGGGCCGTCATGATACAGACGTTGGAACAGAGCCCTCCCACCCATCTGGATGCTCGTGTCGTCATAAAGGAACCAGAGAAGGAATCGCCGGGCCCGCCGCTTGTAACCCCTCCTAGCAGGGGTCTGGCATCATTTTTGACCTCGCCCTCGCCACAGAAGTCCACTCCACCCATAGAGCTCCGACTCAAGACGGGCATGGAGTTGACCCCGGTCAAGGCCGGGAGAAAGCCCGATTATTCGCAGAAGGTGCAAGCGCTGTTTGCGGATAGCGCACAAGGGAACAGCCTACAGTACCCGTGAGTGAATTGTTTCTTATCTTCTGGTATTGGGAATACGTGGTTCTGATGCCCTTGACGTTTTCGGAAATTTTGTGGGGTTAGTGATAGCCCGTATTACTATCCTGATGGAAGTCTGAGGGTCAACCTGGAGGCTCGTTTGGCGACGAGGAAGCTCTGGGATGTGTTCTCCTGAACACCGCCTACATGCAGAATTTATTCATTATATTTTGTCCGCACCCTGGTGTTATCGCAGTTTTTAATGATGTCGTGTGTCTTTTTCCCCCGCCCGATCTCTGAAGCGACTTGGCGTATGGACATCGTGAACGACCCAACAGGGGTCTTGTGCTCAGCCACCGGGCTTCGGCCATGTTTAGGCGATTCAGGCACGAGGGTGTCGACCTTGATTGGGTTGGTGTGGTGCTGGAGGGCGAGTATTCCGTCACTCTGTTCAGGTGTTACGTTGATCCGCCGACCCTGGAGTCTCCCGCCCGCTTGTCTCGCTGTTCACTTGACGTGCGCAGCTTCAGGCGGCTTGTTTCCACCCTCATCCTGGTTGTTGGTAACCTCGCGGTGACCGTGGCAGGGATGCTGGAGTGGAGGGCGACCCGACATGCCCGCATGTTCAGGTTCGGTGTTTCACGAAATCCGCTCGGCGCTTCTGATGGGGTTCCCCCCGGCCGGTGGTGCCTCGCGGCCTCATGCCCTTGACCCGGTCGGTGGACGAAAGGGCTACCCCGGGCTACAGCACCCCGGTCCTTCGGTTCTGACTTGGTATTAACTGCAGAAGGCGTTTTTTGGCTCGCCATCTGTTTCCTCTGAGTTTGCTGGTTATTGGCCATTGGGTCCACCCAACGCCGCCGTACTCTTCATTCAGTTCATTTTGCAAATCATATAGGATCGATCGACCTGGGTGAATGGCAACACTAGTGCTGACGTCGACGTTGTTGGCATCAAACCAGTGGCTCCCAACTATACAGAAAAATGGGCGGTAAGTCAACCACTGCCGGACGATGATGTCATTCTGAATCAAGGAAGAGCTAGGACTGATGGTTGCAGCTCGGTCGATGTACTGGCACCGGACGGAAATGCGGAGACCTAGCCATACGGAGTTGTTAAGCGTGTAAAGGACAAAGCTCGGGGGGAGGGGGAGTTGGAAATGCAGAGGCCCCACAAACACGCGAGGTTTGGGCAGGAAAAACGGAACTCGCGATGATCACTGGAAAGGGGCCCATTGAAGCGACGCCGGTTCTCGCTTTCCCAGGCATAGTTGGCCAGGAAGAACTGCCAATAACACGAAGAGAGGTTTCTTTGGAAGAGAACTGAAACGCGCCTCGAGTGCAAAGCCCTTGAGCTCCAAAGCTCCAAGAACCGACAACAGGCCTCGTTTTCCGGGGCCAGTTCTGGGGCGAAGCGTGCATCAGACCATGCAAGGGGAAAATTACATCATTTACATCACCTGGGCGTTTTTTGCAGCACGGATTCGTGCAGGCGCCCGTTTATTTGTCAAACCTATACATAAGACCAAGGGTGGGAGTGGAGATGGGGACTGTGAGAATCCACCTGTCTTCTCCTCCACCGCTCTCCCCATCTCCGATCTCCATTCCCCACACCCCACACCCCTCTCCTAGCGTCTTGGGGCCGAACCACCCCGACTCCAATTCGACTCATTCTTCGGTACCAGAAGATCTACCCACCACGGGATCCACCAGGAAAAGCAGGGATTGGTCCGTTGGCAGAGCGGGGAAGAGAAAAAGGATAACGATGGGGATTAGTGAACGCGTCCCGGAAGATCTCCTCAGCCCTATCTTCGAGCATCTGTTGGACCAGCGGGACTTGTATGCCTGCAGTCTCGTCAGTCGCACGTTTAACCGTGCCGTCACGCCTATCTTGTATAGATCTTGGGATACGAGGGTTGTCGTCGACCTTCCTGCCAACGATCGTTTCGTGAGGTCTCACAAGGTATTCCAGCGTTCATTGTAGCGGGTGGTTCAGAAAAATCCTTATCCGGACTTCCCAGATATTCGACCCGGTTCAAACCTTCTTGGAAACGCCAGAACTGCTACAGTATGTGAGACACGCTCAAGCCACAGGTGGGCCACATTCACCCGATGACTACGGCAATAGTTCTGATGACTCTTACCCAGGTTCCATCCACAAATTCGGCACCAAACTGTTTGACAACCTCCTTACAGCTCTGCGAAAGTGCGAGCACCTCGACTCTTTCACCTGGACGGGGCAGGCCGATCGCCTGACCACCCAGGCACACGAGGACCCGATGGCCCATTCTGTCGCAGACCAGAGTCTCCGAGGCGTTACGAAGGTCCTCCGCGAGCTTTCGATCACCGAGCTCACAATCAGGAGCTACGTCGGGCTGAGCGAGGAGACATGGGCTGAGCTTATCAAAATCAGCGGCCTCAAGAAATTGTCCCTCTGGTGCATGGAGGGACAGCCGAGAGTACTACAAGGCTGGTCTGAAACATTGGGGAGCACCTTGACCCATTTGGAGCTGGGAGTGAGTGTTGTTTTGATCACCTATTGATTCATTGTCTGATCTGATTTGTTCAGAGATGTAACGGAGTTCCCCCGACCGTTCTACTTTCGGTCATCTCCCATCTTGGCCAGCTCAGGGGTCTTAGCCTCCGTGGTGCACCTAGCACAGCCATCCCGCACATCTTGACCTTGTTGCCACACCTACGGTTCCTCGACACAGATTATAACCCGTCGATTGCCAAGGGAAGACCGCCGGAGCAACCTCTAATTTCAAAACTCCAAGGGCTGACGGTCCGGACGACCGTAGGCGCCGAGCCCCGCGGCATCGGCGGATGGATTAAAAGCCTTGTCCCATACCCGTCTTTGGAATCCTTCAAGCTGTTGGGATTTTCCTCTCACGGCGATAACGACCTGCCGAGAAGGTTCATCTTGGACATGGCTCAAACTCATGGACAGCTGTTGAAAGAATTCCACGTCACCGGTGCCTCATTGTCTTGGCCTGACGTGCAATGTGTCTGTGCGATGTTTCCGATGGTCGAGGACCTCTCCGTACTTATCTTTACCAACGATATCGTAAGTTTACCTCACCACGATCGCCGGTTCTCGGTAACTGAATCCAGTGTTCAGACGCTCATCGACGAAGCTATTTTGGAAGCGAAGAATCTGAGGACATTGAGCGTGGAGGTTGGAATGTCGAGTTGGAAGACCTCACGGAACAAATTCTCGGTAGAGGAGGCCAGAGAAATGATGATGAGGGACGGCTCAACGCTGAGAGAAATCCGTGTCGCAGGGATTTCATACAAGGTGCGATATCGGCATCCAACCTGAGGTATAGATTGGGACTAACGTGATTTGCAGGGGCGCTGGGTACCAGTCATCAACCCCGAAAATGGAACAACATGCGGAGAGTTCAGGGTGTCGCAAGACGATGGGGGAAGACCGAGTGGATTGTCTGTGTAACTTAATGTGCATTATATTATTCTCGTGTATAACACTTTTCCTCGCCGAAGATGGGCCTCCTTCATGGTCAAATCGATCGTAGCCGACGTTGAAACAACAGTCACAGTTAGAGATCTATGTGTGTACGAGAAAAGGAGTGGAATTCCGTTAAGCACCTCGTCCTCGGCCACGCCCTCTGGTTTGACCGCCTCGGGTTGGTCCACCGCGTGCTAAGGAGACCCAAATGAGTTGTTATTACGACCAGGGACGTTGCGGAAATAAACGTACCTCGCTGAGGACCTCCCCGACCTGTGACACCATCGTCAGCGAGCTGCTGGAACCGCATGGAAGCTGTGCTGGACATACCTCTGTTACCGACGCCACTGACATGAGCGCCTCGTGCGCTCCTTCCAGCTTCCCTAGCCCTCGTTTGTTCTTCTTTGACCGCGTCCAGTAAAGTATCGGGTATCCGGAGGTACTTTATCTAACCAAATCAAATAAGCATCTCGCGAAACCGACGGACGACAGCAAATTCGCACCGTGCTGCCTCGAATGTAACACTCTTTCAGTTTCCAGAACCTATCTCCATCCGGATTGGTCTGATAGACTTCTCGTAGCGTGATGTTCATGAAATTGTCGCAGTTTACGAGGTGACCGTTGAAGGTCTCGCCGTTCTTGAGTTCGACTAACTGGGGAGTGGTATGACCTGATGCGTGAATCAAACCAATCCACGAGTGGAAGATTGTAGTTTGCGAGTGTGGCTGTTTACCATCGGTTTGTTTTGGGCCGCGTTTAAGAGGGAGAGTGGTAGCTGTTGGAGTCGCGCGTTAGTGGGTGTGCTGGGGATGTGGGTAGATTGGTTAGACCGTACCATCTTGACGAATCGAGGGAAGGGAAGATGGAGGGAGTGAAGGTGTTCAGCCCGACACGTGATCGACGGACACCTGCACCTCCTTCCGTTCCGTCATCCTCGAAGCTCTTCGCTCCTAGGCTCGCGAGCGACGTTCGGCGGTGCGTGGCCAGAACCCAGTGTACGACCTTAACATTCAACCTATCTTCCAGGTGGCCATGCTCTCACGATTCACGAAGACTTTCATAGCCGTCATCTTCGCCCTAGTGCGTAGGTTGCAGTTCTACTTCACCAAACGCAGTGGGCTGATTAGCGGAGGCTAGTTCTTGGTCGCGTCGTTAGGTGTGCTACACCCTCAGTCGAAACCTTATCTCGATCCATGGTCGGGAGACCACTTCGGTGAGGGCGGGGTTGAGCAGCGTTTGGCGGTTAAGCCGCACGAGGGAGTTGTGAAGGGGAAACCAATCATGCAGAAGTTGGGGAACGAAACGGCCAAGTAAGGAAGTTGTACTGATCTTACCTTCTTTGCGCTGATGACTGGCTGCTAGGGCGGAGTTGGGAAGGGCCACTTGGAAGTTACTGTAGGTCCAATCGCTGCCACTCACTTTCGTCGCGTTGACCTCCTTACTTTGCCGATAGACATACGATAACACTGAGATACCCGGAGGTATTTCGACCTCCATTGCACCCGAGGGAACGCGGATATCCTGACGATGTGTTCTCTTTCGAAGGATCCATCATCGGATGAGAAGGAGGCTCTCAACTCGTACTTCCACTTACTTTCACGACTGTACCCGTGTGGGGAGTGTGCAGCAGAGTTCCAGATGTTGCTCAAGAAATTCCCGCCACAGACATCTTCCCGAAGATCTGCGGCTCTATGGTACACATCATCTTCCGTTGTTCGGTTCGAGAACTCACCCGGGACCCATCTAGGTTATGTACCGTCCACAACGAAGTCAATAAACGGTTGAAGAAGGTGAGATTGTTCCGCTTTGTTCCTCCGTTGCATCTTTCCAACGTCTATGTGATAGCCCGAATTCGACTGTGCAGACCTGGATGCGACATATGACTGTGGTTGCGGAGATGCGCCTGTTAAGATACCGGGTAAGAATGGGTTAGATGATTTGGAGAGGGACCTATCCAAGGACGAGGTTACTGGCGTCGACCTGATCAGAGGTGGTTGACCGCGCGCATGTTCCTATATTTATTATTGGATGTCTGGGGGGTGTACAATATTACTGGGGAGTCTGCGTGCGACCAGTAGGACACATTTTAAATATCTTTCTCTTGGGAGGGCCCGAAGTCGCTCGTCAGTTTAGAACGTTGGGATCGTTAACTGGGTTCCTGGAACTTCGCAGTTGGCTATGATTCTCAACGTAAGAATCTGGACACCGCGTTCTGGAGATCCGTTTTTACGTGAACATTGAACGTTATATGTAAACTCTTGCTTCCTGACATGTCACCGAAAGTGGGACCAGAACCAGTCCATGTGTATTTTTCCCATTCCGCCGATAGACGCGGTACTGTATTCAGGCTTCCGAACCATAGCTTTGTTAGATCTCTCGGTGGGGGTACATACATATATTCTACAGCTTCGGCGGGTATCGCGTACGGTGGCGTGTCACTCATCGTTTAGAAATCAGTCATACTGCTTACATGCGGTGCCCGACGAGAGGATCATTGCTATCTTTAGAGTCATCGCTGTCGCTTGCGTGGCTTCGCTCGAGCTCGGCCTCAACGCGGTTTCGTTGTTCAAGGGCCATGTCAGATTCGTACACTGGAATTTACAGGTCAGAAAGGACCCCTCAGGCTGAAGCTTACGAGAAAGAAAACTTACGGAACGCGAGCTCCTCTAGGGTCTTTCCGTGAGTCTCAGGGAAGAAGAAGAACACGAACAAGACCTCGATGGCAATCCAGACGCAATAGGAAATGTAGTATTTCCATGCGAGGTTCTTGAGGCCGATGGGGTTGACGAACTGGTTGAAGAAGCCGGCGGAACGACCCCAGGCCTGGAAGATCGTGATACCCTTTGTGCGACTGTGGTATGGGAATAACTCGACCAAGAAGGCTATAGTCCATTTGAGCTAGCGTAGCTCGAGCAGGGCACGAATACTCACTATAGGTCAATGCGTTGAAGCCGAGGTTGTAGGCGGGAGAATAGAGGCAGATCATCGCAATGGTCGCATGAGAAGCGGCATCTCCTCCGGCGATAGCGAACCGCGCACTGGCGATGGTCAAACCGGTGAACGTAAGCAAGACGGAGGTCGTACAGATCTAAAATAACACCTCAGGTAAACTTTCGCAGCCGTCATCACAACTGACTATCTCCATACCAGGTAGACCCACCGACGAGGGAACTTGGTAGCGTTTAAGGCCCACACGGTGGCATTGACAAACCCCCAGCAGCTAAGTCCCAAGTTGATGATATTCTTCGTCCGATTGTCGGTGATACCGATGCTGTCTAGAATCGGAGACAGGTAGTAGGAAGTCAACCCGTTTCCACTCCACTGAGTGGCCAGGCCCAGGAAAGATGCGACGAGGACACGCCTGCGCATCCCGGAAGTCGCCACCATCTCCGCCCAACCTCTCTTGGCGTAGGC
>Ga0307517_10009557_pt1 | contig 13723 bp, 16 predicted proteins | sample 23_EM_MG_FD_194515 | JGI IMG/M metagenome (GOLD analysis project Ga0307517, IMG submission 194515) | Populus trichocarpa ectomycorrhiza microbial communities from riparian zone in the Pacific Northwest, United States - 23_EM | ecosystem: Host-associated > Plants > Roots > Unclassified | place...
TCAATCCTACACAGAGAGCTGTCCCTTTCTTGATCCTGGCTTTCGATGTGTTTCGAAATGGAAGAAAGTATCAGAATTGGCGATGGCAGCCAGAAGGGTGTGGTTTGCCAAGGTATGAAAGCTCATCATTAAACTTTCAAGATGCCTGCATGCATTAGATGCTTCCTTGAATGTTGGATTTTTGAATTCTCCACGAAAGTAAACACCTTACCAATATTGGATTGCTAAAATTCATTGGAGACCCTAATTGATCATCAGGGATACAAAGTCGGGAGAATACTATAATATTATACTTAGGCTTTCAGGGTTTTTTTTTGTTAGACCAGTTTACGCGGATTACTGTTTTAGGAGAAACAGAAGCTTTATGGCCCTTTTCATTAGACGTGAAGTGCATCAGACAATCTCTATCAGCATCACTGCAGATGTCCCTACAACAGTTAACCAGGATCATTTTCCATACATTTCGTATTAACTAGGATCAATTTGCACCCCATCAATTTACATCGCACTTGTTCAGATTCATGAAATCCATGCTTCCTTATTCATCAATTCACACGTCAATTTGTATGAAATTTCACTATCAAGAATTTGTTTATAAATCATTTTCCTCAAGATAAAAATAAAATGTATTTAGTTGAGAAAATAAAGACAAAAACATAAAATAAATTTAATTTATTTTTGGAATTAATTAGCTCCACTAAGAAATAATCACTGCAAGGCTTATAAAGTTCCAAATGCACATGAAGACAATTTGTAGCTTCTACATGAGATTTCCTCATATAAATCCCTTTCGTTTCTTCTCAGATTTAATGCAAGTGAACTTCTAGAAAGAAGCCGAAATGGGGGGATTGTGTTTGCTGGGGACTTTGTTGGCAGAAACCAGTGGGAGCCTTTCTTGTGCATGCTTGCTCAAGGAGTTTCCAACAAGTCTTCAATACATGAAGAATACGGGAACCCCATGACTAAACACACAAGGGCACCTTTCCTGGTACAATCTCAAAGTTGAATATTACAGGGCGCCTTTCCTGGTTACTCATCGGCTAAGCCCGACCACTTACACTGGTTCTCCAAAAAATGGGAAGGGGCTGATGTTCTGGTGGTCAGCACCGGGCATTGGTGGAATGAAAGATAAAACTGTCAAGATGTATGAGATTTTCTCTCCTATTTTGCAGTCTCTGTATTTAATGCTGACAATAAATTTAAGCTGCATGGAATAAATTGACTATTTGGTGTGTGTATGCAGGGGTTACTATTTTGAGGACAAAGGTAAAGTGACTGTGTCGTTGAATGTGATGGAGGCATTTAAAAAATCTCTACAAACACCGAAGTTATGGATTGAAAATTTAAACCCCGAAAGGACTCGTGTTTTTTGGCTACTCTCCAGTACATTACAGGTAAATATTCTTGGTGCACTTCCAGCTGGGAACTGTACACATCGGGTAATATGTCGTTACAATTTTTTGATATGAAAAATTGCAGGAATGGTAAGTGGGATGAGGGAGGTCGATGTGATATGGACAGACAACCATTGACAAACTACACAATGCTGGAACCAGAGCCAGTGCATAACCAAATCATTTCTACTGTAATCAAAGAGATGGATTATGGAGACAGGAAGGTTTAGTTCTTAAACATTACGCATTTGACACAGTTCAGCTATGATGGTCACCCTTCTCGTCATCGTGAGCCAGGCACTCCGGTTGACACTCCACAGGACTGCAGTCATTGGTGTCTACCTGGAATACCAGACATATGGAATGAAATACTATATGCTAATTTACTGTCAATGGGATTCAGAACCAAGTGATATCAGATTACATAATTTCCAAGTTACCTCATCTTGAAGGTTTTTTTCACTGCCCGGGCTGTACATAATCTGGGCTGCTTGTGATCAGGATAGTATCTCTCCATTTTCTTTGGCATCCAGTTCACTGGTTTCCATTTCCTTCACTTTCTCAAGCTGTCTCAGGAGATCCAACCTTTCTGCTCCATATGTGGATGGTATCTGCCAATAAACAAATTAGAAGCCCGGAGATCTGACATCTAAAGAAGAGCATAAAAAGGGAAGTTATTAGCTCAGAAACAACGCACCAAAGCTGGCACATATCTCTGGATAGCAGCCAACATTGCTGCATGCCCCACAGCAGTGACCTACAATGCACAAATTACCCTTTCTACATCAGGTCACAGTGGAAAAAACAGTGCAGACAGATGTAAATTGTGAACATGCAATATATCACAGATTTGGATTGAAGCTCTTGTGAATATGCAATTCAGTTTACCATATGTGTAAGAAACCCAATTCTGAGGATCACGTATCATTAACACCCATAATCCTGCACTCAAAAAATTTCAAAATATCTTTGCTGTGGTGGAGGTGCAGTTTCAATCAGTTGCAATCAAAATAACCACAGAATCATCCCAGATCCAATGACAAGTCAGATTATAAACATGAAGTGAACCTGGCCAACTTGTAGGTCAGTTAGTGGTGCACTTGCAGCTAGCCAAGCTCTTGTATGCTTGGAAATTTTTAGGCATCTATCCCTTTTTTTAACTTGCACCAGAAGTAACAATTTTTGACATTTTACGATATCAATATATACCATACAGAAGCTTGGTCGGGTTCTATACTTGCTAAATATATGAAGGTTGACAAGTGGATTTCTCAAATAGAATGACAATAAAAAAGGGTGATCCACAAAGCTCTGCCACAGAAATAATCCAACTGTAATGGAAACAAATACAAGTTCCATATATCCATAAACCTTCAAAATAACACCAGGGTCATGTATTTCTAAATAACTGTATTGTCCTAAAGCAATATTTCATTTACCAGTACCAATTGCACTACAACAGAAGGAGAAGTGAAAAACTACACTGGCCTGATGAATGAATGAGAAGTAATGACACATAAGAGATGTGTGTATTTGAAGATTAATGAGAGGATGTAAATGAGAACTAAAATAATACACTGTTGATGAGGATAATTTTATGATGAGACTTACTGGAAGAAGCATAAGAACACCGATAGGAACCACTGATGCCAAATCCGTCAGGGTTCTCAAGAGAACTTTTTTTTCTTTCTCTGTTAACTCATCTCCAATCAAGACCCTTTTAAGAAACCCCATTGCAGCAGCAACATCAATACCTAGAAGCTGAGTTCCTTGCAAGACATCCTGTGCATATTTAACCATATATGTTACAAATGACAAATAAACAGTCAAGGAGCTGAGTTATAAAATTGAAAACCTAAAATGCCATACATCATGTAGTAGTCACAGAATGTATACTAAAGATTTAACTGGGAGGGAGTTTCAAATCCTTCAGTTCTTTTTTCTTCTCAACAATTCAAAGAAATGAAAACATTATTTTGCATCTGTTTCACCATGCCTAGCATTCCTGCACAAAAACCAATACAGGTACAAATAGATGTTCATGCAGAAACAATGTATTTATTTCAGTTAATATATTTGGGCCTTGGAAAGACTTGTACTTTACTCATGTAGCTTTAACTAAACCAATTGAATAGCCACTGTCATCAAGCCAACCAAATAATTTTAATCACAAAAGGCCAGGTGCAAAGAACAGAAAAATTCAATTCATAGGAAAAACACAACACCATCATAGCACAGAACGTTAGGTAGTCTTATCCACTCAATGATGTTGAGCTTGAAAGATACATAATACTGTATTAATTACTAAATAATGAAAAGGGCTAGCCATACCGTGCTTGTTTCCTTTAGCTTTACAATTGATTTTTCAATGACATTTTCACTCATTTCAACCTGGATTAATTGAGAACTTGCAGCCTCATCACCATCTGTAACCTTAATATCCTGAAAATAAAACAAAGTTTAAGCGATTATATAGCATAGCATAAAACTAAAGTAAAGAATACATAGATGGCAGTGGTCACTGTAAATAAAACTAGTTGATATTATATAAATTTGAGAAAAAAGGCAATAATTTCTGAGTAATCTAGATGGCAAGTTATGTTCTCTGTTAAAAAAAAGGTCTCCAGGGTCATTGCTTGGAGCAGTATTGATTTAATTGCACTAGATGTACTTGTGGTATCATTTTTTGACAAAGACATTTTTTTAATTTCAATTTAGGCAATTGGATCTTTATGGTTTGGTCCACTACGCAGCAGAGATCCCTCCATCCATAGTCAATTCAATTTTTTGTTAATTTTCACTTTTAAAGGGATTAGGAGACATGTCAACTTTCTATTGGTCCTAATTGAAAAACAAATTGATTAAAAACTTTACTAACTTTTTATTTATTTATAGCTAGAAATAATTTTTCTATTTTTTTCAAATTAAAAAATATTTAAAATGGTTTTGCTAATTTTTTATTAATTTATTTTGGACTGTTTTCATTTTTTTATTTTTCTAGCTAATTCCTTATTTTATTTTCAAAAGGCAAATAAAGAAGTTAGGAAAAAGTAAATTTTATGTAAAAATTATAAAATCTCAAACCTCTAGATCAAAACTTTTATGAAAAATTAAATTGAAAGATTATGCAAATAAAAAAAATACATAAATTGAATCGAGTATGTTTTATCAATAAATCCATAATTTTATCCTTCATTGATGAAATAAAAAAAATAAACCAACACTTTTTTTTTAAAAAAAAAAAGTATTTTTTTATGGTAGATAAATAAACAGTTAACTAAAAGATTAAAAATTACAAAAAAAATAATAATAACAAATCTAGCATAAATTAATAAAATATTAGCAAAAAACATTTAATCATTTTTGTGTCCTTTTAAAATAAATCATGAAAAAAAAATCTAACTTCAAAAAAATTCAAAGAAAAAATCTACCCATAAATAAATTAAGAGTTGGCCAAATTTTTAACAAATATTTTTGTTTTTTTCAAATTTTTAATTTTCTTATTTCTAAAATTTAAACCAATAAAAACCTAACATGCATCTCATCTTCCATTTAAAACTCAAAATCAATAATAAAGTGGGTTACGGATAGATGAAGAGACCTCTACTGCTTAATGGTCCAAATCACAAAGATCTAATTACCAAAATAAAAACCACAAGAATGTCTTTGTCAAAAATCGACACCACATATATATCTAAAGTGTAATTAAACCGAGCAATAATAAAAATTATGGGCTTGCAACCATGAAGGTGAAAATTAAGCCAAGCAAGCAGACTTCATAAAAGTCCTTACCCACTTTAGTGGGACCAGAACCAGTTTACAATGTTTCAAAATTTGTTTCCCACATTATTATCAGATTTTTCCATGTTTTCACAATTGTTCAGGCATATGTACTGACACGTATTGCATGGAGGAAAAAACTATTATAACATTCAAATGTTATATAGGAGCTGTTAAAAAGCATGAGACATACCTCTTCATTTTCATATTGATCAGTGCTTCTCCGGACCCGTTTTTCGAGTTCCATGAGCTCATTCCTTAGAAGTTCAAAACGATGAATTTCATTGGACTCGGACTCTCCAATACCCGTACTTGTAGTTTGCCCAAAATTTGCATCTCCCTGCATTTACCAAACCAACTTTACATAACTTTCATTTTAATAAAAAAATAATTTAACTCCTAACAGAAAAAATATACTTAAGAACACAACATTAGCAAGAGAGAGGAGAGAACAAAATGCCACAGTTGATAAAATTCTCTCAAATGGGTATGTAATGTTATAATAATCTTTAACTTAGAATGTCTTGTCAGTCATCACTTATTCAAGAGTGTTAAACATTAAACAGTCCTAATGACTGGGTCGAGCACTGTTGCTACTCTCTCCTTTAGTATACTTCCAGTCAACATCAAGATCTAGGGTTCCAGAATGCACAATGAAGAATATCAAAGTATACTATACAATGTTTTCATGAAAGAGTTGCCATTGAAGTTTTGCAAGTTGTATAAATTAATAATTTCTTTCTGAAAGGAGGTAGATATGAAGTGCATCGAAATTTATCCACTAATGGTAAAATGAAGTTAGGTCTACAGAAAGTTTCCCTTATTTATTGGTCTGGTTTTAGTAGTTACTGCATTGATAATAGGGAGCAGCTAGAAAAAGGGATACACTTTTGAACCGGCTCCATTTAACTAGTAAAAAGATGGCCTTGAATTATTGACATTTCAAGCAACAAGTGGTTCAAAAATTGGATAATTAACAATCTAATTCTAACCAATAGACTATGCTGCCATTCATTTTTACAGATCATTCATTATGTACAATTAATTGTTTGCTGATAATCAAATCAGTCCAATTGTATGTATTAGTCAAGTCAATTTATTTAATGTCCAAGTTCTAACTATTACCTTTACCGTGAACCAAATTGGGAAATATGATGCTTATGGAACCATACAGTGGTAATCTATATTCAAAAGGACCACACAATAACATACCTAGCAAATAACATTCTATAGGACAAAAATGTCTGCCGGTACCTAAATTTTTCCCTTTCTTCGAGTGAGGCACTTCAACAAGAATAACCTAAGGTCAAAGAACATCATAGAAACCAGAAGAATAAAAACAGCTTTAAGTCGTCTATTTATCGAATGGCCAACTAGGAGTGCTTTTATATTACTTTCACAAAATAAAGATATGTCATTGAGTTTAGTTTTTCTTCCAAGGATCTACCTCTAAGCTAGTTCCAATCAGAAACCTTTCAAGTAGAAAAAATCCTTAAACTAGCTTCAATTTTGAGAGTGGAATTTTCATAGTAGTTACAAAAATATGCATTAAAAAAGACTCCATCCACAAACAGTTAATATTGTAAAACATATTGTGAGGGGAGGGCATACAGATGCATCTACAACTGCAGCATCAGGGCCAGGTTTCTTGGTTGGAGAGCGCGCAAGGAGGTTCCACGCTCCTTGAAATTTACTGACAACTCAGAAAGAAAAGGAAGGAGTTGCTATTGAGCATGAAATAAATCAGACAATAGCATAAAAAAGAAACTTAAACTTGTTGGAAAAAGCTTAAACCTACAGCCGAAATTTCATACCTTTTACTTCTATCTAACCTCACATTAGCATTCTTCCTCCCTTTCCCTTTGAAGTACTGTTGCTGCTCACTAATAGAAGTTTGTAGACTACTTTCATCTTCTCCCTGATGATCCAATCAGTAATTTATTATCAGTAAGATATACAAATTTTAATAAAGATGATAACTATCATGTAAACACAGACGTGCAAAGCTGCCTTTTAAAAAAAAAAGATAAGAAAGGAATTACAGTGCACTTTTTTGGAGTACAGGTCAGCAGTGAATCAAATGGAATGTAGTCAGTGGTCATTAATAAGCTGTAGGGTGAAACTAATAGAATACCTGCTGAAGCGAAGCCGCTTTTGCTCTGAAAGATGCCTCCAGAAATTCAGCTTCTTTCTTCAGTTTCCTTATTTTCTCAAGATCAGAACAAGCAGCTTTTAAATGCTCTTTCCCAGAATTAGAGCTTGATACATGCAACTCTTTAAGTAATTTTTCCAGTCTCACAAGAGCTCCTTCAACACTCTCCAATGCCTGACACCAAATGAACAGCACAATTATTCTATTGACATATAGAACAGAAACAGGGACAGGGACAGCTGGTCTATATGGAAGCCCACACATAGAGGTTAAATATCAACTCTAGAAGCAAGCTGCGACCAACAAGAAAGCAAAACAACCAAGTACATCTTGCACTTTAAGCACTATGCCAGGGATGACGCTGTTTCCGCATCCTCATAAATGTTATTGCACTGATTAGACCAAATTACCCTTGTCTAATTTGTCCTCCTTTCAGCCACAGCCTCTCCCTCTCTTCAGACCCATGCCACAGGAAATAGATCCTTGCGACAAATATGTTCATATGGGGAAGTTGTGCCTTCCAAGTTCCAAAATGATACGTGAATAATAGGCCATATTGAAATAAACTAAAGGAAAGAGAAAAACCTTATTGAACGAATCTGTCTCTTTGCCAGTGGTCAAATTAATTGCAGGTCCTGTTATCTCAACAGAATAATTGATATTGCTTTCTGTCATTCTCCTGCATCACACTTTTAAAGTGTAAATTGCAATCCGCAACTATGAATCATTTTTTAAGAAGAGTCAAATGAAAGTAAACGAAACAAAATGAAATGAAATAAGTCTTTGACAAAAATATAGCTCAAGTCAAAATGTCAATAAATTGTTTGGCAATAACCAATAGAAATGCATCTAAAACTGAAATGCCAAGTAAATCTTAATGGAGGATCAGTTTTGGTTTCAAAAGATTTCCATCCATTCCTAGCATTTTAAAGTTTTTTAATCATGTTGAAGTGCATTTTATTTTATTTTTTAAACATGGAATACAAATCCCGTTCATATTAGGACAAATTTTCTGCCTTATGAGCATGATCATGTGCACATCAAATAAAAAGTTAGTTTTACTTCCATTAGCTTACCGAGACATTCCCAGTTCTTCCATGCACTCGATTAATTTGTTGTGCCTAAACAATGAGTGAAAATTTTGTTAAATCAAAGAATAACTCTTTGTTTTGCAATAACTAAGGCAACATAAGTTCAATTACCCCCTGGAAAGAAACCTTGCTGCCTTAACATTGGATGGATTCTCTAGCCATTTACTGTATTTAATAAAGCTTTGGATCCAATGGGAGCAGACGTATAATACTTGAGGGATAGCTTCAGCATTTGGAGGATCCTTCTGTTTATTTTTGTGTCCATGAGACAGATTTGGGGTGCCAATGTTGCCTGGATAAAAAGGAAGCCAATCCAGCTCCTCGCAGACAACCTATGGAATTGAAAATCATGTTATTCACTATTGAGACAGAATGTTCAACAGTAATGTTAGTATATGTGATGCTGACTGACCTCTACATACAACTGATATGAGCTTATGGATGAAAGTTGAGGATAGTACAAAACACTACCCCCGACAAGGTACCTGCAACAAAGCCCATGAAATGATAGACGACCAAGCAAAAGAAGTCTAAACCAAACTTTGTCCAGAAATGTTAAAACAATGGAAAGAAAAGAGCTACCTGATGAAGCCTTCAATAGGATCATCTAGAATATCAAATCCATTTGCTGATAAAAAAGATTGTGTACTTCTTCCTAAGGCAATAAAGAATCCAAATACAGCCAAATCCTTCTCTAAAACCTGCATTCAACAACAGCTCTTTATCCATTCAATCCTTCTCCCACAATACAGTATATGTTTCTGAATAGGGGCATAAGACTGATGGTTGACACTTTACACTTGAGTGTGGTCTAAATTAATAGGGACCACTTGGAGGGATAAAAAGTACCAGTTATACTCTAAATTTGCACATAAGCCATTGGCACTAACCTCAATACTTTCAGATGTTGTTAGTCTTGACCACATTCTCTCCCTATCTATAGCTCGTTGGAGCTGCTTCTGTACAAGATTAATCCAGAAAATCACCTCTTCTGAACCACAATCATTTTGTACTCTGCATGCCACGGCTCGAGGACCAAAATGGACAAGAAATTCTCTGCGTAGACCAATATGCTTTATAGAATGATAAGCTTGGCGTACAGGAATGAAATCAACCAGCATGTCCACCAATCTACCAGTTATATCTGAGATCATGGAAAAGAATTGTGGGCAAGAAACTTTTGTGGGGCCAAGTTTCATGATTGCAGCATTACAAGTCAGTGCCAGTAAAAGAAGTGAAACATCACTTCCATTGCCTGGACTCGAGGACATGCCTTTTCCAAACCTATAAGTAAATCAAAATAACCTTATTATCACATGGATATCAATACTGTAATCGTTACTGGAAACCTCAACGTGCAGTAACAGGGAAACAATGACATACACAGCAGTGGCAGCAGTAAAGCGTGGGTCCTCTTCAAGATAATTAAGAAAAGAAGTCACCACTATCGGAACTTGCTTAGACCAAAACCATTCATAAGCTTCTGGTTGTTTGGCAGATAGTTTATCTCTGATCAAGCTCTCCAGGGGAGCAGATTGCCGTAATAAACTGCATTGAAAAAAAAAGGTTAAAACAGATATAAAAGTCTAGGTATGTTGAAACCAAAGAAGATAGATCAGTACAGAAATTACACAATCCATGTTGGCTGGAATAACACAGAAATGGAAATTATGGAATCAAAGGTCTCCAATGAATATGAAAAGGACAGGAGGAGCTATAGCATACAGGACCAAATTTGAAAATCCAAAAGTTTGATTACATGGTTAGCAATAGCATCTATCAGGAAACAATGGGGGCGGGTTTTCACCAATGGGTTTAAAGTAAAATCTTATCAAAGTTAGGTGTAAAATTTGGCCGTGGATGACAAGGTATCCTGCTCCAAGTGATTTTGAAATATCAATACCAAAAATGACCAATGATTCAAACAGAAAAGAGGTTTCAGGTCCTTATTTCAAGAACGAAAGATGTACAAAGTGTTAAATGTTGGTGAAAGATGTGCAAAAAAGTGTTAATTGTTGTATATATCCTTCACACACATCAAACGCATAAAACAAAGGGTGTAAAAATTTTAAATAAAGTAGAGGACTGAAATTAGGTAAAATTCTGGAAGCTTCAATAGGAATCAGCCAAACAAGAAATGGCAATTTGAAATAAATAATATCCATTACCTCCTTTGAACAAAAATATTTACATCTCTGTCTCTACTATCACCTCGGGATGAAATCTCATGTGCTGCTTGTAGTAAGGAGCAAACAGAAGCCTGAGAAATACATGGCATCAAATGTTCTAAATTGTTTTCTGGACTAAAATAGTGAAGAACTCAACAGTCAAAAGACTACATCTACAACTCTTATAGCTAATACATGCACTGATACACATAACTAAATTTTCAGAACATTCAGAGAAACAATGCAACAAATATGTCTGCTAAAAAGTATACTGAAGAAGAAAAGGACAACAATAACTGCATGTAGGAATCCTTTTGGAAGAAATTGGGAAAATGTTTTGAGAATTTAGAACCAAAGTTTCTATGAGGGTGAGGGTGAGGGTAAAATAAGCATGATATATTGTTTGTTGTAGAGAAACTAAATATACATATTAGGAGCATATGAAGAATTAAAAATAACAACTCTGGACATCTTGAAGGAATCTTATCAGTTGAACAAAGGATTCATATCAGATCACTGATCAATGATCAATGATACACTAAGAAGTTAGTCCAGGTGTTTATTCGAGGCAATTACCTAGAACAGAGACACAGTCAGATGAATAAGAAAAGTTCAAACAAAATGTCCGCGCAAAAGATCACAGTAAACCCACAAAGAAGCCAATACAGAAAAAGTGGACCCCAATCAACAGTGGACGACTAAGGCATTTCAGAATGCATCATCCCTTGGCCTCAAAATGGACTCCAAAGACCTTAACAGGAACTCACTTCACCAAAATGAACAATCTAATAAAGAGCACATATCACTCACATTTATTTTTATTTAATGCCATCAAAATGGCAGTTGGCACGGGCACTACAGTAATTCCATAGGTTTATAATAAAGCTGAACAGATATGAGAACCTCAGCCTTTACATGTAATTATAAAAGAAATCAGATGGTAGTTGACATAGTTGTAACAAAGGTTGCAGTGGTTGAGGCCTCAGCAGAAGCAATAATTTTAACTATACATGTACCCATTGCAATGCTGCCATGGACAAATTATGGTTTTGATGATAGATGAAGAGGGCTATGGCAGCATTATAGAGTGTCAATAAAAGAGACAATTCCGGCATCAACATTATGAATGGTGACAACGCAATTTGTGGAGGTGGCAGAAATACTGGTTGTGATAATGACATCATGTTTGAGGAACTAAGAGTGGTCGAGTGGAAGTGGCACAATAGTATTGACCTCAATGATAAAGTATCACAATTGTTCTTCTTGTTAAAGTGATGTAGCCAGACCAAGAAGAAAAAAATGTATCCCTACTGGAATGTTCTCAAGAACAGAGCCTAGCAACATCATAGGATTAGCATTAGTCAACGATGAGGTATTTATGTTCAATAACATTGAATGGCTAACTCCTCGCATCCATAATATTATGAACCAGACATGCATATCTTAGAGTAGAACAGGAAAGTAAAAAGGGGTATGGATGATGCATGTTATCCAATAACTTTCCCAGAGATGAAAATAAACCTGATAGCATAGCGTTTTCACCCATGCGTTCCTATCTATACCAAGCCAGGCCGTGGAAAGCCAAGAAAACTTTGATAGCAAACCCTGTTCTTTAATTGCCACCTCAAAAACCCTTGCTGCATCGTGTAAAGATTGAACAAGTTTATCACCAGAATCTTCACCTTGTAGCGACTGGTTGAGTTGAACTCTCATATCCTCCACATCACTGTTGGCACTTGCAGAAGGAGTCCCATTGACAGTAACACCATCATCACCGGATGCTAGGGGAAAAAGGTGCCCCGTCCTTCTTGTCTTCATATGTGTCAGATTAAGTTTCTTATATCCAATTGATTGATAATCAAGACTATGATTTCCATTCCTCCACAACGTATGCTTCATGGGGTATCTTTTCCTTGAATTGCCCCAATTGATCAGAAGATAATCCAAGTGAGCTACTCTTTTGCAGGAAATACTAGAAACAATTGAATTTCGTGAAAGGCATGGATTTGAAGAACTGCAATGGAAACCTCAACAATAAGCTCTAACCACATTAATGTTAAAACAATAGCACACCAGACATTAGCACTTCTACAAGTTCTTTTTTCATGTATAAAGACGAAATCATAAAATCCAAGCATGTATCTTTTACATGAACAAACTAATTAACATGCCCAACAGCAAACACAACTAAAATTTCAACGCAACACGAACCATAATAGTTGCGCGAAACTTTAATCGAACCAATGAAGCAGTTTACTGCACATTTACAGTCGTTCAGAGCAAAAAAAATGAAGTTATTATAAACAATATAATTAACGGAATTCAATCACAAGTGGAACTGAAATTCTAGTTTTGAATATTGATTTTCTCCTATTTTCTTAGCATCCAAACAAGCAGATATTCCAAAAACCCTAGCTACTCTAAAATTACAGAGTTAAGACTGATAGCTCTAAAAAGGAAACTTGCGATGAAACAAACAAACAAAAAGGTTAAAAATGAAATTAAGAATTGAGCACCTTGAATTTAAGAAGCTACTATGCTGCAATTTAACTTCCATGTAAATGTAAAGGTTAGAAAGTCAGCGGGAAAATGTTTGCGTTTGGCACGCAGGAAAATTTGAGCGCAAGCGGATAGAAGGGTCTGTAATGAGGAAGAGAGGAGAAAGTTTTGGTGACGTGGCAGTAAGGTTTTTACTTCTGGGTGACGTGGAGAAACGTCCGTTCACAAAAAAGAATGATGGCTCGGTCTTCCTGCAATCTACAAGAAAAGGAATGTGTGTGGGTGTGACCATCCCATCCCGTGTATAGTAAAATAAGGTGTCTGTGAATGGCAAGAGGATTCCAAGTGATTGGATCCCCGGTAGTGATCTAGTGTTTGCCACGTGGTATTAACATAGCCCTATAAATACTTCTTTTATTAATTAAGTAGTGCTCTAAAAGACGTGAAGAAAGCATTGTAGCCACGCGTTTTAATTTCATTTACTTATATATTATAAATATAATATAATAAATATTATATTATAATTATAAACTGCTTTTTTTTATTTTTTTTGCTTTTTTTTTTCTTTCTTTTCCTTTTTTTATGCCTTTATGGCTTTTTTTTTGCTTTTTTCTTTGTATTTTTTTCTTTTAATGAATT
>Ga0307517_10009558_pt1 | contig 13722 bp, 8 predicted proteins | sample 23_EM_MG_FD_194515 | JGI IMG/M metagenome (GOLD analysis project Ga0307517, IMG submission 194515) | Populus trichocarpa ectomycorrhiza microbial communities from riparian zone in the Pacific Northwest, United States - 23_EM | ecosystem: Host-associated > Plants > Roots > Unclassified | place...
TGTTACTTTTTACTAACTGATGCTTGTTGTTAGGGAGCTTGATAATGGATGTACTAATCCTTTTGTTTCTTTCTTAATTAGTTGTAAAACTGAGATGATTGGTCTTGATTATGGCAAATTGGAGGTTATTTTTAATAATAAGCAACATTGTAACCTATGAGAAGCAACATTGTAACCTATGAGAAGCAACATATTTTTAACAAAACTGAGATGTTGTTGCTCTTAAATCAAATAAATTCTTAAAAAATCAAATAATGTCGCTCTAAATTCTTATGGCAAATTTCCATGTATTTCTTTATTTAAATCAAATAATTTAAATCAAACATATTGTTGCTCTTAAAAAATCTTGAGTCGGGAAAAGTCGCTTAGAGCTGGTGATATTAATTAGTGAGATTGTTGCCAACATAATCTAATTATAATAATTTTTAAAAGTTTTCTGTATATATAGAAGTAGCTAGTGGTGCCCATGGTATGGTATGGTATTGGTTGCCCTCCTTTTTTTCAATCCAATGGCGCCCATTGATAATTACCAAATAGATTATGTTATTTCTTGCAATGTGTATACGGGTCAATTAAAAAAAAATTGTTTGAAAAAATAATATCTCGATAAATTCTTTAGAATTGTTATTAAATTTAGCTAATCAAGTTAAACTTGAAATAAAAATTCTATATATAATTTTGTGAAGCTTAAAACGTTTTTTTAGTTAATAATATATTGAAATAAAATACATATATTAATCTGAATTAACTCTTCAAATTACTAGGTTTCAAAAAAAATTAACTTATTTATATAATATTTCCATACATTCTTAAAAACTAAAAAAAAAATAAACAAAACAAAACTTAAAAAATGGGCCACGGATTAAAAAAAAAAAGAATGAACATTTAAGAGAACGAATAATTTTTTTTTTAAAGAAAAAACAAATGAAGTTTCAAAAAAAAAATGAAACGAAAAATATAAGACAAACATGGACTGCGGGATTCGAACATGTGTGGGAGAAGAAGTAGAAATTCATGTCCGTCACCTTAACTAGTTGGACACACGGGCAAGTGTCGATCACGAATGCCCATCTTTTATTTAAACAATATTTTTTATCTTCAAAAACAAATAAAAAATACTTTTCATGAATTTCAATGTTAACACATCAAAATAATATTTTTTTTATTTTTAAAAAATTATTTTTGACATCAATATATCAAAATGATCTGAAAACATTAAAAAAATACTAATTTTCAGTAAAGAAAAAAATTAAAAAAAAATTAATTTTTTTCAAAAACGCTTCCAAAACACAATATCAAACAACAACCTTGAAATATTAGAAAACAAATCTATTAACATAAAAAAAAAAATCTCAGAGAAGGTTCGAAAACTAAAAATTATACTGACCAAGATTTTTCTTTTTGAACCTTGATTTTTTTTAGATAATATTATGGTTTGAAACAGTCATCATCAAACTTTTATCGTTCAAAAAAAACTTGTAAAAAACATAATAAACCTTTCTAGTGGTTGGAATCCATGTTGATTGATGACTTTCTCTCTCCACCAAATTTCAATTACTTTTCTCTGCCTCTCTAACTTAAAAACTAAGAAAAATAAAAAACTAAAATTTTGGACCAAAATGAAATTTAAAAATAAAAAAACATAGGGATTGCTAGAGGTGAAGAATAAAAATTGGATGATGGAAATGATCTTTTTCTATAAAGTTTAGATGGGTCATAATATTTCTTCGTGTTTTACACTTCCATCTCCCATTATTTAATTTTTCTTTTATTAAACAATTTTGACCAATTGGTTACCAAATTAGGCATGGAAAGATGTAATAAAAGAAAAGAAATTTTGAACATCAAATTGAAAAGTATCTTGACTTTTCACTGTTCATTGCTACATGAAATGCCAAGTATTCACGTTTTATTGTAGGTAAGATTCCAATTAAGTTAATTTTTATTATAAGAAAATAATGCACAGATACTATATAAAAAAAACTTTAATTTAGAATTGAAAAGCTTGTCCATACATTTAATAAAATAAATTAAAATTATATAAATCAATAAATCATAAAAATACTTGTCAATGTTAATGAGAGACTAAAGCAGGAAGTTTGAAAGATATATGCGCATAAAGATATTTGATCTCATGACACGGGGCGCTCTTTAAATTTTTCTTTTATTTAATTATACAAAAAAAAATATTTTCATAAGAAAAGTAATAATTGAAATTCTATAAAAAAAATTGTTAGTATAAAATAAATTGGAAAGTTTATTCCAAGTTAATTTCTAATATATATATATATGAAAAGCATTGCATGAAAAGTTTTAATTAAGAATTGGAAAGTTGATGTGTGCATTTAATAAAATAAATTAAAAATTATATAAACTAATAAAACATAAAATAATGGCTATCACTAATTAGAGACTAAAGCAGAAAGTTGAAAGATAGATGTATATGAAGATATTTGATCTCATGACGTGAGAAGCTCTTTAATTTTTTATTTTATTTTATTATACAACAATAAAATTATATTTTCAGAAGAAAAGTGACAGTTTAAATTTTGTAAAAAAATAAAAATATATATAGATATTTTATCTGAATTTAGAAAATTATGCATGTTATGTTCATATATAATTATCCTAAAGACACTAATATTATTTGAAAATAATGATATAATTAGATAATTATTTAAACAAATTCATTTTAAAATAATCTAATTATAACAAGTGAAAAGAGAAAAAATAAGATAAGAAAATTGAAGGACTGGGTGCGAAGAATGGGCTCATGTGTGTATATATATAGGTTGTAAGAATGGGTCAATACACCTAGCCCAGTGAAGATCCAGGCCTTCTTGGGCTTGGAAACTCAAACTCACGCGTCTAGTTTTTATTTATTTTTTCAAATTCATATGGTCTAATTTTTATTTAAATTAGATCGGCAGCGCGTTGTCTGCTTTGGTAAATAACACGTCGTTTATCTACTATCTCTTCCGATTAATGAAGATGGCTTAAGTGACCATAAAATCAGGATCCAATTTTTTAACCTCAAAAACCCATATGCCAACCATTTCTTTTCACCAAAAAAAAAATAAAAAAAATCTCATGAATCTCTATAGCCTCATTTCTAACTACAAAACACATTCTAATTAGCCTAAAAACTTAAAATCATCAAATAAAAAAAAACTTGTTAAGCTTTGATTTATTTTTTTCATCATCATTAAAGGTGAAAATTACTCCTATTAAATCCGTCTCAAAATTGAATCCACATATACTAAAATCAAAGTTATTAGTGGTCGAAATTCAATCATCTAAGAGTTGTCCCTCCTCAAATTCTTTCAATGACTTTTCTCTCTTTTGTCTTAAAATTAGAGGGAGAAATTAAACAAATAAAGTTTGGGAGCTAAATAAAAAATCCAAAAAGGGGACTGAATGTAAAAAAAAAATTAAAAGACTAAAGTGTAGATGTATGTGCCTCTTATGCAATATACATGGGAAAAAGGCTATCAATTTTTGTCAATGTCAATGTTAGATCTTGTTCTTTTAATTTTGTTTTTTTACCATTCTTAAGAATTCTTTCATGTGAAATTGATATCTCATTTAATCTCAAAACAATCTTCAACACCTCAGACACATGATATTATGAAATACGAATAGAATGAAAAAAATTAGGATGATCACAACAAAACTTTTAAGAACCAAATTAAAAGAAACTAAAGTTAGATGAGTGAATTTAACCAAATATAAACTTTTAAGGGATTGAGGAAGGAAATTTGCCAAGTTAATAGTTCTATGAATAATGAAATGTGAGAAGATGAGACATGTTTAATTTACACATTAAAATGCTACTCTCTTTTAGTTTTTTTTGTCAATTTTTAATATGCAAAACAATTGAATCCTTTTTCTTTTTCTTTTTTGTCTATTGTTTGCTTAATCACATAGAAATATCATTGAGCCAAAAAGTGATGATATGTATAGAATAGGAAAAAGGAAAACAACAGAAAAGAAGAAATACCATAACAATTTCCATATAAGCTGGAACCCGCTAGGAGGAAATATAAGAACAGAAATAGACTCTTATAATTACTATTCTCAAGGCAAGTGTCCAAGATATGGTTTAAATAAGCCCAGACGCAGACTAGAACAGTGCCTCTTTTAGCATCCAAACTCTGCTAATTCCTAAACCCTTTTTACCTAAAAAAACCAAACCCTAGCAAATACTACGGAAAAGAAAAGAAAACAGTAAACAAAGTGCTAGCAGTAGGGCCCTGGGTGCATTGGATGGTGACTCATGAATATGGATGATGGCTTCACAGCTATAATGCTTATCCTTTCCTTATAACAGTAGACAAGGTCAAGAAATCCAAACCATAAGAATAGATAATATCGAATCTAAGGATAAGGCAAATAAGAAAATATGTCACCATGACTTGGGAAAGTGACCTTACTGATCAAGAACACAAACCAAGTGCATGGATTCTTTGTGCAACTCAGGCCAAATGAGTTTTCAATCCATCTAATCGAAATTATTGTCGAAGGTCAAGTAATGGGCTTGTGACATGTGGAGTTATTATCCATAAAAATCATTAAAAGTTTATGCTACTCTCTGTCATTTTGGTTTCATTCCTCTTAAAGATTACCAACCTAATCCATGTATTATTTTGTGCATGTAATATTCTGTGTATGGATATAAGTTGTGCCTTCTAGAGAATGTCTCCAAGCTCATTATATGTCTGAGAAATACTGTGGTTTTGGGAACTACTTTATGCGCTTTATCCTTTGTCTTCTTCACAACTCTACTCGTCTATGGGTGAAGGTCAAGAAAAAAGGCTCCAATCTCCATGTACGGCACGAAGAAATGATGATAGCTATGAAAAACATAAGGATCAATGGGTGAACATGGAAGGTGGTGGTGGTGGTGAGGATGATTCCTACAACACATCTTCCCTAGATAATTCAAGTACTACTAATGGATCAACAACTTCTTCATTAGATATGGTGGATGATGCATGTTCATCCTCAAACTCTAATGGTCCTTTGTTTGAATTATCTGAGCTCCTGTCCCATCTGCCCATCAAGTAAGTACTTGTTTGATCATCTTATACAAGAATCTAACACAATTAATCCCAGCCCTTTTGTTTGGAGAAAATAATAGAAAGTACAGTTTTGTAAATTTTGATCTCTTTCTTGTCGAAACTCTCCTAAATCCTCTGGTCATGTTCTACTCTATGCAGGCGAGGATTATCTAAATATTATCAAGGCAAGTCCCAGTCTTTTACATCTCTATCTAGGGTAGCAAGCATTGAAGATCTTGCAAAGAACGAAACGCGTAATAGAAGGAAAGGGAAGGCATCTAAGAGTTATTTGAATGGTTTGGATCTTCACAAATCATACACACTTCCTAAGCCCATCATAGCGAAGAAGGTATCAAGAGGTTCTATGCCATCTTTATGTTTTCCAGGTAGAAGAGGCAGTTTCTTAAATAGTGCTAGGCCGCCTCCAATTCCACTGCACAAGAAGTTCTGATGTATAACTTCACAAGGTTGCTTGACTTGCTGTGTAGAACAAATTTTTTTTTGTGTGTAGAGATATTCATATATACTTCAAGGATAAAGCAATGAGAGAGGATATGTTAAATTGTAGATGATGGAAAATGACGAGAGATTTTATTTTCTGAAAGAACAGAAATGGAGACTTCCATTGACATAGTAGCTTAAATGTTCTTTCTTAGAAACAAGTTCTCCTAGGTTTAGATTTCTGTTTCTTTCAATCCTTCAGCACAAGGATAAGCATGGATGTCTTCTGAAAATCTTCCTTTGAAATTGAGTGATTTGTTAGTACTAATGGACAAAGGCCCATACTGCAACTTTATCTGAAACAAAATGCCCATCTGTACTCTTTTGTGTAGCATGCCAGGCCATTCCAAGCACTTTTCACGTTTCATATCCAGTCTTGTCTTCCACATGTGATCATGAAATAGGGAGACCTTAACAAAGTACCTCTTTAAGGGTTCTTTTACCATTGCATAATATCATTCATGTTCTTATTTTGCAATCTAGGTAATAGCAGGACACCAATCATGAGATGTAGTCTAATGACCCGCATTTCGTTCGTGAGTCGGGTGTTTTTTTTAATTTTTGAATGAAAAAATTGAATTGGTAGGTTTTTGAATGTGTTTTTTATATAAAAAAATTATAAATATGAATTGAAAAACTTATGCATACATTCAATTAAATAAATGAAGAACTATGTGTGTTAATAAATAAATTAAAAAGATCATTAATGATAACTAAAGATAAAACTAAAAAATTAAAAAGATAGATATAGATCAAGATATTTGACCTCGTAATAATTTGATCGGTTGTGTATAATTACTTTATTTATCAAAATCAATTTTTTATTTAATCAAATGATAATAGAAATAGAAACTCGTGAAATTGATTAAATAAAATACAAGGAAAAGAATATTATGTATGGATACACATATTAGAAATATTATCTAAAAATAAATATTTTAGTTTAAAAAATAAATTTCATTTATATAAAACTTAAAAATAAAATTTATAGATGAATTAAAATAATCTCTTTAAAAATTAAATACATACAAGATAATTAAAAAAGAAAAAGAAGCAATCCTTATTTAAAAAAAAGCCAGATAAACAAAATAAAAAATCAGAGAGAAAGGGTATTAATTTAAATATAAATTAAAAAAATATATTAAAAAAACAAAATTAGAAAAAACAAAACATAAAAAAGAGGTCAGGTGCGTGGACCTTTATTTTTTTTTATTGCTAATGGGACAAACAACATGTTATCCACTCTCAATTGTTTTGAAAAAAATAAAGTCAGACAATGTATATATCATCTGCTTTTCCTTAAATTTCGATCACAGTGATAGGTGAAAAATCAGGGTTAATGGTTTTTTAACATAGAAAGCTATTGTGGACATAAAACACCTAAAAATACCTTAAGTACATTGATAAACTCATCAATGGCCTTAGAATCTAAAAACCATTCAAAAACTCGAAATCAAATCAAAACCAAAAAATTTTCTAAGCTTGGATCTGGTTTTTATGAAACTTGAAGGTTAAAAAACACCTAAATGGAACGTCCTTCACCAAATAAAACTCGTTAACATCAAAATCAATTATTTTGGCACCTAAAATTGATGTTAATGTTGATTTTTTTTCTCTACCACTGAAATATAACGATTCTCTCTCTCCTCTCTCAAATCATGGACTTAAAAATAAGAAAAATGAAGTTTTGGGCTAAAATTGATTTTATTTTGAAATTTTGGAAATTGGTGAGACCACAATATTTATAATTTGAAAAGTATGAGAACAATAATGAGCATTCCACCCAAAATTCAAAAAAGCCACCCATTTCCTTTGTTGTTTTCAATTTGATCCCCTGTCTTTTAATTTTACCATTCATTAACAAATGAACATTAATTGACCTACAATTTGGTCCTATAAAGGTTAAAAAAAAAAAAAGGACAAAAAAATTATGAATAGTGAGTCCATGGTGTTTTATGAGGGGATCCACAGTACAATTTGCAAGTGAATCCCCAACGCCTTTCAGTGTTTATTATAACTAGTTGGTATATCCTTGATATATATACATATGAAAAACCCTAAACTAACTTAAATATCATTGGATTATTTTACAAGTAACACTTATTAGTTTAATATGTCATGTAGTTAATTGGTTGGTTACATGTGGTATTATTATATTCATGTAACTCCATATTTATTATTAATAAAGGTTTAATTTATCTTTAATATTCATATAATATTATATTAATGAATCTAATATTTGATTTATGAATCTAAAGTAAAGATAAAGTTCATGGAACAAAAATGCTTTGAAAATGAAATTATAAAGTTGTTATAATTATGATATTCTTATTGCATCAAAGCATTATTCCTAAAATGTTCATGGTCAATGCTCTTTTAAATATTGGATATTTATTATAGTCATAGAGACTGATACATATTATGTTCTTTTCTTTATGAAGGGAAGCAGTTATTCTCATAAGCTGAGGTATAAGAAATACCTAGAACTAATATGTAGGCGTTTGTTATAAAACATGTACACTGAGCTGACCCGTATGAGAATTGCATATGGAGATATCACTTGTATTTATGGAAAGGCTTACGTGACGGTTGTGTAAGTGATTCTTAGACTTGAGATCACTAAGTTATCTTATATAAAAGTGTTATGTTTTGATCGTGTTACACGTTATCTTGGTAAAGGTAATAAATGAGCATACATTGGATATAACATAAACTATATGAAGGTATTTGAGTGATCAAGAGAAGATTCATCACTTTAGGTGAATTAGAAAAAATATTTCATATGTTCTCAAATAGTATTGATTGTTAAATCCTTGTGCAAGATGTAATGAAATTTGAAAAGAGTTTCAAATTTAAAAAGAGTTTCAAATATTATTTAAATGATTAATGACTATAATGTTATAAATAAATATGATTTGACTAAGATTTGAAAAGAGTTTCAAATCTTATTTAAATGATCAATTACTATAATGTTGCAAACAAATATGATTTGACATAGCAGACACACTTCATGCTAAAATATCTAAATTGGAACATTATTAATAAATAGATAATAATTACACTGAAAAACCGGTCACTAAAAGATTAAGTCAAACCACTTATGACTTTTCTAATATTTAGGGATCATGACAAGTTGCTAGATGGTGCACTTGATCTTCAAATATAAATTAATCAATTATTGAATTGATAATAAATTAATTTTTTGATTTATTTAATTCTATTTATTTAGAATTATAATTTATATATGGGTCAATATATTAGGAACATAATGGGTCACACACATTAAGAACCATTAGTCAGAAATTAAACTAGAATAATTAATCAAATGTAACTTGATTGAAAATAATTTTAGAAATTAAGTACTATAATGTATTTAATTCAGAGATTATAATTCTAGTTCTAGAATAATCAAGTAGGGACTTGATTGATTAAATTTCTAAAATTATCTTTAAATAATATATGAATATTATTTAAGGGGTAAATAGATATTTTATCATTTATAGGGTTTTTAGGATTTTCTATAAATATAAAGTTATGCCTTTTATTTTTTAGAGATTGTCTATTAGATAAAAAAAAAAAGGTATGCAAGTTACATAATAAAGAGTTACCACCCTAGGCATAGCAATCTTTTTCTTCTAAATAGAGATTTAAGAGATTTTTCATAGGTGGTTATATAGATTATTATTTGAGGCTAGACAATTAGATGATTTATGATTTACAATAACGTAACCTTTAAAAAATTATTTAAAACCTAAGAAAATTAATTTTTTAGATAAATAAATTAAAAGCTTTCAAATATTATTTTAAATTTATTATTTTAAGAATTTAAGGAACAACACCCATCTTCTAGCCCATCACAATCCCCGATGAAAGCCCATTCTTTTCTCGCTTCATCATAATGCAAAAGCAGACACAATAAAAAAGAGTAAACAATAATTTAAAAGGACAAAAAGGATGATAGATTTATGCAGTTCTTAAAAATATATAAAAATCAATGCATTAATGATTTTTCAGGCATCTATTTGCATGCCATATATTGGTGGCAAGTGTCAATGTTCTTTTCAGCTATTCCAACGTTGGCACTTGTTCAATCAACATGCGAAAATATGTGATGTGAAATAGCCAAACATTTAATTAAAAATCAACTAACAATATTAAAGAAAGAACTGATGTTGTCCCAGACCTGCTTCTTCACGATTTTCTTCTCAGTAGTGAATCTTCCATATGAGGAGGAGGGGGATCCATGGTGGAGATCTCTGAGAAAGCTGGCTGCACATGAACAGGAACTGAGTGAGTCATGGTGACCATCCCCTTCTCCATAGAAACAGAACGGATGCTGATTACTTCACTTTCTGTCATCCTGGTTTCCATACCACAGCTCCTAAGAGAGATCTCTCCCACCTCAAATTCACCAAGAAACACAACTGATGGCACTCGACACTCGTCTTTGGTATGTTACTTTGTATTTTTCTTCCATTGAATTAATTAGCAGAATTTGTAAATGGCACAATATTCTCCACGTTCTTATCTGCTTCCGAAGCAAACATTGGGAGGCATTTCTCTACTACAACAGGCTCAAAACTAGGTTGAACAACTGGAGAAGAATCCTTTTGGCTTGATCACCAGTGGTATTCCAACCACTACCGATTCCGCCATCAACCACTTCTTTTGTGACAGGCTCATTTGCAACCTCATTTTCTTTTTCAAAATTCTCTGGAATGCTAGATGGCATAGCCAGAGAATCATCCCCGTCATTTATGAATGGACTTCCAGACATTGTTGTAGGTTCTGTTATCTGCAATTCATGATTCATTGCAACCTCATTCATCAGACACCTCTCCTGCTTTCACCATTTCAGGTGCACGTTCTCCAGCTTGTGTCTCTACCACGCTGCCCAACTTGGCAATTTCACCTTTCTCTTCATGCTCTATATATAATCTCCTTAACCTCAGTTTCTCCACCTTCACCAAACCCTTCTATTGTTTCCTTCTCTTCAGCTTCAACAATCTTTAAAACTTCACTTTCTCCATTTTGTTTCTCTACAGCTTCATCCAACTCATCATCGTATTCGTCTTCTCCCATCACTTCATAATCCATCATCTCTTCTTCATCAATTCCAGCACCATTTTGAACCAAGGTATAGTTTCTATTTCCAGACTCAAGATCCTTCACGAACCCATATACATGATCTTGAACCATGTGAAAACCATTCTTGGGGTTGCCAAAAGCTTGCATGACAGGTGAAGGTGTAGGAGATTTCATTGAAGGAATATACGAGGTAGAAAGCACCAAAACAACCAACAAAAGCAAAATCTTCAGAACTCCTTTTAAACTCTAGCATCTTTCCTCTTCTACCTCCTTAAAAATCTCTTCCATTTTCCCTTCCACTCATCTTCTTGAGTAGCACATCAGCCAAAGAAGTACCTAAATCATCTTCAACATCTTTGTCGTTTTTTTATTCTAAAGAACCCCTACGACAAGTACTTGTCTCCTCTCTAGCCTCATTTTCTCTTCGGAGAAAGATATCCCGGTGACGATTAGGCTTATATCTGAGAAAAGGCCTTGGAGAGATGTAACTGGTTAATGGGTCATAAGGCCTTGACGACAGATGATCAAGAAGAACATTTTCCCCATATTCAGCAAATTCAATGCTGGAAATGGTTTTCGAACCAAAAGTTGGGGTCTTTTGGAGATGGGTATCAAGAGATCCATTACTTTCAGCTAAGATTTTCCTTCTTGGAGGGTTAGCTTTTGAAGCTGCAGATATTGTTGGTGACATGAAATGCTTCGTTGATGTTGTTGTTAGTGGTTTCTTTGGGTTTTGCACATTTAAACTCCTTCCTTGATAGCTCTGATCATTCTCATCTGTACCTGTGACACAAAAAAAAAAAAAAACTTTCTTGGTACAAATAATAAAAACGGAATTTCTCCTAATTATCGTTTGGTTTCTGGGAAAAAGAAAGAAAATCCTTAACTTTTTATTATTTCTTTAATTCTTGGCACTGAACAGAAAAGAGAAGGGCAAGAACTATACCTTTGAGAAAGAAAGGCGTTTGTTAGGAGTTGATGAAACACTCTTATTATCGGGACCATCCATTTCTTTGACCTTCTGAAACGAAATCAAATACTATTATTTCGTAGTCTCTGTAGGCAGTTTTAGAGGGAGAAAATGGGGTGCTGTGAATGAATGAAGGACAGGGAAGGGAAGTGATCAGGTGACCGTTGGAAATGGATTATATTTGAAATTTGAATGCTTGTTTTTTTTACCGCTGTTTTTAAGAAAAGGGTATTAACAGATCAACTGTTTGCCCAAGTGGCAAGGCTTGGGCCTAATTACATATTGCAGCGCCCTCAAGAATCCAATATTATAATACTAATAAAATAATTGTTTTTTTTTTAAGATTTTATTTAAAAATATATTAAATAATAGTTTTTATTATTTATTTTTCACATCAATACACAAAAATAATTTTAAAATATCAAAAAATTAATCTAAAGCATTAATATGAAAATGACATGTCAAAAATAAATAATAAAAACTATTATTTTAATATATTTTTAAATAAAAAAAATATTTCAAAAGCGTTTTTAAAAAATTTAAAATTTTTTTATTTTTTTTGCTTCAAATTAATAAATTTTTAATATTTTTAGATCATTTTTATATACTGATGTAAAAAATAATTTTTAAAACATAAAAAAATATTATTTTAAAATATTTTTGAATAAAAAATATTTTAAAAAATAATAACAACAGCATCCTCGAAACAACCTTTGACAAAACAAAAGAAGGTCACGAGAGCACCAAAAAGCCGGTGGGCAGTGATTATATATTAATTCACAGGTCGTGATTAGTGCTTATTAAGACATGGGGAAGGGGAAGAAACCCACTTTAGCCACTAATCATAATTCCAAGTCGTGATTAGTGCTTAAATAAATAAATAAAGTAAGTAGTAAGTACATCCTCAAAATGGCCAAAGCCACATTCCAAGAAGGTTAAGGTTTTTTCCATCCAAAACAACAATAATGTCATCCGAAGATTGGAACCTTGGAGCTCAGATGTTGACTTGACTGAACAACACTTCCACAATCTCTTCTCCACACATTTCTCAAGATTCCAAGTTCCATTTAAGATAGAAGAAACCACCACCACCACCACCCGCCTATAATCGATGCCGCCACACTTTCGAGGCAAGATGGCTGTTGAAATCATTTTCTTAATTTCTTTTTTTAATTGTTTTTTAAAACATTTTTTTATTTTTTAATATTATTATATTAAAACTGTCTAAAACATTAAAAATAAATTAATTTAAAATAAATTTTAAAAAATACTTTTCGAACAAAAGGCATCGGAGCTCAACCAAATACATTGCAGCTATGGTCCCGACAAAACTGAATTTCTCAATTATTTCAATTAATTTTTCCAAACTGAAAAGTTTTTTTAAAAAAAAAATAATTTTCATGAAAAATGAATTTTTAAAAATAAATTACTTCTAATTATTTTTTTAAGTTTTACCTTGTATAATTGATCTATAAACACAATTGTAAGACATTCCACATCAATTTTAGAATATGTGCGCTTAATCGGATGCTAAATATATATTTTTATCGAAGGATTTAGGGACATCAATTACTGGGTTCTATTTCGGCCGTGTCTCACGGCGCCTATGGTACAAGACGACACCTTTATTAGTGGTGGAGGCATGTTTTATTGACATTGGTAAGTGTACCCAGTCACCTTACTCGCGGTTCGTTGCAGGGCAAATCAAATGTTAATTTGTTACGTAAAAAAAAAAAAAATGAAGGCAATGTTAGTATTTTTTTTACATCAAGAAATATTATAAAAATCATCTAGGTGGTGGTCCAGTGATAAAAACTTGGGATTAAGAGGTTTGCTCTCTCTGTGGTCTCAGGTTCGAGCCCTATGGTTGCTCATATGATAACCACTGGAGACTTACATGGTCGTTAACTTCAGGGCCCGTGGGATTAGTCGAGGTGCACGCAAGCTGGTCCGGACACCCACGTTAAACTTAAAAAAAATATTATAAATCTTAAACAAAAATTCAATACGATTGTTGTTTAATAAAATGAATTGATAATTATATATAAATTGACATATTCTTGTGCTGCATGCTACTATTTAATTTTTATCATTTAATTAAAT
>Ga0307517_10009560_pt1 | contig 13720 bp, 5 predicted proteins | sample 23_EM_MG_FD_194515 | JGI IMG/M metagenome (GOLD analysis project Ga0307517, IMG submission 194515) | Populus trichocarpa ectomycorrhiza microbial communities from riparian zone in the Pacific Northwest, United States - 23_EM | ecosystem: Host-associated > Plants > Roots > Unclassified | place...
ATTTTATTTACAGGTACTAGATAAGTAAATAACTCTCTCTCTCTCTCTCTCTCTTCTTCACTACAGTGTCGTCGTCGTATGGTTTTCGTTTGTAAAGATTCCTCCATAAGCACAGGGCATTAAAAAGAGAGAGAAAGTTAAGCAAAAACCAAAGCAAAAGAAAATTGTAGAGAGAGAAATTTATAAAAACTAGTGCAATAACTCTCCGGGTCCGGGAAATGCCCTTCTCTCCGGCGTTTCCGTTTCCTCATAACCACCAAACAACATCAAATGCCCAACCCAACAAATGCTGCCATAAATAACAATTAGAGATTTTAAAGCAGGAGAGAAATTTGCGGAGAGAAGAGCGTGAGGGGTGTTTTTTTATGTGAGCTACAAAATGCGTGAAGGACTTATCGTTGATGAGGTAACCGGCGTCGTTTCAACCACAAAGAAGAAGAAATCAGGAGAGCTAGACAATACTACTACTAATAATAAGCAGCTAGATAAGGTTATACTACTCGTGGCAGACCAAGATATCACAAAACAAGCAGCTATTCCACCACTACCCATTGTTGTTAGCCGCGCTCGATCCCAATCCGCGACCCGCCGTGTCACTCCTGCCACCACGGTCGTCACTGCCAGCAGCTCGTCAGGCACCACTGTAGAAAAGCACCTCCCGAACGGGGATCTCTACATCGGATCATTCTCGGGTCACGCGCCACACGGATCCGGGAAGTACATCTGGACCGACGGGTGTATGTACGAAGGCGAGTGGCGCCGCGGAAAAGCATCTGGGAAAGGGAAATTCTCTTGGCCTTCAGGAGCTACTTTTGAAGGGGGATTTAAGTCGGGTCGGATGGAAGGACCCGGCACTTTTATCGGATCCGAGGGGGACACGTACCGCGGGTCATGGAGCTCCGATCGAAAACATGGGCATGGGCAGAAAAGGTACGCGAATGGAGATTTCTATGAAGGGACATGGAAGAAGAATTTTCAAGACGGGCAAGGGAGGTATGTGTGGAAAAATGGGAATGAGTATGTTGGTGAGTGGAAAAACGGCGTCATTTCAGGGAGAGGAGTTTTGATTTGGGCTAATGGGAATAGATATGATGGGCAATGGGAAAATGGAGTGCCGAAAGGGAATGGGGTGTTTACATGGCCAGATGGGAGCTGTTATATTGGGAACTTGAATAACAATATCAAGGATATAAAAGGACAGCAATTGAATGGCACATTTTATCCTGGGAATGGGAAGGAATGTTGTTTAAAAGGGAACAAGAGTGATTTGGTTTTAACCGCTACAACGACGAGGAAGAGATCGTCAGTTGATGGAGGGCGAGGGAGTGGGATGAATTTTCCTAGGATTTGTATTTGGGAAAGTGATGGGGAAGCTGGTGATATTACCTGTGATATTGTTGATAATGTGGAAGCAGAGATGATTTATCGAGATGGTTTAGGGTTGGATCGAGATGGGATTAGACAGTTTAGAAGGGCCCCCTGTTGTTTTAGTGGTGGAGAGGTTAAGAAACCCGGCCTTCCCATCTCGAAAGGGCATAAGAATTATGATTTGATGCTTAATTTGCAATTGGGTATTAGGTAAGTTTTTCTTTTAAATATTGTTTTATTATATGGAATGAATCTGTGTGGCGTTTGCTTTGTGTTTGATTGCTTTTATGTTGTGTCTTTGTGAGTTGAGTTGGGGGTTTTGATTCTGTAATGGTGGGCATTTAATTTTAGGTATTCTGTTGGGAAGCATGCCCAGATTTTGAGGGATTTGAAGCCAAGTGATTTTGATCCCAAGGAGAAATTCTGGACGAGGTTTCCACCCGAAGGATCAAAAATTACACCTCCACACCAGTCTTCTGATTTTCGATGGAAGGATTACTGTCCTGTGGTGTTTAGGTATTGCGTTCTCTACTTTGAAATTGCCCGAGCATGTGATTTTTATTTCTCGTTATATTTTGGAACTTTTAAGGTTCATCCGTGCTCTCTATTGCGTTTTCTTTCGCCCTTGATATGATATTCAATATTCATAAATTTGAGCCTTCTAAAATTGGTTGTACACGTTCTTCCGACTTGCTAGCATTGACAAGTGCTTGATTGCTGTACTTATGTTTTATTCTTTCTTTATGCTATGGTGGTGACCTTTATTTCCCCTGGGTGTGTCAGACGTTTGAGAGAGCTTTTTCAAGTAGATCCTGCTGATTACATGCTAGCTATTTGCGGCAATGATGCCCTTAGAGAGCTTTCTTCTCCGGGGAAGAGTGGAAGCTTCTTTTATCTTACTCAGGACGATAGGTTTATGATAAAGACAGTAAAGAAATCAGAAGTCAAGGTTAGTTGTCCGCCTCATTTACTTCTGTCTTGTTAAATTTGAATTTTGTAATGGTAGAAAACAGTTTCAAAGGTGCGTGAGTGGCAATTGGTAAATTGCTCATGTCTTTGCTTTCACATTTTTTCTTAACTACATGACCAAAAGGCGGGACAGTTGCATTGATTCTGAAGTTTGGTGATCCATGTTCAGGTGCTTATTAGGATGCTTCCCAGTTATTATCAACATGTTTGCCGGTATGAAAATTCACTGGTGACAAAGTTCTTTGGTGTGCATTGTGTTAAACCGATTGGTGGACCAAAGGTAAGTTGAAGAGAAATATTTTGTTTCAACTGTTTTGCTCGTTAATGGAACTTTTTTCCATGTCTGATCATAACGTTTATTTGGAAACCAGACCCGTTTCATTGTGATGGGCAATCTCTTCTGTTCAGAGTATAGAATACATCGAAGATTTGACCTGAAAGGATCCTCCCATGGCCGCACAGCAGATAAGCCTGAGGGTGAGATTGATGAAACCACAACTCTCAAGGACCTTGATCTCAACTTTGTTTTTCGTCTACAGCGGAATTGGTTCCAGGAGCTTATCAAGTAAGTTTCAATATGCTGTATATTTTCTGTTAGGCATTTGTTTCACTGGAATTTCCAGTTGGCTTATGTTGCATGGCTCATAACATGCCATCTGATGATGACCAGGCAAATTGATCGTGATTGTGAATTTTTGGAAGCTGAGAAAATCATGGATTATAGTCTCTTGGTTGGTCTACACTTCCGTGATGACAATAATTATGACAAAATGGGATTGTCACCATTTCTTTTGCGATCTGGTAAGCAAGCATAGTGTCAATTTTAAAAGGATTGTGATTTTTATGTTTCTTTAGTTTTTTCATCAATACATGTGCTACATGCAGGAAAGAAGGATTCTTATCGGAATGAAAAGTTCATGCGTGGGTGTCGCTTTCTTGAAGCAGAGCTTCAAGACATGGATCGGGTTTTATCTGGCAGGTATATTTCTTGTCTTTCCGTGTTCATTCCTAGTTTCATTTTAATGGTTTTTGTACTATCAACTGCTGTCTTGTGAATATATGTATATAAAATATTTGCAAGAGCTTGTGGTTGCGTGTTGTTTTTAGCATTAAAGATGGCCAATAATTTCTGGTATTGAAATTGGCCATTGTCAATGGAATAATTGAATGTCGAGTCTGATGTATGGGCTGGAATTGTGGGGGTAATTCAGTAAACAACAGTTGTTTGTGAGGACACATACATGATCCTATGATTTACAAGATAAGAGCGATGCTTTCATTGAACCGTGTTGCTGAATTAGACAAGTCTTCATTCTTTGGCAAAGCTTTTAACTTGGATTAATGAAAGCTTTGTGCTCATGATGGTGCGAACCATTCTTATTCAAGCCATTTAAATTTGGAGCATAAATTTTGCTTCCATGATAAATATTGTGAAGTTTTGATTTGCTAATATTTATTTGCGCATGTTTTTTATTTCTTTATGATGAAAAGATTTTTTGGTAAACTTTTTTTACATTTGATGAACTGTGAATAATGTGTTGAAATTCCAACTTGTTGTTTCAGGAAATCTCTAATAAGATTGGGAGCAAACATGCCAGCAACGGCAGAGCGGATGGTGAGGAGGAGTGATTTTGATCAGTATACCCCTGGTGGATTTAGCCATTTGACCCCTTCTCGAAGTGATGAAGTCTACGAAGTGGTCCTTTATTTTGGAATTATTGATATCTTACAAGACTATGATATTAGCAAGAAGTTGGAGCATGCCTACAAATCCTTGCAAGCAGACCCTACCTCAATCTCAGCTGTAGATCCAAAACTCTATTCAAAGAGGTTCCGGGATTTCATTGGGAGAATATTTATAGAAGACAGGTAGCAGCGGCCAAGGATGCTTGCAAGTGAAAAGTGTTGGTTGAATTTGAACTGCGCCTTTCCGTGGGGAATTATGCTGATGCGGGCAGTGGTTCGATCAAATAATCTGCTTGTTGCAGAGACCAAGCTACTGCAGATTGTGGTGAAGATAGCTCGCCAGGCCGTTTTTGAGGTGGTGCTTTTATGGCTGAATTTTGAAGATCAGCCATAAAGTTGAAGGGGGGAGAGAGGGAAAGTGTGATTCTGATGTCCTTTTTAAAATATCTCGGAGATTTTTGTGGCGACCAAGGATTTTGTGAAGGTTTGAAAGATAGGTATAGGGAACAGGGAAATGTTATTTTTTCCCCAGAGAGAGAAGATTCAAAACGGGAGGGGGCATTGGAATAAGAAAAGTGTACAGCTTATAGAAAAGATGAATGGTTTATGGGATTTTTTTGAGGGTTATATATTTAAAAAAATTGTTTAAATCACACCTCCCATTAGAGAGGTCCCATGTTCTCTCTCTCTCGCATCCTTGGACTGTTGTTTGTATATAAACGGGCACTCTCTGCTGTATAGAAATGGGGTCATTGCTTTACTTTTACAGTGAAAGGGAGGCCATTGAGCAGGAAGAGTTAAGACATGAAAAGGAGAGAAAGCACATGAAAGATTCGCTGTTGCTCCTTTCTTGCTCTTGCATCCTTTGTTTATTACCCCTTTACTTCTTTTACTGTAGACATTGAAATAAAAAATAAAAATTCAACACTGCTACTTTTGAAGAATGAGTTTTTTTTTTCTTTGATCAACGTTGAATCTCATTCCATGACTGGATATCACAGCTCCAAAGGCTTCTCTGTGCGAAGGGTAATTTTACCCGATCATCAGTACATGCAAAAAGATAGCTTTTTTGGCAAGCTAAGAATTCTACGGTCATTGTTCTGCATTAGCAGTTAATGGCAGCCAGTTTGATGGCAGACACCACACTTCTTGCATCTGATTCAAAAATCACATGTAGCATTCCTTAATGGCAGCCAATTTGATGCCCGTCTCTTTACGCGCTAGAGCTTCAGCTTGTAATCCTAAGGCCACCTTGCATGTCCAAGCTCTGCCCAGAACAATTCTCCCCTTCTATCTCTTGCCACAAAAGCTACTGGATGCATCACAATTAAATTTTTAATCTGTCCATTGTTTGGAGGAATCCAACTATGCTGCTGCGCAAAGACATTTACTTGAACTTGGATCCCCTTGTCTTTTATGATTTCATCCAGAATTTGAGAATCTCTCTCCCATTTTTTACTGTTATTCCTGGAAGATTGGGAGGGTAATTTAGTCACTTGGAGATGGATGAAATAGAGGGGGTCATGGGGACTGGAGAGGTCAAAGAGGGTTGCAGAGGGAGGGAGTCCAGCCTAGCTGTAGCTGGGGTCCAACGCTCCCCACAACTATAGAGTTTTGTAGCTCCTTTTGACCTTATGGTTCTCTTTATGGGACCTTCTAGTATCTGATTACTCAGACCCAAGGCACGGGTCTGTGTCGCTGTGATTCCTGGGGCCATGCCTTGATCTCTCGATGATAAGTGCCGCTTTCAAGTTCATCATGCTACTTAAGGTATTATCCAATTGATTTATAGCCGTTTGATTTCTGGAAAAATTCAATCTTACATTTGTTTCCATTATTAATTTTTTATAACACAAGATAATAAGATTTTTTGAGCATTTATTCTCACATTTTTTTTTAAATAATTCTTAAATATTTTTATTTTCCTTAAAAAAAAAAAACTAGAACAAACTTTAAATTTGCATTTTGTCAATGTTACATGATAGAAAAAAATATATACATAAAAGATAGAAAAGTGTTTCATCGAAGAAACAATGACATAAAATTAATTAATTTTTAAAATAATAATAGCATATGAAAATATATAATCTTTATTTTAATTATCTTTATCTTTTATATTCCAAAACAGCAACCAAATATTATCTACAATTATTTACATTAGATTTGATATCAAAATTACATGATCAAATGACTGCAATTTTTCCCTAGTATTTTAGGGTTTCTCTTCATAATAATGAAACCTTTTATGAAAATCATTAAATGAATACACATATGCAAGAGAAAGTTCAATGTGTACTTTATGAATTTTAAAACCTAGGCTGTAATTAGCAAAACATTATTAGGTTTTAATTTAACTTTCTCAAAGAACTATCTTAAATAATAAAAAAAACTTAAGTTATTAGTTGAGATTTCAAGATATAATTTATATTATTATCTAATATACCCTTTCAAGTAAAAGTTATTTGAGCTTAAAACTTATAAAGACTCACACACTGCCATATGTTTAATTTTTTTTTATTGATTAGAAAGGAGGTGATGAGATTCGAACTCATGATCATTAGGTCATCAGGCTCTGATACCATGTCAAAGAACTATATCAACTCAAAAGCTTAAGTTGTTAAGTGAGACTCCAAAATATGATTTATATTGTTCTCTAACAATCTTTAATATGTAGGGTTTTTTCTTTCAATTCCACAACATGCAATTCATTTCAACTTACCAACATATGATATAAAAAAAATTAGGTTCTCAACTTTTTAGTTGACTAGAAAGTAATGATATTTTCCCTAAAAAAGTTTATGGAATCAAATTTCAAATAAGTAGAGGAATAATATGTAAAAATTTATGTAAAAGAGAATCATTTTAAGACAAATGTTATTATTATTGATTACAAATTCAAGTATTTACAACTATTGTTTGTTCATTATTCTATTGCAGTGCTTTTATGTGTCTTTTATATATGTATATATGTCTAATACATATGAACAATAAATAGTTAGTGAAGATGCCCTGTAACTAATCGGTTGGTTACGTGTAACACTGATTTTATTCATATAAAATATCTTTATTATTAATAAAGATTTTCTTTATCTTTAATATTTAATTATATTTGATTAATGAATCTAGAGCAAAGATAAAAAAAAAATACCTTGCATAGAAAATTATAAAGTTTTTATAATTATGAGATTTCTATTTCATCAAAACATTATTCCTTAATGTTACTAGTTAATGTTCTATTAAAACTAGATATTAATTAGAGTTGTTGAGACTGATGTATATTATGTTCATTTTTTTTATGAAAGAAAGCAATTGCTCTCATAAAATGAGGCATGAAGGATACATGCAACTAATATGCAAGTGCTTGTGAGATGATATGTACATTGAACTGACCCACAAAAAAAATCTTATATGAAGAGATCACCTATCTATGGAAAAACTCATGTAATAGTTGTGTAAGTGGTTCTTAGACTTGAAATTATTAAGTTATCTTAAATAGAAATTGTTATGTTTTGATCCTAACCATGTCTTAATCAAGGGTAATACATGGGTAGATATTGAGTATAGCATAAACTATATGAAGATATTTAAGTAATCAAGAGATGATTCATCACCCTAGGTGAATTAGATAAAATATTTTATATATTCTCAAATAGTATTTATTGTGAAATTATTAGTTAAGGTGGAATAAGTCTTGAGAAGAGTTTCAAAATTTTATTCAAAGAATCAATGATTATAATGTTGAGAACTAACATGATTTAACAAAACAGATATATTCCATGCTATAATATCTAAATCGAAACATTCATGATGAAGGGATAATAATTACACTGATAAACTAGTCATTGAAAGGTTAAGCTAAACCACTTATGACTTTTTTAATATTTGAAGGATCATGACAAGTTGCTAGACATTGTACTTGATCTTGAAATATAAGTCAATCAATTATTAAATTGATAATAAATTAAATTGTTTAATTTATTTATTCTTATTTTATTTAGGATTATGATTTATATTTTTTTCAAATTATTAGGGAACCTAATGAGTGATACACATAAAAACCATCATTGGTAATCAAGTGTGATTTGATTGTAAATAAATTTTAGCAATTGAGGACTAGAATATAATTAATATAGAGTAATACAATTCTAGACCCAGAAATAATTAAGTAAGGACTTGATTGAATAAATTTCTAAAATTAGCCTACAATAATATATGTAATATTATTTAAGGAGCAAATTGATATTTTACTATTTATAGGGTTTTTAAGTTTTTTTATAAATAAAATATTATGCCTCTTATTTTCTAAAGTGAATAGAGTACAATACAGAAATATCTAAAATACAAAACGAAAAAGCTAGCATTCTAAGATGAATAAAGTACAATACAGAAATATCTAAAATACAAAACAAAAGAGCTAGCATTCTAAGATATAACAATCCCTCTCTCTTAAAAAGATTTAGAAGACTTTTTATTAGTGGTTCGTGTGGATTATCATTAGAAGCCAGATACTTGGACGACTTGTGGTTTGCAACAATCCAGTCTTGAAGCAATTATTCAAAGCCAAAAAGAGCATATGATCTTTAGGTAATTTTTGCATAAACCCTAAACAACTCTAGATCTGTCTAACAAAATCCTTGAGACTCCCAAAAAAATTTAAATTTACCGTTTCCTTTGTGTATATGCGTTTCGGAAAACCGAACAAAACTTTCCACTAGCTATTAGAGATTCTGAATTTTTACTTCAAGATTTAAAGTTAAAATACTTATAGACATGAAGTGGGACTTTGAAAAAATATTTTTTTTTACTTTTTTTAACAAATGGATTCATATATACGCTCACAGATAAACACATTCTACTGGTAATATTATGTATTTTATATCCCACGTATGTAGATGGGCATATGATCTGCGTAATATTCATGCCGGGGTCAAAGCTTAAGAAGTTAGAATACTTTAATCAACAACACTTCATAAGTAGATGTGCTATATATTTAAGAAGTTAGTGAGTTGAGACAAGATCTTGGTTTAATATATATATTCTTCTTTTGATTATGATCCCAGAAGCATGCCTAGCTAGCAGATTAGAGTAATTGATGCTTCTTTTGAGTTTTTAATTTGTAACAAATATTGGCCACACTATTTTGAATCAAAAGCCTCTACTCTACTTCACACTGGGCACCCATGGATTTAGAGTTTCTGCCTTGTCTCCTACTAATTTATGAGGCTCCTGTAAGCTAGCTAGTTCGAAAATGAAGTTCATTTTACGTGCAGATGCCAGAATAAAAATTCTTTATTTATTGCTCTAAGAAAATTATTATTCTTTGTTTTGGGATGATTTTCAAAAACTTTAACGACACCTCCAATTTTTTTTATTTTCTTCTGTAAAGTCATCAGATGAAAAACACTCAATGATTACTCCAACTTTTCCATTTCCTCTAACAAAATTTGGCCTGCAAGCAAACAGCTAAAGATGGAACAGATGAAGCATAGCTGTAGAATTCTCAAATTAAATTGACGTATAGAATAGAGTTACAATTGTATAACGCAGATGAGATGCTTTGCATAATGCACATTGCCTCAAAAGCATAAATATTAAGCTTATTTACTCAAAAGAGGGTACGAATGGATCTTTAATCTGATACGGATCTAAGTGAAATATCTAGGGTTTGTTTTATGGGCTTATATTGTCAGTTTTCACTGATGCAGATGCATACATATAGTGGAAAGAATTTAATAAAATAGTTCTCTCCAAGCCCCTGTCTTCGTTAATTCAGACAGAATCGCCGTCTGTGGCAGACATGCATTAGTTGTAACGTGTTAGTCTTCGATTTTCACTACCTTATTGTTTGTCCAGGTATTTACGCTCACCTAGCTGGGCTAGTTGTCTTCTGTATGTCCATGTTGTGACACATAATTATAACAATATTGTGTGTTCGATAAACTGGAAACTGGAATGTCTTGGCTGTAGATTACAATCTTTCTTTTAGAGATTTCTTCTGAAAATAATTTATTTATGAGGAATATGCATAAGAAAGTCCCAATTAGAACAACGTGAAAATCAATGTCTAGAAATTAAATGATTAAGATGAGGTTCACAAAATCCCAGGAAATAACAGGGTAAAGGGATCCTTCCTTTTCTTCTAATCAATTGAAGTGAGATCTTTTACAGAACACAACATCTTTAACGAGGCATGTTACTGCCATTTCATGAAAGTTGGATGATTGATCACTTGTATTGTTCACTCGTATCAATTCTAAGAGAAGAACTACCAATATCTTCTTTAGCCCAATGACAAGATTATCATGTCAAAAGAAGGTCAACTTAGCTCTTTTGCTCCCACTAACTCTCGAATTTATTATCGTTGTATATGAACTTGATGTTCATAATTTAAAAAATTCCATATAATGCAAAAAAGAGTTGAAATGCAAAACATGGAGACAATGAAAGAGATAAATAGTGGCTGGAAGAGAGAAAATACATGCACAAAACAGAGCAAAAAACGAGGACAATTTGAGATATAAAAACAGAGACAAACACCAACGCTCACACTCATAAAATTCAAAAAATGGAGATATATAATATAAAAAACAGGGACAGGACTGGCATATATACACTGATCACTAATAAATATATACATTTTTTTGAAAGAATTTAAATGACCGAGCAGTACAAAAGCAAAGGAGAGGAGAAAAAGAAAAGAAAAAGGAGACTACACGTATTCCTAGACATGAGTGGGAAAGAAATGGAGCAAAAGAAAAAAAGTTTGGGATATTAGAGACATTAAATAAATAAATTCAATAAGCAAACGCTTAATTTAATAAAAAGAATTCAACAACACAAAAAAAAATCATTAATAATAATTAGAATGTGCCATGTGCTTTGTCTAAATAGGGTTGATGTGCCCACTCATTGGCACGTGTACAATACATGCTAGCTAAAATTTCAGTATGCCCAAGCAAACTAAATTTTCAGACTGAATAGATTGGAATTTCTGTTTGTATTGACTGAAATATATTCGTAATCTACATATACTAACCTATGCCAATGAACTACCCAGTATGCATTGTCAAGAACACATCTTATTGCACCTTTTAAATTCTTAAAAGTTAGAAAGGCATCACATGTCACCCATGACATACACCTAATTTTTTTCAATGCTTCTCTAAAATCATCCACTAGTATTCATGGCGCATACCAAATTCCTGTGCAAAATAGTGCCACCTTTTTCTCTCTCTAATGGTTATCTCCTGCCAGCATGTCTCCTCAAAAAGGCACCTTATGAGCATCAATCTTTCCACCAATAAGCACTAACAATTGTCATCAATTACCAAGGCCACCTAGCTCTCTTGTACGATGCGCAGAAGCCTACGCCACTCTCCATAAGGTAAGTTCATAAGACTTGAAGTATAAAAGTATCTCATGTCAACAAGTAAAAACACATTTAACACATCTAGCAAGTTTTAACAAGAACAAAAAAAAAAGTAGGTGTAAATAGACAACTTTAAGATCTTAAACGAACATGTCAGAACAACGTGTAAACAATCAGGCATGAGAACAATTATACTCCAACTCTCTAAAAAATTCGCCCATGCTTTAAAAAAACATTCCCTTATTGGACATTCTATGAGTGGTTATCACTATCAATCTCTTTCTTCATCTACTCATAAAAAACAATTTTGACATGAGTCAAGATTAGCAACTATACAGGTTCTTGAGGAACATTACAACCACCTGCGAAGAGACTCTTCACTTTGTTGTCAGGTGTTGCGAACTCCTCTCTCTAAGGATTGCATTTCTATAAAAGTCAACTTAGATAACTACAATGTGCCCTATAGACCTTAGAAAGCATTTACAAAATGTACAAAGTACCTTAGAGATTGTAAGGCAAGACAACACTACATGAAAAATCCTCCCATTAACATTTAATGAATTTGCTCGAGTATGGTAACACAATGTAGAGGTTGACTCCATCTATGAATTTGGTGATCTCTATGCTAAACTTATTTCTTATTTCAACACAATCATACAAGTTAAAAAGAGCATCATTAAGTTTAGTGCCATAACACAACGAGAAGATGAGAGCATCAAAACATATCTCAAAAGGTTTAATGAAAAAATATTCAACGTGGAAAGTCTACTTAAACCTATTGTCGCTAAAACCCTAATTAATAAAGTCCATAACTATTCTTTGTAAGAGAAATTATAAATGTTTCCTGATATAACTTTCCTTGAATGAAACAAGTAATGAAAAACTATATTTGAATACATAAAGTAAATGTTACATGACAATAACAACTTTATTTTTAACCATAGGGAGCATAATCTCCCTAACACCAATAGTCTCTCATAAATAATTATCAATAAGGAAATGAAAAGATCTTATATGGTTAAGAATAAAGATATTAATATTTAAAATTTCTAAAATCAAGATCTCTCATAAAAAAGAAAAAAAGATGTGTCAATTAATTGCCAGGTTTTTATTTTTCAGGGGTTCAACACTATATATAGAAGTTCGAGATACAAACAAAAAAGACAAATAGATAGAAAGAGAAGTCTAGCTGAAAAAGAAGAAAAAGAAAGGCAAAGACAAAATAGTGTATCAAAAAATAAAATAAAAAACCCTATTCATCTTCTTCCTTCTCTCTCTAAGTCAAAAACCTAGCCACCATTTCCTTTTATCTCCTTCTAGACCCAAATGAAAAACATCGACAACTAGCCCACTCTTCATCATTCCAAACTTGATAATAACAAGTCCACCAGAACACCTGCATAACCTCCAACTCTCTCACCTAATTTCCACAATAACTACCATGCACCATCATGGTAACACCTTTTAAATTGAACAACCCTACTGTCCTGATTGACCACGACCTCTCTTTGGCCAAACATAGTCACCACAACCACTTTTTTTTCTGCTGAAATTGGCCTCGATATCCACCCAATAAAACAACCCAAAAACGTAGCCTTTTCTCACCAAACTAGTCAAAAATCAACATTAATCAACCTTAAAATCACCTTAATCATAGCCCGAACAAACCCAGAAGTAATAACAACTAAATAAGCCCAAAATCATGCCCATTCCTGTATTTTTTATAGAATAGATTCAACTTGTAGGATACACACATGCCATCACTGTCCAACACATTCTCCACACTCGTGCATGTAAGCCATGTGCCGCCATTGCTTGGTTTGATTTTAGTAACTTCTGATCGATTTTAGTAACTTCCGATCGATGTTAGCAGCTTCTAAGGTTGTTTTTGAACCTTAACACATAGATTTTTTTTCATAAATTGTAATATTATTAATTTTGTTTTATTTTTCCAAATAATTTGTAATATTATTAATCTTTAATTATTAATATTCTTTGAGGATGAAAAATAAGGTTGAGAGGATTGAGTTCAAATTTGATTTATTCAAAATATAATGATTGTTCTCGGGGTTGTAAGGGTGAATAAGTGTTTGTTCATCGTGATGCTTGTCTTGTAATAAATGTTTTTAATGTGTTTTATACATTAAATTTTATTTTGGGTTTATTTTCATGTTTTGTTATATATTTACTATCTTTTATTTAATAACATCATCTAAGACTAGATGACTCGTTATACATTAAAGCTCCTTTTTTATCGAGCCATTTAAATTTTACGTTCTTAATGTGGCTTTTATGAACAATTTAGTAACGTAGTTAATTAAACCGGTC